>Ga0075425_100001853_pt1 | contig 20797 bp, 18 predicted proteins | sample SoiMethybrSBSTD4_FD_75300 | JGI IMG/M metagenome (GOLD analysis project Ga0075425, IMG submission 75300) | Bulk soil microbial communities from a Populus tree surrounding site in Tennessee, USA - Soil MetaG P. TD hybrid SBSTD4 | ecosystem: Environmental > Terrestrial > Soil > Tree plantation... | reverse complement strand
GCGCCATCGGCGAATCCCGGCGCGGTAGAATTCGCCGGCCGATCAGGCAGTCGCGGCGCCCTCGGGCGTCGAGGAAAGTCGGGACACCGCAGGGCAAGGGTGCCGGGTAACTCCCGGACGGGGAAACCCGATGGAAAGCGCAACAGAAAGCAGACCGCCGACCGGCGCCCTCGGGCGCCGAGGCAAGGGTGAAACGGTGGTGCAAGAGACCACCAGCGCCCGCGGAGACGCGGACGGCTAGGCAAGCCCTACCCGGTGCAACGCCAAACGGAGCGATGACGCGGCCCGCCGAGCTCCAGGTAGGCGGCGCGAGCCGGCCGGCAACGGCCGGCCCAGATGGATGACTGCCCCAGACAGAATCCCGCTTACAGATCGGCTACCGGAGAGCCCCGCGCGAGCGGGGCTCTCCCACGATGAAAGGTCTCCATGACGCTCTCCGTACCTGAGTGGGACGCCCTGATGGGCGGGGCGACATCCGCCGCGGCCCGCGCCATCACGCCGACCGCCACGGCCGGCCATGCAGTTGAACGAGACCTCGAGGACGCGCTCGCTGCCTCGTTGGCCGTACCCGGTCATCGGACCGTGCTGAGGAAGAAGATCCCGTACGCCTACCCGGGCTGGTCGCCGCAGCCGGGGGCGCTCGACCTCGGCATCTACGACGACGACCAGGTCGTCGTGCCCTGTGAGCTGAAGCTGCACGACATCGACTGGGGGCTCTACGACGTCCTGAAGGTGGTCTCGTTGTTCCGGGCTGACAAGCCGGCGGCTGCCGCCTACCTGGTCACGGGCGGCACCGAGAACGAATGGACGAACTCCGGGCTGGGCGCCTACTTCGAGCCCGGCGTTCGCGCGGTGGAGACGATCGAGCTGCTCCGGGCAAACGCGAAGGCATGGCTGGGTGACCTCATGTACGTCCACAAGGACGGCAGCCTGGAGTCGTCCGGACGACCGCAGACCGCCGCAGCGGAGCTCGTGCTCGAGGGCTTCGGGCCGTACGGATGTGAGATCGGTGGGGTCGGGGAGCTCAGGCTGATGTCGGTGCGCCCGGCGGGTGACGTCGTCGAGGTCCCGGAGGACCTGCGGCCGACGCGCCGCACCTAACCGCTCCGTGTTCCACCCATCCGAGGGATCGCGCCTCCCCGTCTTGCGGTACCTGCCGTAATCGGTCCGGGGATCTTGGGGTCCCCGCGATTCAACTCGGAGCGCTGAGCGCCGACTACTCGTCGCGGCTGCACGCTCTCCCCCCGCGGCCTCCCCTCACCGAACGGAGCTTGTCGTGCGCGTCACGTGGATCAGGAACCTGTCGCTGGGCCAGAAGCTGTACGGCAGCTTCGCCGTCGTCGTCGTGGTCTCGCTCGTCCTGGGCGGTGTCGCGCTCATGAGCATGAGCTCGATGAACGGGCGCGCGTCGCAGGTGGGTGGGACGGTGCTGCCGTCCGTCAGCGGGATCGACCAGGCGTCGATCGCAATCGAGACGCTCGTCCGCCATCAGCGCGAGCATCTGACGGCCTCGACGGCGGCAGACAAGACCGGCGTGGCCGGCGAGATCGAGAGCGACAAGAAGGACTTCACGTCGGCCCTGGCCGCGTTCGCACAGCACGATCACACCCCTGCGGACATGCGCATCCTGGGCCGCATCCACGCGCTCTACGCCAGGTACCTCGCGCAGACCTCGGACTTCATCGCGATCAGCGACGCGCGCCAGATTGGGCGCGGCGCCGGGGTGCTCGAGAAGGGTGACCCGACGTTCTCGTCCATCGAGAACGAGCTCGCGCGGCTGATCAAGACCCAGAACGCCGACGCCGCCCATGCGACCGCCGCGTCCGCCTCGTCGTACTCGTCGGCACGGACGCTCACCGTCGCCCTCCTGGCCGTGCTGCTCGTCACCGTCGGCACCGTCGGCTACCTGCTCACCCGCGGCATCAAGCGCGGCGTGCGGCCGGTGCTCGAGCGGCTGACGATGCTGCAGAACAACTGCGCCAGCGACCTGCGCACCGGCCTCACCCGGATCGCCGACGGCGACCTGACCTTCGAGGTCGTGCCCAGCACGCCGCGCATCGAGAACCACGGCGGCGACGAGCTCGGCCAGATCGCCGAGGCGGTCAACGGGATCCGCGACCGCACCGTCGACTCGGTGGAGGCCTACAACTCCAGCCGCGAGAGCCTGACCGGCGTCCTTCGCAGCATGCGGGCGGCCGCCGCGACCGTGTCGTCCGCGTCGGCCGAGATGGCGTCGACGTCGGAGGAGGCCGGCCGCGCCGTCGGCGAGATCGCGTCCGCGATCACCGAGGTGGCTGCCGGCGCCGAGCGCCAGCTGCAGATGGTCGAGGAGGCGCGCACGTCGAGCCTCGAGACCGGCGGGGCCGCCGAGGAGGCCAGCGTCTCGGCCCGCGACGGCGTGGCCGCGTCCCGACAGGCGAGCGACGCCATGGCGGCGATGCGTTCGTCGGCTGCGGACATCACCGCGGCGATCTCGGGCCTCTCCAGCAAGTCCGAGCAGATCGGCGGCATCGTCGACACGATCACCGGCATCGCCGGCCAGACCAACCTCTTGGCGCTGAACGCGGCCATCGAGGCCGCCCGCGCAGGCGAGCAGGGCCGCGGCTTCGCCGTGGTCGCCGAGGAGGTGCGCAAGCTGGCCGAGGAGTCGCAGCAGGCCGCCGAGCAGATCGCCCACCTGATCGGCGAGATGCAGACGGAGACGCACCGGACGGTCACGATCGTCGAGGAGGGCGCGACGCGCGCCGAGGAGTCGGTCACGATCGTCGAGTCGACGCGCGGCGCCTTCGACAACATCGGCTCCGTCATCGAGGACATCCGCACCCGGGTCGAGCAGATCGTCGCGGCCACGGGCGAGGTGGCCAGCGTCGCGCAGCAGTCGTCCGCCTCGACCGAGCAGGTCTCGGCGTCGACGCAGCAGACGTCGGCTTCCGCCCAGGAGATCGCCGCCTCCGCCCAGGAGCTGGCGCGCACGGCCGAGGAGCTCGACGCGCTCTTCAGCCGCTTCGTGCTCTCCTAGCGGTCGCGGTCCCGGCACCTACGGGGCGCCTTCGGGCGCCCTGTAGGCTTTTGCCGTCATGGACATGGCGATGTTCGCAACGGCGGAGACGCAGCCGCCGCACGTGAGCGCGGAGCAGGCCGCGGACATCGCCGGGCGCGTCTTCGGCGTCACCGGCGGAATCACCGAGCTCGGCAGTCAGCAGGACCGGAACTTCCGCATCGACGCCGACGACGGCCGCTACGTCCTGAAGGTCGCAAACCCGGCCGTGCCCGAGGTCTGGCTCGAGAGCCAGAACGCGGCGATGGAGCACCTCGCGCGTGCCGGCCTGCCGGTTCCCCGCCCGCAGCAGTCGCGCGCGGGCGCCACCCTCGGGCATGCGCGCCTCGGCGATCGCGACGTCGCCGTCCGCCTGCTGACCTTCCTCGACGGCACGCCGCTCGCGAGCTTCGGCTACCTGGCCCCGGCCGTGCGTGCCCGCATGGGCGGCCTGGCAGCCGCGGCCTGCCGGGCCTTCGCCGACTTCGACGCGCCGGGGCTGCATCGCCGCCTGGAGTGGGATCTCCGCCACGGCGAGGCCGTCGTCGCGTCGTTCGCGCCGCACGTGGCCGATCCGGCGCGGCGTGAGCGGGTCGTCTCGGTCACGGCCGCCGCCTGCGCGCGTCTGGCGCGGGTACAGGACGGCCTGCGGATCGCCCCGATCCACGGCGACGTGACCGGCGACAACGTCGTCGGCACGATCGCGGCCGACCGGCGGGCCTGGCCGTCCGGCCTGATCGACTTCGGCGACATGAGCCGCAGCTGGGTCGCCGCCGAGCTCGCGGTCACGTGCGCCGCACTGCTCCACCAGGTCGGGGGAGACCCGCTCGGCTGGCTCCCCGCCGTCTCCGCATTCGACGCGATCGTGCCGCTCGACCGGGCCGACGTCGAGGCGCTCTGGCCGCTCGTCGTCCTGCGCGGCGCGACGCTCGTCGCCGCCGACGAGAAGCAGTTGGCCCTCGACCCGGGCAACGGCTACGTCGCCGTCAACCGCGACCTCGACTGGTCCATTTTCGAGGCGGCGGCCTCCGTGCCGTGGGCGCTCGCGGAGGCGGCGATCCGCGACGCCGTCGCCCTGCCCGCCCTGGCCCGAGCGCGCGCGCCGAAGCTGACACCGGTGATCGCCGGGCTCGCGGCGGAGCACGTCGGCATCGCCGACCTCTCGGCGACGAGCGAGGCGCTCGACGAGGGTCGCTGGCTCGAGCCCGGCGTCGAGGACCGGGTCTTCGCGGACGCCGGCGAGGTCGCTCTCGCCCGCTACGGCGAGCACCGGCTCTCCCGCGCCGGGATCCACCGCGCCGAGGAGCCGGCCACCTGCGCGCTGCATGCCGAGGTCGCCATCGCCGCCGGACGCGCCGTCGCGGCGCCGGCCGCGGGCGTCGTGGCGGAGGCCGGGCCCGATCGGCTGGTCATCCAGTGCGATGGCGCGACCGTCCTGCTCGACGGCGTCCAGCCGTCCGTGCGCGTCGGCGACCGGATCGTCGGGGGCGACCCCGTGGGCGCGGTCGCCGTCTCGGGCCGGCTCAGAGTCCAGCTCTGCGTCTTCCCGGACGCCCACCCGCCCGCCTTCGCGACGCCGTCGGCGGCCGCGGCGTGGCGGCGGATCTGCCCCGACCCCTCGCCGCTCGTCGGCATCGACTGCGCCGCGCCGGACGTCGACGCCGCCCGCGTCTTCGCCCGCCGGGACGACGTGTTCGCCCACGTCCAGCCGCACTACTACGCCGAGCCGCCCCAGATCGAGCGAGGCTGGCGCCACCACCTGGTCGACACCACGGGGCGGGTCTACGTCGACATGGTGAACAACGTGACCGTGCTCGGGCATGCGCATCCCGGGGTGGCCCGGGCGATCTCCCGCCAGGCCCGGCTACTCAACACGAACTCGCGCTTCAACTACTCCGCGGTCGCCGACTTCTGCGAGCGGCTGGTCGGCCTTGTGCCCGACGGCCTCGACACGGTGCTGCTGGTGAACAGCGGCACCGAGGCGACCGATCTCGCACTGCGGCTGGCCTGGGCGCATACCGGGCGCCAGATCGTCATCGCGATGCGCGAGGCCTATCACGGCTGGTCGATGGCCGCCGACGCGATCTCGACGTCGGTCGCCGACAACCCGCGCGCGCTGGAGACGCGGCCGCCGTGGATCCGCCTGGTCGACTCGCCGAACCCGTACTCCGGCACCCACCGCGGCCCGGACAGCGGCCCGCGCTACGTGCGTGACGCCCTCGCCGTCATCGAGGGCCTGGCGGAGCGGGGCGAGCGGCCCGCGGCGTTCATCTCCGAGACCGTGCACGGGAATGCCGGCGGCATCCTGCTTCCGACCGGGTACCTGGAGGCGGTGTACGGCGCGGTGCGCGCCGCGGGCGGTGTCTGCATCGCCGACGAGATCCAGGTCGGCTACGGCCGGCTCGGCCGTCACTTCTGGGGGTTCCTCGAGCAGGGTGTCGCGCCCGACGTCATCACCATCGCCAAGGCGCTCGGCAACGGGCATCCGCTGGGCGCGGTCATCACCCGCCGCGAGATCGCCGAGTCGTTCGCGGCGGAGGGGAGCTTCTTCTCCTCGACCGGCGGCAACCCCGTCAGCTGCCGGGTCGGCCTGGCGGTCATCGACGCGATCGAGTCAGAGGGGCTGCAGGAGAACGCGCGCGTCGTCGGCGAGCACCTGCTCGCCCGCCTGCGGGAGCTGGCCGGGCGGCATGAGCTGATCGGCGCCGTCCACGGCATCGGCCTCTACGCGAGCGTCGAGCTCGTCCGCAGCCGGGAGACGCGCGAGCCGGCGACCGAGGTGGCCGAGGCGATCTGCGAGCGCATGCGCGAGCGGGGCATCGTCGTCCAGCCGACCGGCGACCACCTGAACATGCTGAAGGTGAAGCCGCCGCTCTGCATCACCCGCGAGAGCGCCGACTTCTTCGTCGACCAGCTCGAGCTCGTCCTCTCCACCGGCTGGTAGCGCCGGTCAGACGCCCTCTTCGATGGCGACCACGGAGGCGAATCGGCGGGCGCGGCCGAGCATGACGGCGCCGCCGGCGACCGCGGCGATCGCGACCGCCAGTCCGAGCCGGCGCCCGGCCGATTCCGGCCAGGTCTCGCCGAAGAGGGCCGGGGCGAGGGCGACCGGGATGAGCGTCTGGGTGGCGAGCACGAGCGGCGCGACCGTCGCCGGGCCGGCCGTCCGCAGCGCGCTCAGCTCGTCGATGCCGCCCGTGGCGGACGCGAGCGCCGTGGCGACGAGCCACGCGGCGGCCGCCGCCGGCGCGCCGGTGCCGGCGTTGGTGAGGAGCTTCGTCGTGATCGCCGAGAGCGCGAACGCCGCACCGGCCGACACCGGCAGCAGCCGGGCGACCCAGACCGACCGCCGGTGGACGAGCGGTGCGGCGCCGGCGATCGCCAGCACGACGATGACCGCCGCAAGCGGCCCGGCGGCCGCGTGCCCCGCGCTTCGGGACGGGGAGAGCGCAGCGACGCCGCCGATCCCGGCGGCGAGCACGCACGCGGCCGCCGTCTCGCGCCGGCCCAGCCGCTCGTCCGTCATCGCCCACGCCAGCACGACCACCGCGACGACGGTGAACGCGAGCGCCGGCTGCACCACGGTCACGGGCGCGAGCAGCAGCGCCGCCACCTGCAGGCTCCACCCGATCAGCGTTGCGACTGCTCCGACCAACCAGCGCGGCGAGCGCGCCAGCCGCACCAGCAGCCGCACCCGCAGGGCGTCGGCGGCGGGCGCCGCGGCGGCGACCTCGGCCTGCAGCACCGTCCCGAGCCCGAACATCGTCGCCGCTGCGACCGCGAGAGCCGTGCCGGCGAGGGTGTCCACGGTCCGCACGGTACTCCTCGGCCTGCGCCCGGCCTCGTGTACCCTCGGGGGGCGATGGACACGTCCAACCTGCGCACCTTCGAGCTGACGGACACGCTGCTCGGCTTCTACGACGGGCGCCTGTCGGGCCCCGAGCTCGGCCCGGACGCGACGTGGGTCGACGACGGCGCGCTCTCCCTCGGCACCTGCAGCTTCGCGATCGTCGCCGGCGGCGAGGCACTGATTTACGACACGCACGTCTCGGTGTCGCACGCCCGCGCGATCCGGGCCGAGGTCGAGCGCCGCGGAGCGAGCCGGATCACCGTCGTCCTCAGCCACTGGCACCTCGACCACATCGCCGGCACGGAGGCGTTCGCCGACTGCGAGGTGATCTCGAACGCCCTCACGGCCGAGCTCATGACCCAGCACCGGGCCGAGATCGAGGAGGGTCGCCGGTCCGGCCCGCCCGCCATCGCGCCGCTCATCCTGCCGACGCGGACGTTCTCGGGCGAGCTGCATCTGGACGTGGGCGGCGTCGGTGTCGACCTGCTCGAGTTCGACATCCACAGCCGCGACGCGACCGTCCTCCACATCCCCGCCGAGCGCATCCTGCTCGCAGGCGACACGCTCGAGGACACGGTCACCTACGTGTCCGAGCCGGACGGGCTGGCCCGCCACCTCCGGGAGCTCGAGCGCCTGCGCGCGCTCGGCGCGGCCCGGATCTACCCGAACCACGGCAGCGTGGAGCGGATCACCGGCGGCGGCTACGACGAGGGCCTGATCGTGGCGACGGAGCGCTACGTCGAGGAGCTGCTGCGCCACGCGCGCGACCCGCGCCCGGAGGACGCCGACCTGCGCGCGTTCGTGGCCGACTCGGTCGACGCCGGCTGGATCGAGTACTTCGCGCCGTACCAGCGCGTCCACGAGAGCAACCTCGAGAGCGTCCGCTAGGCGCGGGCGGCTGCGACGGCCTCGCGCAGGGCCCTGACACCGGCCCGGATCGCCGGCTCGGGCTGGGTCGCGTACCCGAGCAGGAGCAGCGGCCGGTATCCCGGCGCGACGCGGTATTCGGCCACCGTGCCGAGCGCGATCCGGCGTGCGCCCGCCTCCGCCAGGATGCGCTCCTCGTCGTCGGTCTCGGGCAGCCGGACGGTGGCGTGCAGGCCGGCGGCGACGCCCTCGACGGTCGCCTCGGGCAGCTCGGCGGCGAGCGCCTCGACCAGCGCGTCGCGGCGCCTGCGGTAGCGGGCCCGCATCCGCCGCAGGTGGCGGTCGAGCTCGCCGCGGGCGAGGAAGCCGGCGAACGCGTGCTGGTCGACGCGGGAGCTGCCCATGTCCGCCAGATGCTTCTCGTAGGTCACGGGCTCGAGCATCGCCGGCGGCAGCACGAGCCAGCCCAGCCGCAGCGCCGGGGCCAGCGTCTTCGACACCGACCCGGCGTAGATGACCCGCTCCGGCGCGAGACCCTGGAGCGCGCCCACCGCGGCCCGGTCGTAGCGGTACTCGGCGTCGTAGTCGTCCTCGATCGCGAGCGCGTCCGCCTCCCGCAGCCAGGCCAGCAGGGCCGTGCGCCGCCCCGCGCTCAGCACGACCCCGGTCGGGAACTGGTGGGCCGGCGTCACGATCACGGCGTCCGCGCCTGAGCGAGCCAGCTCGTCGACGCGAATCCCCTCCGCGTCGACCGGGATGGCGACGACGTCGAGCCCGGCCCGCTGTGCGGCCAGCCGGCGCTCGTGATCGCTCGGATCCTCGAAGGCGATCCGGCGCGCCCCCGCCGCCGCGAGCGAGCGGCAGATGAGGTCGTGGGCCTGCGAGTAGCCGCAGGTTACGACCACGCGCTCCGGCGCCGAGACGACCCCACGGACGCGGCCCAGGTAGTCAGAGAGGCCTGCCCGCAGGGCCTCGACGCCGCGCGGGTCGCCGTAGCCGAGCTCGGCGTCGGTCATCGTTGCGAGCGCGCCTCGCAGGGCGCGCAGCCAGCCGCCGCGGGGGAACGACGAGACGTCGGGATGGCTGGGGCGGAAGTCGTAGCGGGGCGGGCGAGGGGCGGGCGGCGCCGCGGGCTCGGCCTGGTCGCCGGCGGGGGCGGCGGCAACCTGCGGCCGTGCTCCCTGGCGCAGCGTCAGGTAGCCCTCGGCCGCGAGCTGGGCGTAAGCGTCGACGACGACGCGGCGGGAGATGCCGAGCTGACGGGCGAGATCGCGCGTCGACGGTACCCGCGCCCCGGTGTGCAGCGCGCCGGCGCGGACGGCGCGGCGGAGCTGGTCCTCGATCTGCGCGCCCAGCGTCGCCGGGCCGTTGCGGTCGACGGAGACGAGCAGCTCGATCGGTTGACTGGTATCGTCCGTTGTGGCAAAAGTGGATCTGGTGTGTGTACCAGTCGCAGTCTACCTTGTGACGCATGCACTCCATCACCTCCACTCGCGGGGCGCTCCGCCTCTTCGCTATCTCCGTTCTCGCCCGGCTGCCGCTCCCGACCTTCAGCATCGGCCTGCTGGTGCACGCCCGGCATCTCACGGGCTCGTTCACGGCCGCGGGGCTCGTCGCCGGCACCTACGGCGCTGCGCTCGGCATCGGCGGGCCGTTCCTCGGCCGGCTCGTCGACCGCTGCGGCCAGACCCTCGTGCTGACCGGGAGCGCCGCGGCCTCGGCGGCCCTCGTGGGCGCCATCGCCCTCATGCCGGCCGGCGCGCCCGTCCCGGCGCTCGTCGCCCTGGCATTCGGGATCGGCCTGGCGTCGCCGCCACTCGGCGCCTGCCTGCGCACCGCGCTGCCGCGGATCCTGCCCGATCAGGAGGCCGTGCGCGCCTCCTACACCCTCGATGCGACCGTGGTCGAGCTGACCTGGATCCTGGGCCCGCCGATCGTGCTCGCCCTCGGCGCCGCCACCTCGACCGGCATGGCTCTGGCCGCCTCGGGTGCCGTTCTCCTGGTCGCCACCGCCGCCTTTGCCGCCGAGCCCGCCTCGCGCGGCTGGCGGCCGTCCGGCGGCGACCGCGGCCGCGGCGGCTCCCTGCGTTCCCCGGCGATGCGCACCCTGGTGCTCGTGCTGATCGCCGTCGGCGTCCTCTTCGGCGCCGTCGAGGTGGGCGTCGCCGCGGCCACGGCGCGGCTCGGCAGCACCTCGGCGGCCGGCCCGCTGCTCGGCCTCTGGGGCGCCGGATCGCTGATCGGCGGCCTCGCCGCCGTGCGCCTCGGGACGGGCCTGCGCGGGGCCTCCGGACTTGCGCTCGTGCTCGCCGCACTGGCCTGCGGCCACCTGCTGCTGGTTGCAGCCGCCGGCAGCGTGCTCGCGATGGCGGCCGTGCTCGTGCTCGGCGGCTCTGCGATCGCGCCGACCTACGCGGTCGTCTACGCCATGGTCGACGATGCTGCGCCGGCCGGCACCGAGACCGAGGCGTTCGCCTGGCTCGGCACCGCCGTCGCGATCGGCGCCGCGCTCGGCTCTGCCATCGCCGGCTCGGCGGCCGACCACGCCGGGCCGGCGGCGGCCTTCGCGCTCGCGGCCGCCGCCGGCGCCGTCTCCGTGCTGCTCGTCGTCGCCCGCAGTCGCACGCTCTCAACCGAGTCTCAGCCTGCTGTTGACGTTGAGGCTGTGCTGGCCCCGGCGCAGCTCACCGCACCGACGAGCGTGTGAAGACGCGGATCGACACGGCGGTCAGGAGGGCGGCGAAGAGCGTGACCACGCCCAGGCTGAGCGCCGCCATCGTGCCGCTCGAGCTCATGCCCCAGATGTTCTCGAGCCCGCTGCGGTCGCCGAGCAGGCCGTAGCGCATGAGCGCGAGGCCGTGTGTCAGGGGCAGCACCTTGGAGAAGTACGTGAGGCCCTGGGGCATGGCGACGATCGGGAAGAGCGACCCGGCCAGGAACCACGGCACGATCGCGATGGCCGGCACGCGGGAGATGTACTCCTCCTGCCGGGGTACGCGTGCGGCGAGCGTCTCGGCGACGCCGTACATGCCGATTGCAAACAGCGTCGCCGCGCCGCCGAACCAGAGCACGCCCGTGGCCGAGGCGTCGAGGTCGATGCCCCGCGCCAGCGCGGCGACGATCAGGACGCCCACCTGGAGCGCCGTCACGCCGAGTGCCACGACGAGGTTCGCCAGCACGAGCAGGAGACGAGGGATGGGGGCGGCCAGGAGCTCCGGCTGAGCGCCGGTCTCGCGGTCGCCGATCACGCCGAGCCCGGCGAACATCGTGTTCAGCGGGATCAGCAGGCCGAGCGTGCCGGTGGCGACGTACGCCTCGTAGGCCGCGGACGTGTGGAGCGCGTTGCGCAGCGCCGGCGCGATCACGAGTGCGAACAGCACCGGCGTCAGGAGCGGCACGACCAGCTCGCGCGGGGTCCGCGCCGTGAGCGTGAACCGGCGCCGGGCCAGGGTGGCGAGGGCGTGCAGGTTCGTCAGGGCCGGCGTCTTGTGCACGACCGGTACGGGGGTGGCGATGGTGGACATTCGCGTCAGGTCTCCTTCGAGGTCAGGCGGCCGCGGAGATGCGGTCGCCGGTGAGACGCAGGTACACGTCGTCGAGGGTGGGCCGGCGGCTGCCGATCGAGGTCACGGGGAGCCCGATCCGGTCGATCGCCGCGATCGCGTCGCCGGCGGCGCGATCGTGCAGTGGCAGGGTGACGGTCGAGCCGACGACGAACGCGCCGTCGTCGGCGATCCCCTGTGCTTGCAGGACGGCGAGCCCGGCCTGCGCGTCGCCGGCGACACGCAGCTCGACGATCTCGCGGCCGAGGGCAGCCAGGAGGGCGGCGGGCGTGTCCAGGGCGACGATCTCGCCGAGACGCATGACCGCAACCCGGTCGCACAGCCGCTCGGCCTCGTCCAGATAGTGGGTCGTGAGGACGATCGTCATCTCCGACCGGGCCCGCAGCGTCGCGATCACGTCGAGCAGCTCGTGGCGGATGCGCGGGTCGAGCCCGACCGTGGGCTCGTCCAGGAAGAGCACGCGCGGGCTGGACACGAGCGCGCGTGCGATCTCGAGCCGGCGCCGCTGCCCGCCGCTGTAGGTCGCCACGGGCCGGTCGAGGACGTCGCCCAGCCCGAACATCTCGACGCCTTCGGCGATGCGGGCGCGCGCGACAGACCCCTCGACCCGCCACAGCCGGGCGTGCAGCTCGAGGTTGCGGCGGCCGGTGAGCGGACGGTCGATCACGGCGTCCTGGAAGACGACGCTCGAGATGCGTCGCGCCGCGAGCGGCTGCCGGGCGACGTCGTACCCTGCCAGCCGGGCCGTGCCGCTGGTCGGGAGGATCGTGGTCGTGAGCATTCCGATGGTCGTCGACTTCCCGGCGCCGTTCGGCCCGAGCAGGCCGAACACCTCGCCCGGTGCCACCTGGAAGTCGACCTCCTTGACCGCCTCGACGTTGCCCGGATAGGTCTTGCCCAGCCGGCGCACGTCGATGATCGGGCGGTCGTTCGGGTCATTGTGCATGTGGTGCTCCTTGCGGTCGTTGGCGGCTACTCCGCGCAGTCAAGCGGCGTGCCGGCCGCCTGGCATCGGCCGTTCGACCTATTTTCAAGCACCTACTTCAATCACTCGTTTGATTTAAGGCGCAAGGTGGGCGATGATGGTCGGCATGTCCCGGGACGCCACCCGCCGCCGCATCCTCGACACGGCCGAGCGCCAGTTCGCGCTGCATGGGTTCGCGGGCACATCGCTGCGTGAGATCACGCGCGAGGCCGGTGTGAACGTCGCCGCCATCCACTACCACTACGGGTCGAAGGAGCAGCTCCTGCGAGCGACGATGGAGCGCATCGTCGCGCCGGTCAACGCCGAGCGCCTGCGCCTGCTGGACGAGGCGGTCGCGGCCGCCGACGGCGCGCCCAGCGTTGAGGCGATCCTGAGCGCCTTCCTCTGCCCCGACCTGCTGCTGATCCGCGATCTCGGCGAACGCGGCCTGATCCTGGCGCGCTTCTCCGGCCGCTCGGCGACCGAGCCCGACGAGGTCGTCGGGCGCGTGCTGCGCGAGGTGTTCGGCGATCTCGGCGCCCGGTTCGTCGATGCCCTCGCGCTGGCAGTGCCGGATGTGCCGGCGCCCGAGCTCTGGTGGCGGCTGCGGTGCGTCGTCGCGATCATCACCTACCTGCTCGCGAACACGGGCACGACCTTGAGCCTGCTCGACCTCGACGACATCGAGGGGACCGCCGAGCGCCTCGTCGCGTTCCTGGCCCCGGCGATCCGCTCGCCAACGGCGGCGGCCGGGTCGATCGCGGACGTCGCGCGCGCGATGGCGGGAGCCGCCGGCTGATGGCCGTCGATCGGGCGACACCGAGCCGCCGGGCGGACGCGGCCGCCGACGTCGGCCTCTCCGAGCTGGTCGCTGCGCTGTCGCTCGCGAGCGACCTGGGCGTGGGCCAGCCGATGGAGCACGTGCTCCGGGGATGCCGCCTCGCGGTCGGCTTCGCCCGAGAGCTCGGGGTTCCGGACGGGGAGCTCCGCGACGTCTACGACGTGGCGCTGCTTCGTCGGATCGGCTGCATGGCCGATTCGCGCGAGGCGTCCCGCATCTTCGGCGACGAGCTGGCGGCCCGGTCGGGCATCCTGTCGCAGGGCTTCACGAGCAGGCCCCAGATCATGGCCTACGTCGTCGGCCGGGTCGGCGCCGGGCGCCCGCCGCTCCAGCGCGCCCGCACGATGGCTGCGACGGCCGTCCGCCTTCCCGGTGCATGGTCGGGAGCGGCTCGGGCGCACTGCGAGGTGGCCCAGCGGCTGGCAACCGAGCTCGGCTTCGGCGCGTCGGTCGTCGCTGCGCTCGGCCAGACGTACGCCCATTGGGACGGCGGGGGACAGCCGCCCGGCCTGGCGGGCGACGAGATCGCCCAGGCCGCGCGCATCGTCGCGATCGCCGGCGACGCCGAGATCTTCCACCGCCTGGGCGGCCTCGACGCGATGGCCGGCGTGATCCGGTGCCGGGCGGGTCGCTGGTACGACCCCGGGCTCGCCCACCGATTCGTCGCCGCCGCGCCGGCGCTGACCGCGGGCCTCGAGGGTGTCGCCTCGTGGGACGCCGTGCTCGCCGCGGAGCCCACGCCCGGCCGGCGCCTCTCGGGAGACGAGGTCGACGCAGCCCTGACGGCCCTCGCCGACTTCGTCGATCTGAAGTCGCCATATTTCTCCCGCCACTCACGGGGCGTGGCCGAGCGCGCCGAGGCGGCGGCGCGGCAGCTCGGCCTCCCGGACGGGGACGTCCGGCTCGTGCGCCGGGCGGGGTTGATCCACGACCTCGGCCGGGCCGGAGTGCCCAATAGCATCTGGGAGAAGCCCGGGCCGCTCACCGAGTGGGAATGGGAGCGAGTGAGGTTGCACACGTACTACGTCGAGCGGATGCTGGCGCGTGTGCCCAGCCTGGAGCCCGCGGTGCGGCTGGCCGGCCTTCACCACGAGCGTCTCGACGGATCCGGGTATCACCGCGCAGCCGCGGCCGGCGATCTCGCCCCGGCGGCCCGTGTCCTGCAGGCGGCCGACGCCCGCCAGGCGCTCGGCGAGGGCCGCCCGCACCGGCCGGCGCGGACGGCGGGTGAGGCGGCCGCCGAGCTCCGCCGCGAGGTGCGGGCGGGGCGTCTGGACGGCGCGGCCGTGGAGGCCGTGCTCGCCGGTGGCTCGCGGCGGCCGCGCAGGCGGCAATGGCCGGCGGGCCTGACGACGCGCGAGGTCGAGGTGCTGCGCCTGGTCGCGCGCGGCGACACGAACAAGGACATCGCCCGGGCGCTGTACGTGTCGCCCCGCACGGTCGGCCATCACGTCCAGCACATCTACCGCAAGGTGGGCGTCTCGACCCGGGCCGGGGCGACGCTCTTCGGGATGCAGCACGACCTGCTCGCGGCGGACGCCGAACAGGGCTGATCGGGCTAGAGCCGCTCGGCGGCCTCGAGCGCGATCAGCGCGTCGTTGGCAGTGGCCGCATCGCCGGCCGCGCCGGTCTCGATCCGCTCCGCGAAGGTCCGCGCCTGGGCGCGCAGCGCGACCCGGAATTCCTCGTCGCCGCCCTCGCCCCAGAGCACCCGCTCGAGGGCGTGGCCGGCGGTGCCGAAGACCTCCACCCAGACGCAGTCGCCGTGGGGGAAGCTCTGGCCGAGAGAGACGAAGGCGGCCGTCCCCCCGGAGAGCGACCCGAGCAGCTGGAGCCCCTCCGGCCCGGACCCGGCCGGCGGCTGTGCCAGGGCGGCGAACGGGCCCAGCTCCTGCCCCGTCAGCCAGCGCAGCTGATCGAGCTCGTGCACGCCCATGTCGACCGCGATGCCGCCGCTCGATGCCCGGAACTCCGGCGTGGGCGGCTCGCCGTCCCACTGGTAGCACGAGACCAGCGTGAGCTCGCCCAGCTCGCCGGCCAGGATGCGCTCGCGGAGGGAGCACAGCCCGGGCGCGAACCGGCGCCAGTAGCCGATCTGGAGCAGGCAGCCCGCCGCCTCTGCGGCGGCGGCCGCCTCCCGGGCCTCGGCGGCGGTGGTGCCGCATGGCTTCTCGCACAGGATCGGCAGGCGGCGGACGGCGCACGCCTCGACCAGGGACAGGTGCAGCGGCGAGGGCGCCGCGATGAGGACGGCGTCGATCCCGCCGCGGGCGAGCGCCGCGTCCAGGTCGGCGAATGCCGTGGCGCCGGGCGCGGCCCGAAGCGCGGCCTCCCGCGCCGGTTCCGCGGGGTCGACGATCGCGTTCACCCGCACCGACGGCTCGTCGTGCAGCGCCTCGGCATGCGTGATCCCCATCCTGCCCGCGCCGACGATCGCGAGGCCTACGGGGGTCGTCACGTGTACGCTTCGGTGTCCGGGTCGTGGTTCACGGGAACGTTCCAGGAGACCCTACCTGGGGCGTGAGCCCGCGTGGCGGATGCGGGCGATGATCTACCTTCCGCCGACGGTGTTCCTGTTCCCCTGGTACACGGCGCTGTGCCTCGCCCAGGGCGCGCTCGTGGCGATCCCGGCGGTCGGCCGCGACGCGACCCGGCGCCACGCCGTCCTCGGCCTGGCCGGGCCGGCCGCGGCGATGGTCATCGGCGTCGGCACCGTGCGGGTCGCCGGCGGTTCCGGTGCCGACCTGCTGGCGTGGCTGGGGACGTTCGTGACGCCCATCCTGGCCGGCATCCTGGGATGGGCGGCGCGCTGGCGGTGGCCCCTCCTGACGGCCGCCGCCGCCGCCGTGTTGTACGTGATCGCATGGCAGGCCGGCGGACACCTGGCCGAGGCGGCCGGGGCGGCCCTGATCGGCGGCGCCTGCCTCGCGATCGCGGCGATCGTCGGGCCGATCACGCCGGCCCGCTACCTCGCCGTCGGCCTCGTCATCCTGATCGCCGTCGACGTCTATCTGGTATGGGGGAACCGCCAGGTCGAGCGCACGACCTCGGCGCTCCAGCAGGCGACGCTTCCGCAGGTCGGCGTGTCGTCACACCGGAGCAAGCCGCTGCCCGCCCTGCAGCAGGTCGACCTGGGCAACTCGAGCATGGGCTGGCTCGACTTCCTCGCACCCGCACTGCTCGGCGCCGTCGTCGGCCGTCGCACCCGTCCGCGCGTGCGTGCCGCGATCGCGGTGACGGTGGCGGCGCTGGCATGGGGGTTCGTGCTCGAGCTGACCTCGCCGATCCCGGCGACCGTGCCGATGCTGGCGGGCCTGGCGGTGACCTGGCCGGGGTGGTGGCGCGGGACCTAGTGCCGAGGGCCGGTGCGGGGCGGAGCGCTCAGGTAGCGCTCGAGATCGCGCAGGCCGGCCCGGACGTAGCGGCGCTCGGCCAGCCGGCGGCGCCAGCAGGCGCAGTGGCTCGGGAGCACGCCCACGGCGACGCAGACGAGGACGGCGATGACGGCGAGCGCGCCCGCCGCCAGCAACGCGGTGTCGAAGGCCCGGCCGTACGCGAAGAGCGAGTGCATCGACTGGGCCACGTCCGCCTCTCAGTCCCGGGTGCCCGGTGGGGCCATGTGGAGGACGCCGGTCGCCCGCTCGCCGTCCTGCTCGAGCCGGTGCTCCGGGCCGGTCTCGGCGACGGTGTCGTGGAGTGCCAGGAACGCGTCGGCCGTCTCGAGGAAGTCGATCGCCGGGGTGCGGTAGTGCATCGGCACCACCCAGTGCGGGGCGAGCGTCCGCGTGATCTCGGCCGCCTGGTCGGCGCCGATCGTGGGCCCGCCGCCGACCGGCAGGAAGACCAGGTCGACCGGGCCGATCGCGTCGCGCTGCTCGGGCCGGAGCGCCGTCTGGCCGAAGTCGCCGAAGTGGCAGACCCGGACGCCGTCGAGGGTGAAGACGAAGATCGTGTTCGGGCCGCGGCTCGTGCCCGCCTCCGCGTCGTGCTCGGAGGCGATCGCCACCACCTCGCCGACCGGCGTCTCGAAGCGGCCCGCCGTCGAGCGGACGACCTGCGGGTCGCCGGTGATCGCCTCGACGCCGTTGTGGTCGCGGTGCTCGTGGGTGACGAGCAGCAGCTGCGCGTCGTGCTGGGGCACGGGCGGATAGGCGAACCGGAGGCGGCTGCCGAGGAGCGGGCCCATGTCCCCGAAGGGATCGATGGCGACCGTGTGCTCCGCGCCGGTGAGCGTGTAGGCGGACTGCCCGTGCCAACGGATCTTCATCGCGCTACCCCGGCGTCGCGGTTTCTCACGTTCGCTGGAGATTATCATGCCTTACGGGCCGATGGAAGCGGATAAGCTTCCCCTCTCGCCTGTGTTATCTTCCGTTAACGTGAATATGACTCCGAACGACAGGACCACCGCCGACGAGGGCGCGGAGGCCCCCTTCCGCATCGGCGAGCTCGCCCGCCGCGTCGGCGCGACGCCGCGCACCGTGCGCTACTACGAGGAGCTCGGCCTGCTGCCGGACCGAGGCCGCTCCGAGGGCGCCCACCGGCTCTACGACCAGGAGGACGAGGCCCGCCTCGCCGATCTGATCCGCGTCCGCGACCTGCTCGGCCTGACGCTGGCCGAGCTGCGCGACTGGATGGACGCCGAGGCCGCCCGCGCCGTGCTGCGCGAGCGCTGGCACGGCCCGGACGCGCTCGCGTCCGAAGACCGCGCGCAGATCCTCGGCGAGTCGCTGCGCCACGTCGAGACGCAGGTCTCGCTGGTGCGCGCCCGCCGGGCTGCGCTCGAGCAGCTCGAGGACGAGCTCCTCGAGAAGCGGCGCCGGATCCGGATGCTGCGCGACGAGTTCGAGGAGCAGATGTGAACCCGCAGGCGGCCCCGTCCCCGCGCTACAAGTGGATCGCCCTTTCGAACACGACGCTCGGCATCCTGATGGCGACGATCAATTCCTCGATCGTCCTGATCGCGCTGCCGGACATCTTCCGCGGGATCCACCTGAACCCGCTCGGCGCCGGCAACTCGAGCTACCTCCTGTGGATGATCATGGGCTTCCTGGTCGCGACCGCCGTGCTCGTCGTCAGCTTCGGCCGGGTCGGCGACATCTACGGCCGCGTGCGCATGTTCACGCTCGGCTTCGCGATCTTCACCGTGTTCTCGGTGCTTCTGTCCATCACGTGGATGCACGGCGGCGCCGGCGCGATGTGGATGATCGTCATGCGCATCGGGCAGGGCGTCGGCGGCGCGTTTCTCTTCGCGAACTCGTCGGCGATCCTGACCGACGCCTTCCCCCACAACCAGCGCGGCCTGGCGCTGGGCGTTAACACGGTCGCCGGCATCGCCGGGTCGTTCATCGGCCTCGTGCTGGGCGGGGTGCTCGGTCCCGTGTCGTGGCGGCTCGTCTTCCTGGTTTCGGTGCCGGTCGGACTGTTCGGGACGCTGTGGTCGTGGCGCAAGCTGGTCGACCTGGGCGTCCGCCAGCCGGCCCGGATCGACTGGTGGGGCAATCTCACCTTCGCCGCGGGCCTCGTCGCGATCCTGGTCGGGATCACGTACGGCATCCAGCCCTACGGCGGCCACACGATGGGGTGGACGGCGCCCAAGGTGCTCGTCTGCATGGGAGGCGGGGTCCTCCTGCTCGCGATCTTCGCCATGATCGAGACGCGGATCGACGATCCGATGTTCCGGCTCGGCCTCTTCCGCATCCGTGCCTTCACCGCGGGGAACATCGCCACGCTGCTCGCCTCGCTCGGTCGTGGCGGGCTCATGTTCATGCTGATCATGTGGCTGCAGGGCATCTGGCTGCCGCTGCACGGCTACAGCTTCTCGTCGACGCCGCTCTGGGCCGGCATCTACATGCTGCCGCTGACCGTCGGCTTCCTCGTCGCGGGGCCGGCCTCGGGATACCTCTCGGACCACTTCGGCGCGCGCCCCTTCGCGACCGGCGGGATGCTCGTGGCCGCGCTCAGCTTCTTCCTGCTCGAGCTCCTGCCGGTGAACTTCGACTACGTCTGGTTCGGAGCGCTGCTGCTCCTCGTCGGGCTGGGCATGGGCCTGTTCGCCTCGCCCAACCAGGCCGGGATCATGAACAGCCTGCCGGCGAACCGCCGCGGCGCCGGGGCCGGAATGGCGACGACGTTCCAGAACTCGGCGCTCGTGCTCTCGATCGGGATCTTCTTCTCGCTCATGATCCTCGGCCTGGCGAGCACGCTGCCCGCGACGCTCGACCACGGCCTGGTCGCCCAGGGCGTGCCGAGGGCCGACGCGGCCCGCGTCTCGCACCTGCCGCCCGTCGGCCTGCTGTTCGCCTCGTTCCTCGGCTACAACCCGATGCAGCAGCTGCTCGGGCCGGTGCTGCCGCACCTCTCGCACGCGCAGGCGACGTACCTGACCGGGCGCACCTACTTCCCCCGGCTGATGTCCAGGCCGTTCTCGGACGGCCTGCACGAGGCGTTCGACTTCGCGATCGCGGCCTGCCTGATCGCCGCCGCGGCGTCGTGGCTCCGCGGCGGCAAGTACGTGCACGGCGCCGAGGAGGAGAAGGCGGTGCCGGCGGTGGCCTCGGTCGAGGGCGAGATGATCCTGGCCGACGGGGACTAGATCTAGGCCGAATCAGCGTCCGTATCATGGGGGTGTGGAAGACGACACGCCCTTGCGGGTATCCGATCCCGAGTTCGCCCGCGCAGTCGCCGTGCTGCGTGCCGCGGAGCGGGTCTGCGTGGCGACCCACGAGAACCCCGACGGCGACGCGATCGGCTCGCTCGTCGCCGCTGCGGCCGGCCTGCGCTCACTCGGCAAGACGGTGCGGACGTACCTCGAGCCCGGGTCGACGATCCCGAGCGAGCTGCGGCTGCTCGAGGTGGCCGGCCTCGAGCGTCTGCTCGACCCCGGATCGCTGGCCGGCTGGACGCTCTTGACGCTCGACTGCGCCACGGTGCGCCGGCTGGGGTACGGCCACCGGGCGGTGGTCGCCGCCGCCGACACGGTCGTCTCGATCGACCACCACTACGACAACACGCGGTTTGCCGACGTGAACCTGATCGACGGCGGCGCGTCGTCGACGGCCGAGATCCTGCTCGACGTGCTCGAGGCGCTCGGCGTCGCGCTCACCCCGGAGATCGCCGAGGCGCTCTACGTCGCCCTCGTCACCGACACCGGCCGCTTCCAGCAGCGCACGACGGGACCGGACGCGCTCCGGATGGCCGCCCGGCTGGTCGACGCCGGAGTCGACATCCAGCGCGTCTACGAGCGCGTCTTCGAGACGATGCCGCTGCGCAAGCTGCGCCTGCTCGGCGTCGTCATCCACAACCTCGTGCTCTACGAGGGCGGCCGCATCGCGATCTCGCACGTCGAGCGCGGCGACTTCGCCCGGCTGGCCGCCACCGAGTCGGACACCGAGGGCCTCGTCGACCACCTGCGCGCCGTGAGCGGCGTCGAGGTGGCGGCGCTCATCCGCGAGCCCCCGCTGGCCGCCGACGGTCACGCGCCGCCGAACCGCGTCTCGCTGCGCTCGCGCGGCGGGCTCGACGTCTCCGCCATCGCCCGCAAGACGGGCGGCGGCGGCCACAAGCAGGCGGCCGGCTTCTCGCACGGCGGCGGCATCCCCGCGATCCACGCGTTCATCGCCGCGGAAGCGGTCGGGCAGCTCGGCCTGATCGGCTCCGCCGCCTGAGATGATCGATT
>Ga0075425_100001852_pt1 | contig 20798 bp, 19 predicted proteins | sample SoiMethybrSBSTD4_FD_75300 | JGI IMG/M metagenome (GOLD analysis project Ga0075425, IMG submission 75300) | Bulk soil microbial communities from a Populus tree surrounding site in Tennessee, USA - Soil MetaG P. TD hybrid SBSTD4 | ecosystem: Environmental > Terrestrial > Soil > Tree plantation... | reverse complement strand
TCGAGTCGATGGCCTCACTCGATTTTCGCGGGCGCATCGAGCGCCCGGACGGCTCATCGGCTCGCGAACCGACCGAAAAACGCAGTTACGTCTACAAGGCTTTCGATTCCGAGTAGTTGAGATCTACGCGCCTGTCCCCTAGCGGCAGGTGCCTTGCGAGCAGACGTGGTTGGCGCAGCACTCGGCGCTCGAGTCGCACGAGGTGCCGACCGGCCTGCAGCAGGTGCCGCCGCTGTCGCAGTGGTTGGGACCGCCGTAGGTGCTCGAGTTGCAGCAGTCGGCGTCGGACGTGCAGCCGGATGTGCCGGCGAGCAGGCAGCAGCGCGCGAAGTCGTTGCACTGCCCCTCGCAGCACTCCTCGCTGCAGGAGCAGGCGTCCTGCAGCGTCGCGCTGCACACCTCGCCGCAGCTCGAGGTCGAGCAGTCGCCGCAGTCGATCGAGCCGCCGCAGCCGTCCGGCCAGACTGCGCAGCTCTGGCCGATCGTGGCGCAGTCGGCTGGCGTGCAGCCCGCCCCACCGTCGTCGCCGCTGTCCTCCTGATCCCAGGCGATCGGGTCGGCGTCGGCCATCGCGGGGTCGAGCGTGCAATCGCCGACCGGATCGCCGTGCGCGTGGACCTGGACCAGGTCGGCCAGATCGGTCGACGGATTGCCGGCCGATGACGATTCGCTCCAGTACACGTAGGGGGCGCCCTGCTTCTTCATCGTGTGAACGTCGACCTTGCCGCCGACCTGGTACAGGTTGACGCGATCGCCATGCTTGGCGTGGCAGTCGGTCGGACAGGCGCCGTCGCAGGCCGGCTTGCCGCCGCCGCACAGGACGTTGCAGTTCCCCTCGATCGTGCAGTTCGAGATCGCCTGGCTGGCGACGAGCCGGCCGCCCTCGCCGAACTCCTTCACCCGGTAGCTGCCGTCGCGCATGACCAGCACCCGGAAGCTCGCTCCCTGGAGCTCCGGCTGAAAGCTGCCGTTCAGGTTGTCCACCCGGTGCCGCGCGCCGCAGTTGTTCGAGTCGTAGGACTGGTAGAAGTTGAACTTCTGCGTGGCGACGTTGATCTTGATTCCGTACTCGAACTCGCGGTCGATGCCGGAGCAGCCTCGCTCGCCGCAGAAGTCGTCACATGTGTAGAAGAAGAAGCCGACGTGGAGCCCGGTCTCGTCGCCCGTCTCGTCACCGTTGGCGTGGCGGATGAAGCCGCCGTCCTTCCGGATCCCGTCCACCTTCGGATAGGACACGCCAGGGCAGGTGATGATCGAATGGCGGTGGCTGGCGCAGTCCGGCCCGCATCCCTCGCCCGCCAGGTCCGCGCGATCCGGGTAGGACACCATCGCGCCGAACACCGCCGGGTCCGGGTCGGTGCGATCCTTGTGGACGAGCTCGTGCGCCGTGTGCCATCCGGTGTCGGCGTCGACATCGTCGGTGGTGACGGTCTCGTCGCCGACCGCGGCGCAGCCGCTCGCGGCCAGAACAACGCAGATCCACACAGCGGCGCCGGCCACCCTCTGGTTGCCCATGGGTCCCTCCGTTCGCCCGGCGCAGCCTCCAGCCTGCAAGGCACATACCGCCCCCTACAGCGTCCCTCATGTGGGCTCCCGGCGTACGCGGTTCGCTGGCCGACCTCATCGAGATCGCGCGCTTGGTCGTCGTGTCGGCCTCCTGGCCCCGACCGGTTTCAGGGACCAAATCCCCAGGTCAATCGACCCCGCGATTCGCGGGAACCAGCTGCCAGTCCTCCTGCTCGCAGCCGCAGGAGGTGACGAGAAGGAGAAAGCTCGCGCGGCCGTCCAGGCGAACCGCCAGCTCGGGGTCGGCGCGCCAGGCCGGATGGTCGCGGCAGATGCCGAGGTAGGGCGGCTCGACGCTCGAGGTACCGTCGAGAAACAGCGCAGAGAGCGGCTCGCCGGTGTCACTGCGGGCGCGCGTGTTCACGGTGACCTTGTAGCTGATGGCGAGCGGGCCGCCCTTGCCGACGCGCCGGCCGGCGGCCGCCGCCACGTTCTCGACCAGGTCATAGGTATGATCGCCGCACTCGTCGTGCGGCGGCCGGGCCGCCAGCGCTGCGCGCAGACGACGCTCCTGATGGTCCGCGGTGGCCTCGGGCACGGTCGCGCGCAGCCAGGGCACGGGCTCGATCGCGAGTCCCGGCACCGAGAGCAGCACCGCGCTGCCGTCGGCACCACCGGTGTCCACCGTGCCGCCGAGCCGCATGGTGAACATGCCCTCGCTCGGCGGGTCGCTCGCCGCGATCGTGACCCGGACCGGCTTGCCGCGGCGGTCGAAGCCGCTCACCACGCGCGCCTGTCGGAAGGCGGCGACCGCTCCATCGAGGCCGTCGAGCGGCAAGAGCTCGCCCTCTGCCCATCCGACGGCCAGCGGATTTCCCGTGAAGACGAACGCGCCGCTCTCCGGGTCCTGTCCGACGGTGCCGGCAGCGAGATAGCCGACCGGTTTCACCTCCGGCCGCGCCGTGCCGCCAGAGCCGCCGCCGCCGCACGCCACCAGCAGGAGGGCCGCGGCCAGCCGCACGCCTACTTGAGCTCGCGATCGATGACTGCGGCGAGGGCGTTCTCGTCGCCGCTGGAGTAACCCGCGTGAACGTGCTTGACGATGCCGCGCCGGATGACGAACGTGCTCGGCATCTTGGGCGGGTCGTAGGACTCGACCGTCGAGCTCTGCTTGTCGTAGACCGCCCGCACCGCGCGCAGCCCGGCCTGGCTGATGAACTTCTTCCCCTTCGCCGCGTCGCTGTCGATGTTGACCGCGATGAACACCACCGCCGCGCCGCGCTTCTGGTACTTCTGCGCCAGCTTCTCGTAGGCCGGCAGCTCCTTCTTGCACGGCTCGCACCAGCTGGCTCCGAAGGTCACCACCACCACCTTGTCCTTGTAGGCCTTGAGCGACACCGCCTTGCCGGCGCTATCCACCACCGACACGAACTCGGCGGCGCGGTCGCCCTGCTTCACGCCAGCCAGCGCGGGGCTGGTCAGGGCGAAGAGGATTCCAAGCGAGAGGATGGATCGGCGCATCGGAGCTATGACGATAGAGCGGACTAGCGATTCACCGCCAGCTCCTCCTCGATCCACATCTTCACGTACTTGGCCCACTGCGGACCGCCGTACTCGCGCCCGTTGATGTAGAGGGTGGGCGTTGAGGCCACACCGGCGGCCTCACCCTCCTGCTTGTCGGCGTTCACCCACGCCTCCGCCGCCGCGTAATCCGCCTCCCACTTCTTCATGTCGAGCCCGAGCTGCTTGGCGTAGCCGCTGAGCGCGTCCTTCTTGTGCGCGTTCGGATTGGCGAACAGAAGCTCGTGGTACTCGAGGTACTTGCCCTGCTTGTGGGCGGCGAGCGCCGCCTGCGCGGCCCCCTTCGAGTCCTCGTGGACCTCGAGCGGGAACTGCTTGTAGTAGATGACGAGGTCGGTGGGATACCCCTCGACCACTTCCTTGAGCTGCGGCGCGAACTCCTGGCACGCGGGGCACCCGAAGTCGAAGAACTCGACGAGGACCACGCGCGCGTCCACCGGCCCCGCGTGCGGCGCGGCATCCGAGATCTTGAAGCTGTGCTTCTTCTCGCTGTCGGCCCCGTAGCGAGCCTTGTACATCTCGCGGACCTCGTCGTCGTTGGCGCCGTCGCCGATGAGCGCGATGACGTAATCGACCGCGAACTTGGCCCGGATGCACTGCGCATCCGTGTTGCGGCTGGTCCTCAGGCTGTGCGCCTTCCCGCACGGCGAGGGCAGCGAATCGACGAGCTTCTCGAACCGCTGCTTGTCGACGTCGGAGAGCTTGCCGAGGTCCGCCCCCTCGACCGGTTTGCGCTTGTCGGGCGGCGGCTCGGACTCGTCGAACGTCTTGGCGATGTCCTTGTATTCGTCCTGGGTGGCCGCGCCGTTCTTCTTGCCGCAGCCGGCCCACAGGCCGAGCAAGACGAGCGCGATCGCCCCGGTTCGCATCGAGTTCACGGCTTCTGGTTGTATGCGCAAATCCCCGGTCCATCAAGCAACAGCGAGGGCAACGCCCGCCTTGACACTGTGCGTCATGGCTGCTACGAACCTCCTGAATGACCGCTCATTCACCGCGCGTGCCGGGACAGCCGACGGCCACCGGTGACAAGCGGGCCCGCATCCTCGACGCGTCCGAACGCGTCTTCGCCCGACGCGGCTTCTTCCACGCGCGCGTCTCGGAGATCGCCCGTGAAGCCGGCGTCGCGGACGGCACGATCTACCTCTACTTCAAGAACAAGGACGATCTCCTCATCTCCTTGTTCGAGTCGCGCATGGAGCGCGTCACCGCGGAGCTCGGCTCGGCGCTCGAGCGCGTCGGCCCGCGCCCGGCCGATCGCCTGACCGCCTTCTTCGCGACCTACGCCGAGCTGGTCACCGCGCACCCGGAGCTCGCCGAAGTGCTGACCGTCGAGCTCAGGCAGAGCTCGAAGTTCATGAAGGAGTACCAGAACCCGCGCTTCGGCGACTTCCTCAAGCTCCTCGCCGGCGTCATCGCCGACGGCCAGGAGCAGGATGCGTTCGATCGCGCGCTCCCCGCCCCCATCGCGGCGCGCGCGATCTTCGGGATGCTCGACGAGCTCGCGCTCGCCTGGCTGTTGGGCCGCGGCGAGAAGTTCGATATCGTGCGCGCCGCCGGTTCGCTCGGCGCGCTGGTCCTGAGAGGACTCGAAAGGAGACCGACGTGAAGATCCTCGTCCCGCTCAAGCGGGTCCCCGACCCGGAGCTCAAGACCAAGATCAAGGACGGCGCCATCGACCTGTCGAGCGCGACCTGGGTGGTGAACACCTTCGACGAGTACGCGGTCGAAGCCGCCCTGCGCCTGACCGAGAACGCCGCCGACGGCACGCGCAACGGCGAGGTCGTGGTCGTCACCGTCGGGCCGGACGACGCCGCCCAGCAGCTGCGCAACGCGCTCGCCATGGGCGCCGACCGCGCGATCCGGGTCGACGGCCAGGACGCCCAGCTCGACGCCGGCGTGGTGTCCGCCGTGCTCGCCGCCATCTACGCGGCCGAGAAGCCGGATCTCATCCTCATGGGCAAGCAGGCGGTGGACGGCGACGCCAACCAGGTCGGCCAGATGCTGGCCGGCAAGCTGGATCTGCCGCAGGCGACCTTCGCCGCCTCCATCGAGCTGGCGACCGACAAGAAGAGCATCACGGTCGGCCGCGAGGTGGACGCCGGCGTCGAGTACAAGAAGCTGCCGCTCCCCTCACTCGTCACCGTGGACCTCCGCATCATCGCGCCGAAGGCGGTCACCAACCACGTCACGCCCGATTCGCACACCTACCAGGAAGGCCCGCGCTACGCGTCGCTCAAGGGCATCATGCAGGCCAAGAAGAAGCCGCTCGACGCCAGGACGCTGGCCGACTTCAAGGTGGACGCCAAGCCGGTCACCCGGCAGCTCTCGGTCGAGCTGCCGCCGCCGCGCGCCGCCGGCAAGAAGGTGGACAGCGTGCAGGCGCTGGTCACCGCGCTGGCGCAGGAAAGGAAGGTGATCTGATGGGCAACGTCCTCGCGTTCTGTGAGACCGCCGGCGCGGCGCTCCGCACCAACGCCCTGTCCTGCATCGCCTTCGCCCGCCAGGCGGCCGAGAAGCACGGCGGTCAGGTCGTGGTCCTGCTCGTCGGAAGCGGGGTCAAGGCGGCGGCCGACGAGGCGGCGAAGTACGCCTCCAGGGTGGTCGTGGTCGACGACCCGCGCCTCGAGAAGCAGATGGCCGAGACCTACGCGCCGATCGTCGCGCGCGTCGCCAAGCAGGAGCAGGCGAGCGTCATCGGCGCCACCGCCACCTCGGTCGGCAAGGATCTCATGCCGCGGGTCGCCGCGCTGGTCGGCGCCGGGATGGCCTCCGACATCGCCGCGGTGGTCGCGAAGAACCAGTTCCGCCGCGCCATCCTGGCCGGCAACGCCTACCAGGTGGTGGAGGTCGGCTCCGATCCGATCGTGGTCACCGCGCGGCAGAGCGAGTTCGACCCGGCGCACCCGGCTGCGAGCGCCGGCCAGGTCGCGACCGCCGACGCCGGCGAGGTCAACGCCCTCGGCGCCGAGGTCGTGAGGATCGAGAGCCAGAAGAGCGATCGACCGGATCTCAACGACGCCCGCATCGTGGTCTCCGGCGGCCGCGGCATGAAGAACGGCGAGAACTTCAAGGTGCTCGAGCAGCTCGCGGATCTCCTCGGCGCCGCGATGGGCGCCTCGCGCGCCGCCACCGACGCCGGCTTCGTGCCGGCCGACTGGCAGGTCGGGCAGACCGGCAAGATCGTCGCCCCCGAGCTCTACATCGCCGTCGCCATCTCCGGCGCCATCCAGCACCTGGCCGGCATGAAGGGCTCGAAGACGATCGTCGCCATCAACAAGGACCCGGACGCGCCCATCTTCCAGGTGGCCGACTACGGCCTGGTCGCCCAGTGGGAGCAGGCCATCCCGGAGCTCATTCGCGAGATCGAGAAGTTGAAGGCGTCGCGGACCTGACGCCTCCCCAGACGCGCTTTCCTTACACAGACTCCATGCTAGTCTTTCCGCCCTGAGCGGAGGAGACAGCATGTTCCAGGCACGAGCCCAGCAGCGCATCATCCCGGGCGCGGTCGCGACCCTCGGCGTCAACGAGCGGGTCGCCTTCCTGCGCCGCACCTACGCCCACCTGGCCGGCGCGATCGTCGCCTTCGCCGTGCTGGCCTACGGGCTGGTCCACTCGAGCTTCGCGCCGAAGTTCATCGGCTGGATGGCGGGCGATGGCCGCGGCTTCAACGCCAACGCGCTCATCGTGTTCCTGCTGTTCATCGCGACCGGCTTCCTCGCCGAGCGGCTGGCCCGTTCCGAGACGTCACGCGCGCTGCAGTACGTCGGCCTCGGCATCGAGGTGGCGGCCTACGCCATCCTGCTCACCCCGATCCTCTACATCGCCAACTTCTATTACGTGAAGGATCCGCACCTCATCGCCAAGGCGGGCCTGTTCACCATCCTCATCTTCACCGGCCTGACCGCCACGGTGTTCATCACGCGCAAGGACTTCTCGTTCCTGCGGGGCATCCTGATGATCGGCGCGTTCGCCGCGATCGGCATCATCATCGCGTCGATGATCTTCGGGTTCCACCTGGGGACCATCTGGTGCGTCGCGATGATCGTCCTCATGGCCGGATACATCCTGTTCCAGACCTCGCTGGTCATGGCCTACTTCCGGCCGACCAACCACGTCGCGGCGGCGCTGATGCTGTTCTCGACCATCGCGACCCTGTTCCTGTACGTCCTGCGCCTCCTCATGGAGCTGCAGCGCCGCTGAAACGACGGCACGCGGTGTGCTGAGGGCTGCCGGTCATGGCGAGTGACCGGCGGCCCTTTCGCTTTTTCGGCGCGGCCCTTTCGATCACGCCGATCTGCGCCTGCGTGGTGGCCGGCGGCGGCGAGGACAGCCCCACCCCCGCGCTGGCAGGTGCAGGCAGCGGCCAGGTCGACGTCCGCGACCTCGGCGCCGCCGGCGACGGGGTCACCGATGACACCGGCGCCCTCGAGGCAGCGTTGCAGGCCGGCGTCGACTCGGCGTCCAGTGTCTTCCTGCCTGACGGCGTGTACCGGGTCACCAGGCCGATCGTCGTCGAGCTCGGCGGCGGCGTCCTCGACCTGTCCTGCGGCGCGAGCGCCGGCGTGATCGGCGACCTGACAGAGCCCGCCCAGGAGGCCGGCATCTTCACGATCGACGGGCCCGGCACCGCGCGCATCGACGGCCTCGCGGTGTACGGTCACGCGGAGGCCCGCGGGCTCATCGACGGCATCCTGGTGTCGCAGGCGGACCGCGCCGAGCTGTCGCGCGTCCTGGTCACCGGCGCGTCGCGCTGGGGCGTGGCGCTCGACCGGGTGGCGGGCGGCACGGTCGCCAGCTCGGCGCTCGACGACAACCGCTACGGCGGCCTCGGCCTCATCACCGCCAGCGACATCCTGGTGGACGGCGGCAGCTTCTCGCTCAACGGCACCACGTTCATCGAAGACGGTTACGGCGTCGCGCTGGCCTCGAGCGCGTTCGGCCCCAGCCGGCGCGTCACCATCCGCGGCGTCACGGCCGACGGCAACCTGCGCAAGGGGCTCGACGTCCACTCCGGTCACGACGTCGTCATCGAACAGAGCTCCGTGCGCGGCTTCGGCCTGTCCGGCATCTACGCCGTCAACGAGGACGCCGGCAAGGACGTCGCCGACATCGTGATCCGCGACAACGTCGTCGACGGGATGGAGGCGGCCCAGCCGATCCTCGGCATCGACGTCGGCGCCTACAGCGCGGCCGCGGTCCCGTCCGGCGGCTTCCAGGTGGTGAACAACGTCGTGCGCAACACCTCGAGCCCGGCGTCGACCGCGATCCTCGTGCGCAACCCGGAGCCCGGCGGCGCCGCGACCGCGTCGGTCCTCATCCACCACAACGAGATCTGGAACGGCGCCGGCCCGGACGCCTACGCCATCCGCACCGACAACAACGCGGTCGCCATCGGCGCGGTCACGGTCACGAACAACTACGTGCACGCGCGCGCGGCGCTGGTCCTGATCGGCGTCCTCGCCAGCGAGAGCGCGAGCATCCGCGACAATCAGCTGGTGACCGAGGGCGGCACCGCCGCCTACGGCATCATCGCGGCGCCGCCCGCGCGCGGCGACATCAGCGGCAACGCGCTCACCGGCTCGTTCGACACGCCGGTCGCGCTGTTCGCCGGACAGTGGGCCGACGGCAACACGCTGAACGGAGCCGCGCTCTAGGCTGGTATACTCGGTCCGGATGACCCCTGCCGCCGCCCCGGCCCGCGCCCCGACCAGCGAGGCGCTCGAGGCGCTGCGGGCGGTGGAAGCGCAGGTTGGCTCGGTCATCCGCGGCAAGCCGGAGGCGATCCGCCTGGCGCTGACCGCGCTGCTCGCCCGCGGGCACCTCCTCATCGAGGACATCCCCGGGGTCGGCAAGACCACGCTGGCGCGCGCGCTCGCCGCCTCGGTCGGCGGCACGTTTCGCCGCATCCAGTTCACCAGCGACCTCCTGCCGTCCGACATCGTCGGGGTCTCCATCTACCGAGCCGACCAGCATGTGTTCGAGTTCCGCAAGGGGCCGATCTTCGCCAACGTGGTGCTGGCGGACGAGATCAACCGGACCACGCCGCGCACCCAGTCGGCCCTGCTCGAGGCGATGAGCGAGAACCAGGTCTCGATCGACGAGACCACGCATCCGCTCGAGCAGCCGTTCCTGGTCATGGCGACGCAGAACCCGACCGAGCACTTCGGCACCTATCCCTTGCCGGAGTCGCAGATGGATCGCTTCCTCCTGCGCATCCGCCTCGGCTATCCCGGCAAGAGCGAGGAGCGCCTCATCCTGCGCGAGCGCGGTGCGGCCGACCCGGTGGCGCAGCTGGAGCCGGTCATCGAGCACGCGACCCTGACCGCCGCGCAGGACGCGGTCGAGGGAGTGGCGGTCGCCGACAACCTGCTCGACTACGCGATGGCGGTGGTCGAGGAGACCCGCGCGACCCCGTCGCTCGCGGTCGGCGTCTCCACCCGCGGCGCGCTCGCCTGGTATCGCGCCGCCCAGGCTCACGCGCTGGCCAGCGGGCGGCCCTACTGCGTGCCGGACGACTTCAAGTCGCTCGCGCCGGCCGCCCTCGCCCACCGGGTCGTGCTGTCGGCGCCGGTCGAGTCGCTGGGGCGCGCCCGCGAGGAGGCCGAGCGCGCCGTCGCCGACGTCCTCGCGCGCATCCCGGTCCCGACGTAGTGGCTTCCCTGCTGCGCCGGCTCGCGCGTCGCTTCCGGTCCAGGCGGCGTCTGCGCCTGACGCGCGAGGGCCGCCTCTTCCTGGCGATCACCATCGGCATCGGCCTGGCCGCGATCAACACCGGCAACAACCTCCTCTACCTCCTGCTCGGCTGGCTGCTGTCGCTCATCGTCGCCTCGGGCGCGCTGTCCAACATGACGCTGCGGGCGCTGATCGTGTCCAGAAGGCCGCCGCCGCGGATCCACGCGGGGCGCCCCTTCCTGATGGAGATCGCGCTCGACAACAAGAAGAAGCGGCGCGCGTCCTACTCGATCGAGGTCGAGGACCTGGCCGCGGGCAAGCCGGTCGACAAGCGCTGCTACTTCCTCAAGCTGCCGGCCGGCAAGCAGCAGCGGGCCAGCTACCGCCACACCTTCCACCGGCGCGGGCTCTACACGCTCGACGGCTTTCGCATCTCGACCCGCTTCCCGTTCGCGCTGTTCGCCAAGTCGCGCGACGTCACTGCGGTGGACGAGATCCTGGTCTATCCGGCGGTGCGCCCGGTCGCGCTGCCGTCGGCGCGCGCACGCCGCCTCGGCGACGCCCCGCAGAGCAAGCTGGGCCGGCGCGGCGAGTTCTTCGGGCTGCGCGAGTACCGCGAAGGGGACGACAGCCGCGGCATCCACTGGCGGTCGTCGGCGCGCGGTGGTCGGCTCCTGGTCCGCGAGCTGGAGGAGGAGGCCCAGCGCCGCGTGGTCCTCGAGGTGGACAACGCGGTGGCGGACGCCGCCGACCCGGCCCAGCTCGACGCGCTCGAGGACGCGGTGTCGCACGCCGCGTCGCTGGCGGTCGCGTACCTGCGCGCCGGCTACGCGGTGAAGCTGATCGCGCGCGGGGCCAGCGTTCCGCTCGGCGCCGGCGCGGCCCAGGAGCAGCGCCTGTTGCGCGCGCTCGCCCTCCTGGGGCCGGCCGCGCCCGGCACCGCGATGGAAGGCGGGCCGCACGACCCTCACATCGAGCTGGTGCGGGTGGGGGCCGCGTGAACTTCGCGCGCGCCCACAAGATCGCCGTGTACCTGGTCGCCTGGTGCGCCTACCTCGCGCTCATCATGTCGGGCGAGCTGTCCGACCTGGCGGTCGCGCTCTCGCTGGCCGGCATCATCGCCAGCTGGTGGTGGGAGGCGCCGCGCGTGCGGGTCGAGCGCTGGACCAAGCTGTGGAGCGCGCTCGGCCTCGGGGTCTTCGCCTACTCGGTGTTCAGCTTCATGAGCGGCGGCGACCTCGTCCTCATCGGCGCCGAGCTCTTGCTGTTCCTGCTGGTCGCCAAGCTGTTCGGGCGGCGCGCCAGCCGCGACTACCAGCAGGTCTACATCCTGTCGTTCCTCATGCTGGTGGCGGCGACGGTGCTCAACTCGGAGGTCTCGTTCGGGGTCTTCTTTCTCGGTTTCGTGGTCGCCTCCACCTGGGCGCTCATCCTCATCCACCTGCGCCGCGAGATGGAGGACAACTTCCTGGTCCGCCACGCCGACGGCGCCGCCTCCCAGCCGGTCCAGGTGTCGCGCTTGCTCGCCTCGCGCCGCATCGTCGGGCCCGGCTTCTTCGCCGGCACGGCGGTCATCTCGCTGGTCGTGTTCGCCGGCGCCATCCTCCTCTTCCTCGCGGTGCCGCGCATCGGCTTCGGCCTGTTCTTCTCGAAGACGCGCGGCGGCGTCCACCTGACCGGTTTCTCCGACGGAGTCCGGCTCGGCGGCCACGGCATCATCAAGAACGACGACACCGTCGTCATGCGGGTCGAGGTCGGCCGCGGCTATCGCGGACGCGACGCACCCTGGCTGCACTGGCGCGGGGTCGCGTTCGATCACTACGCGTACGGCGAGTGGAGCCGCTCGCCCGAGGCGCCCGACACCATCAAGCGGCAGAGCTCGCAGCACGCGGTGGTGACCCACCACCTGCTCTACGACCGCGCCTCCGAGCACAGCGACGCCGAGCTCGAACGCCGGCTGGGAGACGCGCTGCGCCAGGACATCTACCTCGAGCCGCTCGGCTACGACGTCCTGTTCGGCGCTTCCATGCCGACCGCGTTCCGCATCGACACCGGCTACCGGCCGCCGCGCTGGCGAGACGAGCGCAACGACGAGATCCGCTACCCGCACTCGAGCGGCATCAAGTACACGGTCTTCTCGCGGCCGGACCCACCGCCGCCAGCCGTCCTGCGCGCGGCGGGCGGCCCGTTGCCACCCGGCTACGGCGTCTATATGCAGGTGCCGGCCGACGTCGAGGATCACCTGCGCGATCTCGCGCTCGACATCACGCGCGGCGCCCACACCGACTACGACAAGGCGATCGCGGTCGAGAGCTGGCTGAAGTCGAACCTCGGCTACACGCTCGAGATGGTGGCGCCGCCGGGCGGCCGCGATCCGGTCGAGTTCTTCCTCCTGCAGCGCAAGAAGGGCCACTGCGAGTACTTCTCGTCGGCGATGGCGATCCTCCTCCGCATCGCGAAGGTGCCGACCCGCAACGTCAACGGCTTCCTCGGCGGCGAGTGGAACGAGTACTCCGACTACATCGCGGTGCGCGCCGGCGACGCGCACTCCTGGGTCGAGGTCTACTTCCGCGGCATCGGCTGGGTGACCTTCGACCCGACGCCGGCCGCCGAGGAGGTGGCAGAGCTGGGGCGCGGCGGCGATGGCCTGCTCGATCGCCTGCGCCGGCTGGCCGACACGATGCGTTTCAAGTGGTTCAAGTGGGTGATCGAGTACGACCTCGAGCGGCAGCTCGGCTTCCTGCGCCGGGTCGGCGATTTCTTCCGCGGCGGCGCCAGCAAGGCGCTGGGCGCGAAGTGGCGCGGGCTGCGCGACTGGGCCAGGGACAACCGGGTGGCGGCGGCGCTGGTCGGCGCGGCCGTGATCGCGTTCGGCGCGGTGCTGGTCTTGGTGCGGCGGCGCCGGCGGCGCGGCGAGACGGCGGAGAAGCCGGCGCGACGACGCGAGCGGGATCCGGTGTCGCTCGCATACCTGGCGGCCCTCAAGGCGCTGGGGCGACGCGGCCTCGGGCGCCTGCCGGCGGCCACCCCGCGCGAGCACGCGTGTCTTCTCGCCAGGAACGGGGCGCCGGGGGCGGTGGAGCTCGGCGAGCTGTGCGAGATCTATTATGCGGCCGAGTGGAGCGGGGTGCCGTCGGATCAGGCGGCGCGGGCGCGAGCGCAGGAGCTGGCGAGCGCGATCCAGGACGCGGTCAAGAGGGCGCGAAAGGGGAGGCGATGAGATCTGTGCTCTTTTTCATGCTTGCGGCCGCCTGTTCGTCCGGTACCACGTCGACCGGCAAGCCGCCCGACGAGCCGCCACCCGCGCCGCCCGTCGACGCGTCGACCGCGCCGGTCAACACCGCCGCCGCCCAGCCGGAGTTCTGGAAACAAGGGGACGCCGCCTGTCCTTCGGGAGACAAGCTGGTCGGGGCCGGCAGCAAGAACGTCTACTGCGCCGATTCGAGCGGCCAGCTCGACGGTCCCTCGGCGGTGTTCGACGACAAAGGGGCGCTCCAGGAGCTGACCATGTGGGCGCACGGCAAGCGGGACGGCGCGACCACGAGCTTCTATCCCGACGGCAAGCCGCGCTACCAGGCGACCATCCGGCAGAACAACGAGCACGGCACGGTGACCCGCTTCCACCCGAACGGGCAGAAGCAATCGGAGGGCACCTACCGCGACGGGCGCCCGGACGGCACCTTCCGCGCCTGGTCGCCGGCCGGCGTGGAGCTGGGCTCGTTCGTCATGAAGAACGGCACCGGCACCCTGATCGAGTGGCACGACAACGGCCAGAAGGCGTGGGAGCAGCCGATGGAGAACGGCCAGGCCAACGGCACCATCGTCAGCTGGCACCCGAACGGCAAGAAGATGTCCGAGTCGGTGTTCTCCCACGGCAAGGCGGCCGGCGCCACGGTGTCGTGGGACGACCAGGGGCGCATGACGATGAAGGGGCAGTACAGGCACGACGAGCAGGACGGCGACTGGACCTATTACGACCCGGCCACCGGAAAAGTGGTGCGAGTCGATCGCTACAAGGACGGGACCCAGGTGGCGTCGATCGATTATCAGGACGGCAAGCCGCTCGCGCGCGCCGTGAGCGACAGGTGCGCCAGCGACGACGCGACGGCCGAAGCCTACAAGAAGCAGATCGGAAAAGAGCTGGACAAGGAGCACCGCTGCATCGAGCACGCCGCGCACTTCCCCGGCTGGGCGCTGATCGGCGACTTCGCCTACGACCGCGGCTGCATGGGCAGCTCGGTGATGCTCGACTGCAAGCTGGTGAAGTCGGTGGAGGCAAAGACACTGCTCGATCGGGCCGGCTGGGCAGCGGCGCGCGCGCCGGCCCGCGAGAAGATCGCGATGGACTACGTGCGCGAGGTCGCGATCGCCTGGGAGGGCTCGATGAGCGACGAGCCGGAGCCGCCGAAGACGGTGCGCGAGAGCGACGGCGGCATCACGATCACGGCCTGGATCGCCGAGCCGGCCGGCATGACTCCGCAGACGACCCGCCACCTGACCGAGTTCCGCTTCGCCGCCGGCGGCGCGCTGGCGACCAAGGTCCTGAAGAGCGAGACGAAGTGACATCCTGACAACGCCGCCGCGGGCGCCGGGACAGACCGGCACAGATGTTGTGACCGTCGGAGGCACGTGCTAGTGGTCTTCAAGGGTTGCGCCGCGGACTCGCGGCACCGGCCTTGCAAATCCACCCCGCCGAGCCGATGCGCCGTCCGCTCTTCTCTCTATCTCTCGCCGCTCTCGTGACGACCGGAGCGGGTGTCGCGGGCGCCTCGCCGGCCCCCGCCTGGCAGACCGGCACCATCGAGCTCGAGCTCCGGCTGCCCGACGGAGACGGCGGCTTCGAGCCGAAGAGCGATATCGACAACCGCGAGCACTTCAACCGGGCCAACTGCCTCTGTCCCGACGTCCAGTTCGCGGTCCGCTTCTCGCTCAAGGACGTGCCGGGCTCGCTCGATCCGGATCCGGTGCGGGTCTGGTTCGGCACCAACTGCAACAGCTCGAACGTGACCGAGCGCGACCAGACCTGCACCCAGCAGTACGAGTTCACCGACGTCGAGGCGCTGCGCGACCCGCAGACCGTCCCGTTCTCGGTGCAGGCGCTGACCGGCAGCTGCGAGCCGAACGAGAACGAGCGCGACGTGTATGCGATCATCGACAACGGCAACGACGGCGTCGACATGGAAGCCGGCGACTACGCGTCGATGCCGCTGGCGATCACCGCCGACACCCGGCCGCCGCCGGCGCCGGTCGACATCTCCGCGGCAGGTGGCGAGGGCGCGGTGCAGGTCTCCTGGACCCTGCCCGACACCAACATCGAGGACGTGAAGTACTTCCAGGTCCTTTGCGCGCGGGCCGATGGGTCGACCAGCAACGACGACGACTTCCCGCGCAGCGACCCGCTCTACCTCACCTCGGCGGACGCCTGCGGCCTGGCGGATCCGACGATCTGTCCGCGCGCGGTGAGCGTCTCGCGGGTGACGCCGGGCGGGTTCGACGCCGGGGCGATCGACGCGGCGCCGGAAGCAGACGCGGGCGCGATCGAGTGCACCGGCGACATGCCGGGCGAGCTCGAGACGCTGGGCTCGATGCACGTCTGCGGCTCGGCCGACGGCACCGAGTCGAGCGTGCGGGTCGACGGCCTGGAGAACGGAGTCGCGTACCGCATCGTGCTCGTGGTGATCGACCCGTCGAGGAACCCGACGGCGCTCGATCTCGGCGAGCACACGCCGAGCCAGGTGAAGGACTTCTGGGAGAACTATCACGATCGGGGCGGCACCGCCGAGGGTGGCTGCGACCTGGTCGGCAAGAGCTCGGGCCTGGCGGCCGCGCTGGTGCTGGTGCTGGCGGTGGTGCTGTTCGCGCCGGGCCGCCGCAAGCGACAGATCGGCGGCGGCCTGATCCTCGTCCTGGCCAGCACGCGGCTCGCATCGGCGCAGCCGTGGTGGGAGAGCGCCGGCGACGACGTGCAGAAGGAGGTCGGCGCGGCCCCGGTCCACTGGGACCTCGAGATCAAGTTCGGACCCTATTTCCCCGCGGTCGACAGCGAGTTCGATCTGGCCGAGGGCGAGGTCGGTCCGTTCGAGCAGATGTTCGGCGACGGCCCGTTCCTCATGAGCGGGATGACGCTCGACTACTACTTCCTGCATCCGTTCGGACAGCTGGGGGTGACCGGCTCGCTCGGCTTCATGAGCAAGAGCGCGCGCGCCTTCCAGGTGGACGACAACGGCGACCTGATCATCGATGACGACACCGGGCTGCCGATGCGCGCGCCCGGCGACAACAACAAGTTCCGCCTCATCCCGATGTCGCTCGGGGTCGTGTACCGCTACACGCAGCTCGACGACCTCTACCACATCATGGTGGTGCCGTACGGCCGGCTCGGGCTGTCCTACTACTACTGGTGGGTGACGGCGCCGAGCGGAAACATCGCCGAGGTACCGACGGCCGACTGCCCGGACCTCGAGGGCTGCACCGGCGACAAGGCGCGCGGCGGCTCGCTCGGCTGGCAGGCGACCGCCGGCCTCGCGCTGCGGCTCGAGCGCATCGACCGCGACGCCGAGGTGGCGCTGAGGACCGAGCTCGGTATCGAGCACGCCGGCTTCATGATCGAGTACACGTACGCGGTGGTGGACGGCTTCGGGTCCGACAAGAAGCTGTCGGTCGGCGACGCCACCTGGTTCGGCGGCATCAACTTCGAATTCTGACCAGGGCTGGTCTTGAACCGCGAAGTCACGAAGAGCGCGAAGAACGAATGCGCTCCGGGAAAGCTGCGCTTTCCCGTCGGTCTCTTCTCGCACAAGGCGAGAAGGAGCGGAGCTCCTTCGAGCTCTGGCCTTCGCGGCCTTCGCGTCTTCGCGGTTCAATCGGGCCGGGCGTGAGCGACGCGAGGACGATCAAGCTGGTGCTCGAGTACGACGGCACCGACCTGTGCGGCTGGCAGCGGCAGGACAACGGGCCGACCGTGCAGCAGCACATCGAGGACGTGCTGGCGCAGATGACGGGTGGGCCGGTCGCGGTGGTCGGCGCGTCGCGCACCGATGCGGGCGTGCACGCGCTCGGGCAGGTGGCGAGCTTCGCGACCGAGGCGGCCATCCCGGTCGACGGGTTTCGGATGGGGATGAACAGCCTCCTGCCTCCGGCCGTCGCGGTGGTGTCGGCCGAGGAGGTGGCGGACGGGTTTCACGCGCGGTTTTCTGCGCGCGGCAAGCGGTACCGCTATTCCATCCTGACGCGATCGTCGCGCGCGCCGCTCGTGCGGCACCAGGTCTGGCACAAGGGGGGCGCGAGGCTGGATGTGAACGCCATGAGGGCAGCGGCGGCGGTGCTGCCGGGCGAGCGTGACTGGAGCGCGTTCCGCGCCGCCGGCTGCACGGCGAAGACCGCCACCCGTCGGATCGACGCGGTGGAGGTCGGCGAGCCGGAGCCGTACCGGATCGACATCGAGGTGAGGGGGAACGCGTTCCTTCGGAACATGGTGCGGATCCTGGTCGGGACCCTGGTCGAGGTCGGGCTCGGCAGGATCGCGCCCGGTCAAGTAAGCGAAATCGTGGACAGCCGAGACCGGACGCGCGCCGGGCCGACGGCCCCCGCGCACGGCCTGACCCTGGTCGAGGTAATGTACTGAGCGGTCGTCCCTGACGCATCGCGTCGATGGGCCGCCAGTCCATGTAAGGTGGGCGACGCTCGCCCGTTTATCAGGAAGACCGGTCGGTGTCCGACGCAGCCGTAGCCGAAAAGCTAGAGGAAGAACGGCGGTTGGTCGCGGAGGCGCAGGCCGGCAACCTCGACGCCATGCGCCCCATTCTCGAAGCCTACGCTGCCCCGCTCTACGCGACGGTCATCCTGCCGCGTCTGGGCGACGCCGCGACCGCGGAGGACGTGCTGCGCGACACGTTCACCACCGCGATCGAGAAGATCGAGCAGTTTCGCTGGACGGGAAAGAGCATCTACGTCTGGCTGCGGCAGATCGCGGTCAACAAGGTGTACGACGTCCACCGCCGCTCCAAGCGGTCGGTGCAGCTGGCCGACGCGATGGCCAAGGAGATGCCGCAGACCACGCAGCCCGAGGCGGCGGCCGATGCCATGCTTATCGCGGCGGAGGAGCAGGTGCGAAACCGCGAACGGATCGGCCACGCGATGAAGGCGCTGTCGGAGCGCTATCGCACGGCCATCCAGCTCCGCCTCATCGACGAGCTGCCGCGCGAGGAGTGCGCGCGGCGGATGAACGTGACGACCGGGACGTTCGACGTGGTGCTGTTCCGGGCGGTGCGCGCGTTTCGCAAGCACTTCGGGGCCGAGTCATGAGCAAGCGGGACGATTTCGACAAGCCGGTCGACGACGAGCCGGTGACTCCGGGCGAGCAGGCGCGCGCCGAGGCGTTCGGCCGGCTGGTCGATGGGCTGCTCGCCGGCGACCCGATGCCGCCGGCGATGGACTCGGACGACCGCGCGCTGGTCGAGGCGGCGACGGTGGTGATGGCGTCGAGCCGCGCCATCGAGCCGGCGCCCGAGCGGACCCGGCGGCTGGTCGACCAGGCGCTCGAGGCGGCGATCCTGAGGCGCGCCGGCGCGCCGCTCGGGCCCGCCGACAGCGGCGAGCGGACGCCGCTGCCGGTGAGTCTCGTGCAGCCGGCGGAGGATCCCAACGAGCGGTCGGTCACCGACGTGACCACGCGGCGTCGTCGCCGGAGCGACCAGGTCGCGCGCGCGCTGCCGTGGGCGGTCGCGTCGCTGGCGGCGGCCGCGGCCATCGTCCTCTTCATCGCGCGTCCGCCGCAGAAGGAGCGGACGCCAGGCGGTGACGAGACCGCCGAGGTGGCGCCGGTTCGCGACGTGCCACTCGCCGTGAGCAACACCTCGCGTCCGGCTGACCCGCTGGTCGGGCGGATCGCCAAGGCGGACCGCAGCAAGGCGAGCGAGCGCATCGACCTCATCTACGCCGACCGCCTCGAGGGGTACCGGGATCTGACGTTCCGGCGGGCGCTGCCCGGGGAGGCGCCGCGATGACGAAACGGCTGAAGTGGTTGATTCTGGCAGTGCTATTGGGCGCCGCCGGCGCGTTCGCCAGCTGCGCCCAGGACGACCGCGACGAGGGCGAGCCGAAGAAGGGACGCGTCACGGAGATCACCCAGCCGGGCGATGCGTTGAGTGAGGAGCTGATGCTCGCCCTGTCGATGGCCAAGAATCTTCACCACAAGGCGGACGTCTACCTGGCGGAGATGAAGAGCGACGAGGCGGTGAACGCGCTCCGGCAGATCCTGGCGATCCAGTTCCCCGAGGGCGCCCCCGAGCGCGAGGACGTCACCCTCGACGCCCGCGCCCGCCTCGCCAAGCTGCTCGCCAGCCAGGGCAAGCTCGACGAGGCCCTCACCACCACCGACGAGGGCATCAAGACCGCCACCCGGCGCTCCTTCTTCCTCGCCAACCTGCACGCCGCGCGCGGCGACATCCTCGAAGGCCGCGCCCTCCAGATCGAGGACAGCCAGCCGGACCAGGCGAAGAAGCTGCGACACGACGCCATCCAGTCGCTCGACGAGGCGATCCAGATCGAGAAGGCGCTCCTCGACCAGCGGTACCAGGAGAGGTCGCGATGAGGCACTCGAACCGATTGCAGCTCGACGCCGCCCTGTGGGGCGTCCTCATCGGCCTCGGCCTCGCCATCGCCATCGCCGCCTGCGCCTCCCAGTCGCGCAGCGCCACCGTCGCCGGCATGGACGCTCGCAAGCAAGAAATCCAGGAGCTGTGGAACAAGATCCGGCAGGACCGGCTCGATAACGGCATGTCGGCCGATCCTCTGCTAGACCTCCGGCGCCCCGACATCATGCAGAACTCGGTCGCCAAGATCCGGCAGTGCCCGCCGGACGACTCCCCGCCGAAGACCGAGCGCTGCGCCGACGTCTGCGGCCTCAAGGACAGCATCTGCGACAACGCCGAAAGGATCTGCGGCATCGCTGACAAGCTCGGCGACGACGACTGGGCGCGCGAGAAGTGCACGAGCGCCAAGGCCTCCTGCAAGGAGGCCACAGAGAAGTGCTGTGGCTGCCTCGCCGACGAGAAGCCCGCCGCCGCGCCGACCGGCGCCGGGACCGGCAGCGCCGTCCACTGATATGGAGTGACCTGTCAAGTTTTCTCAGGCGGTCGTTCTCCGTTCTGTCGCTGTCACATAGTGGAGCCGAGGATCCTCAGTTCCGTGGTCCGCTCGGCCGCTGCCCTCGCCGCTCCATTGTCGTGCTCTACGCGGCCTGACGAACGGGTCGAGATGCGTACTGTCGCTCTGCTTCGAAGGCGATGGCCCACACGAAGCCCAGGAGCTCGCGACCGATGGCGGTCACGACGTGTTGCCTCGGTTTGCCCTTGGCCGAGAGGGCGTAGCACCGACGGTGCAGTCGCTTCTGCGCCTTCCGCGCGAGCTCCGTGAGCGATGGGTTGAGTCCTTGCTGTCGCCGACGTAGGCGGCGGAGACCGCTGGTCGGAGCTGGTAGGCCCAGGCAGCTTCGATGAGGACACGCCGCAAATGGGCGTTTCCGGTCTTGGTAATGCCGCCGCGCCTGGTCTTGTTGCCGCTCGAATGCTCGCTCGGAACGGCACCGGACTAGCCCATCAGCTGTTCGGGGACGCTGCGCCCGCAGCCAAACCATGTTCGCGCGCACCGGGGCGAATAACTCTGCCCTCAATCTAGCTCCGACGGAGAGCTTCCGGGCCGGCGGCGAGCTCGCTGTCAGACCCGCGGTGTACAAGCAGCGTTTCAGGTCGTAGCTCCGTTCTTTCTCATTCGACGTCACGATCAACAGCGCGGCGCGTCGAGCGTGTCGCCGTCGCGGATGGGTGTGCGCTGCGCCGGCGGGCCCGGCGGCGCGGGCTCGCGCGTCAGGCCCATCGGCGAGTCGGGCCGGGTGAGCGCGCGCGCCGGGGCGTGCCGGCGAGAGGGTCGAACGCGCGGCGGGGCGTGCCGGGGCGTGCCGGCCGGGCCGGATGAGCGGGCGCGCCGGGGCGTGCCGGCGAGCCGGGTCGAACGCGCGCCGGGGCGTGCCGGCCGGGCCG
>Ga0075425_100001851_pt1 | contig 20801 bp, 22 predicted proteins | sample SoiMethybrSBSTD4_FD_75300 | JGI IMG/M metagenome (GOLD analysis project Ga0075425, IMG submission 75300) | Bulk soil microbial communities from a Populus tree surrounding site in Tennessee, USA - Soil MetaG P. TD hybrid SBSTD4 | ecosystem: Environmental > Terrestrial > Soil > Tree plantation... | reverse complement strand
TCGGTTGCCGGGAGGCTTAAAGTGCCGAACATCGAGAGTCGCTGCAATCAACCAAAACTCGGACATCCTCATGACTGACTAACGCATCGTGAAAGGGTCGAGATAACACCCTTTAGAGTTACTAAGTCAAATCAATTTCCTTCTCTCTCCGTCGCTTCGGGATACGGATACCGCTACGGGCAGCACTGCCCTACCTTGCACGAGAAAAAGATAAGTATTACGGAGGCGCAACAGAATCCGGAAAACAGAACATGGCCCTTACGTGTCGCTATTTTTCCGAATCAACGCGCGAACTTTTACGACTTCGGGGGAGAGCGACACTTCGACAGGGATGTAGTTCCGCAGCCACCGAAGATCTCTCTTTCGGCGTACAATGTCGCCGAAGTGCGATTTTGTCAGAGCTTGGATCGCGAATGACTTCACGTCGCAAACTGCACTTGCTACTCGTGGCGCTGCTTCTCACAGCTCACGGTACGCTCGCTCAGGACGCAGCGCCGGTGCGGTACGGCACGTGGGCGGCAACCGCAGGGCCGTCAACCTTCCATGGCTCGTGGTCGGCGGAGACGCTTCCGCACAGTCCGAACGAGTCGCAGGGATCCTGGACGCTCGTGAACGATGCAAACGATCTCGTCCTCCAGGGAACATGGTCGGCAAAACGAACGGGCCCGCACTGGCACGGCACCTGGCGGGCGGAGACCGCGCAGGGCCAGTCCTTTCGAGGTGTCTGGGACGCAGACTTGCCCGACGCAAAAGGGGAGACGTTCGAAAGCATGCTCGCGCGCACAATCGGGAAGGAAGTGGCGGGTTTCTGGCAGAGCGGCAGGTATCAGGGCAATTGGTGGCTGAAAGGGTCCAAGCCCAAGAACGCCAATCGGTAGAAGGCAGCCCTACCCATCAGCACGTCACATGCAGAACCGCATTCGTGGTAGCCGAAGCTTTAAACCAGCTACGTCTCACGTGTCATGGTTTTCGAAACAATCGTTTCAGTTTCTCCCATGTTGCCGCTGACAGTGGGAGCCTTCGAGTCTTCGCGTCAGAGCGCTGGCGCGAAGGAGATCAGCCGTTGCGCTGGACCGCCACGGGACTCTTGGAAGCAGAGAAAAAGTTCCGACGCATCAAAGGCTATCAAGAGCTCCTGTTGCTGAAGGAACGTCTGAATCCGTCGCGCCTTCCGCAGAAGGAGGTCCGGACTGTAGAAGTCGCTTGAACTTAGTTGCAGGGAGACTTACAGTGCCCAACGTCGAGAGTCGCTGCAATCAACTAAAACTCGGACATCCTCGATCAAAAAACATTTCTCGCTGATCCGCAGGGAACGACCCTATGATCTTCTTAAGTGGAAGGTGAAATGACGACGGGTTGCCGCAGCCCAGGCGCGCGGAGTCCTTGCGCCGTGATCACTAACCGAATCGATAGACCGATTAACCGAACGGTTATCTCGCAGGACCCTGTTTCAAGAACAAAGCGTGTTCACTCCGCGCAAAATAGACTATTCGGCTCATTCTGCGGCTCTTCTTGCGCGCGATCTTCCCCCGAAGCTGTGGAATGGGGATTGCAATCAGAGACGGGCAGACCAGGCATCAAGGAGAGACATATGGCCGCCATCGCCCAAGCAACATTGCAGACGTCAATAACGCGTCAGAGGAGAGGCTACGGCTACTGGGCTCCGACTGCGAAGGTCAGTGCTGGAGTCCTCGCTGGTGCCGCGACGATTCTCATCACTGCATTCCTCGAACCGCACTGGAAAACCTGGACACAGCAGGACATGACACCTGCAATCGTCACAGCGATCACCACTATCGTCACGTTCGCGATTCAGTATTGGACACCTGATAGAAGGAAATAAAAGGGAGCTGGACGGACTCGCTGTCGCACCAATATGTTTTTTCTTCAGTCTCGAAGTCGCACGCAATTTCCGTGCCATAAATTTATGATGCGCGAGGGTGCGGGACTTGATTTTCGGCGGAATGATACGGGCAACGCTACGGGCAGCTCTGCCCTACCCTGACACAAGAAAAAGATAAGTATTATGGATGTGCAATAGAATCCGGAACACAGGACATGGCCCCTAGCTCGTCGGCCCGATGGCGGCTATGCAAAGCGAACTGAGCTCATCGGACCAGTCTCCGTACTCAAAACTGAAACCAATGCCCGGCGCGCCGTCGATCATCGCAGACTCGAAATCAACTCGGAAGATTCGAAACGAGAAACGGTAACTATGAACGCCGTGATAAGCCGCTACCTCGAAGAAGAACTTCCCGAGCTACGCCACTCGACTGCCAACGCCTACCGCTCGTACCTCGTAAATCACATCAAACCGCGATGGGGCAGCCACTCTGTCCAAAAAATGAAACCGCTTGGCGTGGAGCTATGGCTGAAACAGCTCGCCCTGGCTCCGAAGACCAAGGGACATTTGCAGAATCTTTTGCGTGTGCTCTTCAATTGCGCCATGCGCTGGGAACTCGTGGATATCCGCGAGAATCCCATGAAGCTGGTGCGGGTGCGCGGAGGAAGCAAGCGCACGAAGGAGCCGAAGGTTCTGACGATCGCGCAGTTTCGACAACTAGTTCAAGAGCTCAACGATCCGTACCGCACGATGGTGATCCTCGATCTCGCAACTGGGCTTCGCTGTAGCGAGCTCTTCGCGCTCAAGTGGTGCGACGTGATCTGGGATGACCTCACGCTTTTAGCGCGGCGGGGTATCGTCGACACGGTCGTAAGTGACGTAAGACCGCATACTCGCGAGCAGGCATGCCACTCGATCCTGCGCTTGCCGATGTGCTGTTGCACTGGCAGCGCATCAGCAAGTTCAACAAGCCTGACGACTGGATATTCGCGAGTCCCTTCAAGGCAGGCACGATGCCGTGGCAGCCTTGGAAAGTGCAACAGCGGCATATCGGGCCCGCTGCGGTCCGCTTCGCCGGTAGTGCCGCCTCCAGCACGCCGCCCTCGGCGACATAAGTCAAATCGGCTGGCACACATTCCGCCACACGTTCCGGAGTCTTCTCGACGAGACTGGGGCTCCGATCAAAGTGCAGCAGGAACTGATGCGCCATGCAGATATCCGAACGACGATGAACATTTACGGCAAGGCCATGGAGAAGAGCAAACGCGAGGCGCACGGCAAAGTCGTTCGTCTCGTATTGGCTTCTCAGGTGGCTTAGTGCCCCCTTATTGCCCCCGAGCGTTTTTATCTCGTTGAATTAAAAGGAAGTTTTGGTAGGGGCGGTGGGGATCGAAACTGCATCCCTAAATTCTAAGTCTCACTGGCAGAAGGCGTTACCGGCCGCTCCCCAAACCAATTGTTAGAAATGTTAGAAATTGCGGACTCTCAGCATGGCCGCTGCACTTCTCCGCCACCATCCGAGCCAAGCAGCTCGAATGTGTCACTTCTTCCATACGTGTTCACGTCACCCCAGGAGGCGGCGGAAGCGGGCCTCTGCGCGTTGAAGGGCAGACAACCGTGATATATATTGCAGCGATTCCATGCTGATCCTGCCACCTTTGAATCGCAGACACAAAGTTGCGCTATTTTTCGTCCTGGTTGCAGCCGGAATAAGTCTATTCCTGGAAGCAAATGCAAAACAGATCGCAGGCTAGCGACATTCCCTTCGGGCCGCATCTACGATTTTTGCGGATTATTTACGATGATCGTTGCCCCAAGATTAGGGCTGGGACGCGGTGCCCTTCCGGTCAGTTTTGATCGTCAATTCTTCTTCTGGTTCTACGTGGACAAGAACCTCCACGACTTGCGGCAGTACTCTGCGAACTTCGTCTTCGACCTTGTGTGATAGCAGATGTCCCTCACGCACAGTTATTTCACCGTGGACCACAATGTGCAAGTCCACATAGAAACTGAATCCCACCTTGCGAACGAAGCACTTGTCCAAGCCAATCACCCCTGGGAGTTGTCCGGCAATCGCTCGAACCTCTGCTTCGGTGCTGGGGTGGGGCGCAATGTCAGCCAATTCAAGAACCGCAGGTCGTAATTGCTTCCAAGCGTTATAAAGAACGACCAGGGAAGCCGCAACGGCTGCCCATCCGTCAGCCGCCTCCCACCCAGGCCCTCCAAGCAGGGCGATTGAAATGCCAACGAAAGCAAATCCCGATGTGAGGGCGTCACTTCTATGTCGCCAAGCGTCACTCTTGACCGCTTCGCTGCTTATGGAGTCGCCCACTGACGCAACGTGGCGGTACATCAGCTCCTTGATGATGAGTACACCCGCCAGCACGACCAGGGTGTAACGGGCGGGTGTGGCAGTCGGCGCGGTGATTTCACGAAAACCTCCATAAATGATGGCAAATGCCGCTGCGGTCAAACTCAGACTCACAACCGCAGCAGCAATGGGTTCGGCCTTTCCGTGGCCATAAGGATAACGTGCGTTCGCTGGCTTAAAGTCAAATGAGCAGGTCTTTACGAAGTAACAAGAAATACTCCGGGTTCCGCAGAAGCGCGACGCCCCTACGCAAGTCAATGAACTGGCAGGACGACGTAGCGCGCGATGACAAAACCCATGGCTCCCCCGAAGAAGGCGTCGCCGGGAAAATGATTGCTGGTGGTGATACGGGAAAAGCTGATGGCACCAGCCAAGCCGTAGGCGACGAAGGGGACCCAGCGATGCTGGCGATACCTGTGGGCGAGCACAGCGGCTATGGCGGTTGCTGCCATGGCGTGGCCCGAAAAGAATCCGCCCGAATGGAAAGGATTGTGAGAGCCATTGAAGAAACTGTCAGTATAAGGACCGTTTCCCATGTACGAGAGTGGTTGCCTCCTGGCTGTAAGAGCCTTCAGCGGAATATCCAACAGAAATCCATCCGCGACGGCTTCTGCCGCGAGCAGTGCGGAATCTTGTGCATAGGAATCCTTATGCAGCCAGCCCACTCCATAGATGACCGCGGGAACCGCGGCGATAAAAGCAGCAGTGTTGGTTCCGCTGAAAACACGGTTGTAGCCACTAAAGTCGCTTGTTGTGCGGAAGGGTGGTGCCGTGTGCGCATCGCTGGCGACCAAGCCGGCAGTCACGCCTAAAACGCCGATTGTGGGCCACCAATGCTCTCCGTGAACCAGCTTGACCGGAAACAACCAAATGTCTTTCTGGTCAGCGAGAATATTTCCAGGCAATTGCTTCAGAGAAACGGTTCGGTCCGCTGGAAGAGTTGCACCAGCGGGAGGGGAACTCACACTGATCTGAGTCTGTGGAGAGACGACCGTTGCGACACTCCCCGAGAGCCAGAGCACCAAAAACAAACGGAGCACGAACTGATTCTTGGTGAATCGCACGCCCGTATTTTACCCCATGACTCCACACCTGAGATCGACGGATCTTCAAACACACAAGATGACGCGGTCCACGGCCCGGGAGGTGCTGCGAATGCCTAAGGCCTATCTTGCGATGGCGAAAAAGCGGAGAGGAACGTGCGTCCGAACGAGAGCTTCATTGATCGCCGGAATCAGGTCCGTGCGACTCGAATCGAGACCGACTGAACTATACCCCCGCAGATATGAACCACCAACGGACAGCTGAAAACGTTCAGATTAGTACTGGACGGATTACGGCCCCTCGTGGAACCCTGCGACGACCTTACGATCTCGTCCGCCCTGTGGTCTCACGCAAGAAAGAATGAATGAAAAAAATAGAAAGGTTCGCGCGCGTGCTGAGGGGCGTCAGCGCGATCCGCCGGTCTTAGGGCCGGACAACTCAGGTGCACGGCGACTGTGCCCAATTTTGGTTCGCCTGCGAAGTTACCGGAGCGGCTCCTCACTGGCGTGCCTTTAACCCTTGTGTGACCACCGTCTCCGAAACTTCGGTAACTTCGTGGGTCACGGCGAGGGCGCCGCAACAGCAGCGACAGGACACCTTTTGACGGAATTCGTTTTCGGTCACACCGAAAATAATTATCAACACCTGAATAAGGAACTTTTCCTTTTGGCCTTTATCGGGCACATGGGGCGATACCTGTCAATGAGAACAGTTGTACTACACCCTGCAGCCAATAAGATCCTGCTAGCAAACGAAACTCAAACAGAGTCAGCAAAGGCTTATGTGCGATTCGATGCGCCGTCAAATCTCTACTGCTTCTGCGTTCCTATTGGTCATCATATGGGTGGCATGTCGCACTTCAGGCGACTCGGCAGAAACTGGCCCTATGGCAGCTCAGAAGGCTGCGCTGAGCGCGGAGACTGCGAAGGCTGTGGGCGTCGCGTTGCGTCCGCTCATCGCTTCCGCCAAACTGGAAAGCCTGCGTTGGCCAGACTTCCGTGACGTCAGTGGCGACGCCGGGGAATTCTATCAGGGTCGCTCGTACACTCCCGCTTGGGTTGACCGAACAGGGTCGACCTCACAGGCTAGGGTTGTCATTTCCATCCTGCAAAAGGCAGCGCAAAAAGGCCTAAACCTTGAAGACTACGATGCCTCGAAGTGGCAGGGCCGCGAGGAAGCTCTCGCCGGCACGCCAACGGCGGAAGCAATCGCGAAATTTGATCTCGCGCTAACAGTATCCATGCTTCGCTACGTCTCGGCACTGAATATGGGACGGATTAACCCAAGGCATCTTAAGTTCAACCTCGATTTGAATCATAGAAGAACGGACTTGGCCGAATTTCTCGCACAGATTTCTCAGGCGACAGATATCGTACCGCTGCTGGATGAAGTGGAACCCCAAGAAGACGGCTACACGCGTTCCGCTGAAGCCTTGCGGAAGTATATCGCACTGGCGCAACAGGACACTGGAGTGAAGCTACCTGTTCCAGAAAAGCCAGTAACTCCTGGCGGTAGCTATGTTGGAACGGCGCTCCTTGTAGCAAAACTCAAGCTGGTGGGAGATCTTTCCCAGACTGCGAGCTTACCTGACGGATCGACGAAATATGAAGGCGATGTTGTGGAGGCAGTGAAGAGCTTTCAGCTTCGCCACGGCCTGACGGCGACTGGAAGTCTGGGATCAGAAACTGTCAAACAACTTAACGTGCCGTTGGCAGATCGCGTTCGCCAACTTCAATTTTCACTGGAGCGCTGGAGGTGGTTTCCTCACGAGATCGCGACGCCATTGATCGTCGTAAACGCGCCTGCCTTCCGTCTGTACGGGTTCGACGAACCGCACCACATCGCCTTGAAAATGAATGTAGTAGTCGGCAAGGCCATGCGCTCGGAAACGCCCGTGTTTATCGGAAACATGACCTATTTAGTTTTCCGCCCGGACTGGGGGGTTCCGCCGAGCATAGCGCGCAGGGAAATTGTCCCGCCGTTAGAAAAAGACCCTGCATACCTCTCCAAAAACGGATATGACCTCATCGATCCCAGCGGCAAAGTCCTAAGCACCGGAAATGTAACCCCCGAGGATATTCAACTTCTCCGCGCGGCAAAGTTATCCATCCGACAGCGTCCCGGCCCGATGAATGCTTTGGGCGGCGTGAAATTCATGTTTCCCAATCAGTACATGGTCTACTTGCATGATACGCCCAAGACCGAATTGTTCTCTCGTTCGCGTCGTGACTTCAGTTACGGCTGCATTCGTGTTGAAGATCCTCCGGCGCTGGCAGCGTGGGTACTGCGGGCCAGGCCGGAGTGGACTCCCGAACGAATCCTTGCAGCCATGAACGGAGAAAAAAGTGTACAAGTGAATTTAAGCTCACAGATTCCGGTGCTGATTCTGTATGTTACTGCGAGAGTGGATGAGAACGGCAGCGCTGATTTCTACGACGACATTTATGGGCATGATGCTAGGCTTGCGCAGGCCCTCGCCAAAGGATATCCCTATCCCCAGTAATCCGAGCGCCAAGTCGCATTCCATGGCTCCTGTACTGGCGTCCACTTGAGTTTGCCCCGCGACTTCACGCCCAGACCCAATGATCCCGCTGGTAACCCGCGCTCTCCCCTTCATAGATGATGCTGCACGTTTCACCACCTCGGGAAGGAAAAAAATGACGGGCACAAGTTCATGGCTTGAGAACGGAACGAAAGTTCACGTCCCCCGGGCCGATCACGCTTCCTAAGGTTGTGCTCGTGGCGGCAGCAGGAATCGCCGGGGTGACTTCAAGAAACTCTTTAGTGTGTAGCGCAACAACTCGAACTGCTCCCGCCGCGAGACTCCATACGCCTTCATTCCCACCGCCGCGGCGATCGAAAAGCTTACACCAAGATTGAGCACAAAGATCACCGCGATCCCGTAAAGCGTTTGTACGAACCATCCGCGATACAACCAGTCTCGCCCAAAGCTTGCGGCGGCCAGCGCCAGCGTGCCCGTAGACAACGTTACGTGGCGCACATCCAAGGGAATACCGAGAAACTCTCCTATGACGGGCACAAAGCCAAGCAGGTATCCCAGCACAATCGAGGTGACCCACCCCGAAACGTTCGCGTCGAAAATCTCTGCCGATCTTCTCATCCGTTCATGACCCACTCTGCGGCCCAACGGATGCTCGGCGATGGCTGCCGGAATACGGTTAAACGCAGCAAAATTTTCCGCCCAGCCTCCGGCCAGAGCGGAGACCCAAAGAATGACTCCGGTGAGCGCCGCAAAAAGCATTGTGCCTGACTTCAGCGGATCCAGCGTGCGGTACACGTGCTCCGCGCTTGTCATTTCCAGATACGGCCGCGCGAAGACTCCCGCCCAGATCCGCGCAAACACCAAGCATCCTAGCGACACCGCGATCAGGTTTCCCACGGCCGACCCCAACTGACTCCGCGTGATGCGGCTGATGAACTCCGCCAATTTCTCCAACCGCTCCTGCCCGTAAGTCGTGCGTACGATTCCGGCAAACGCCGCGGCGGTCACCGACGGCTGTTTGGTCGCAAGCGCTAGATGAAAATGCTGCAGGATCAGGAAGCTGAGCGCGTAATTCGTGCCGGCCGCCATGGCTTCCACGAACGGTGGCAGATGCGCCCCAACGATGCGCATCTTGAGTGCGGCGGTCAGAACCGTGACAAACCCGCCCCCCAAAGATGCACGCAAGATGGCGCGGTACTCGCTCGGCGAATTCGCAATGTAATGCTCGCCGGCTTTTCCCGTGTGCTCGACCACTTTGCGAGCCAGTAGAGCTGTATTCTCACGAAACAGTGCCCGTAGGCTGAGGTCGTCGCGATACGAGGTCATCACGTCGTTCAGGAGTTGCTTGACCGCCTGAATGTATTCGTGCGGTTCCATCACGAAGAGAACGGCGGCGATACTCTCCATCCGGCTGAGCGCATGGTCTATGGTCGACATATCGAAGACCAGAGCGGTGCTGACACCGGTCACTTCCATGCCCGCATGGGCGTATTGCAGCTCTCCGCGGACCCTCCGCATCAGCCCGCGCCACGCTGCCAGCGCTGATGTGGCCCCGTTCTGCCGTACGAGCTCGACTGTCGCTTGCTGTAACTGGTAAAAGGGAGAATCTTCGATTGGATAACGGTGACTACGGCCACGCAGTCCAGGAGAGAGCCCGAGGCCCGCAACGTGCACAGCCAGCAGCTGAAAAGCCTGAGTCAGATCCTCGCGCTGTTTGGACCACGCACTGACGTCATCGACTGGCGAAAGGACCCTGGCCGTGCGTTCAAACGTCTCATCCGGCAGTTGGACCAGGCGTTCGATCGCTTCCGGCGTCGGATAAAGACGCAACACCAGTTTCGAAAGAGTGCTGTCTTCGCGCGCGGATGGCAGAATGCGTTCCGTTACTCGCCGCACCACTTCCGACCACAAGCCTTCTCGTGGGTGTAGTCCCGCCTCGGCAAACCAGTCAACCGCGTGAATCTCTGAGAGGATTTGCCGCACGCTCTGCTGGAACCGCGAGCGCAACTCAATCCGTGACTCCATCAGTGACAGAAATGTTTCGAGTCGCGACTGGCCATCTTCGGAAGGCGACGGCTCTCTGCGAGTCGTCCAAGCCCGTAGTTGGATAAACGCGTCTATCCGGTCAGACAGAACCTCTGCGCCGAAAAATCCCTCGAGAAGGGAAGCGAGCGTTTGGACATCAGTCGATGTGCGCTTTTCCGCAGGGAAAAAACTGAGTACCAGTTCACGCGTATCAATCGTCTGCGCAACGGGCATGGGCTGGAGTCCCTCCCTCGCGGGAAATCTCTATTCTACACTTACCCATTGCGTTAGAGGGCTCTCTCAGCCCTTGGCTGCGATTCCGATACAGGTTCTTCTCGGAAGATGCGTACGAGTGGGCCAGACGCAGCGCCAGGAATGAGCCCGTGCAGCCGCAGCTAAAAAGAGGCGGATGCCGTTGCCATCTCTACCGAACTACTGGCTCTGACTGGCTATTCGTCATCGGGATCCACAGCAGGGCCCTTTTTGTTGAGGAACACGGAGGCGCTAGCCGGAGCCGGAATCGTCCGGAAAGGAATGGGGGACTGCGTGAGATTGAAGCAGTCGGAAAGGTCGTCGGCGTAGGCATCGGCGTAGCCAAGCGAGTTCAGACTGAAAGTGGTCTCGATGTACTTGAGGATGCTGCCGAAGTCGTGTGTGGTATGGGAAATGTACTCGGGCTTGGCATAGGGTGAGACGGCAATCAGAGGGACACGGAACCCGTAGACATAGCCCGATCCCCAGCTGACGCCGTCGTTGATGACTTTCGGAGCGACGTGATCGTACCAGCCTCCCCAATCGTCCCAGGTAATGATGATGGCAGTGTTCGCCCAATACGGGCTGTTGCCAATGGCATTGACGATGGCGGCGACCCAGGACGGGCCGCTACCGTTATTACCTAAGGCGTGATCGGAGGCCGTGCCATCGGGAATCACCCAACTGACTTGCATGAGTTGGCCGTTTGTGATGTCGTTCAGCACCTGTGACTCCGGAATGACGACACTTCCGGACCAGTCAGGGCCGGTGCAGGTGAGCCTGCCACTGACGGTTTGTGGCTGGCAAATATGCTGAATGGCATCGGGCGCTGTCCAGATTGAGCCGGCGGAAGGCGCGTAATAGCGCCAGGTCACGGTCTTGGCGTCGAGCAAGTCGCTCAAGGTCTGATGCTCGAAGCAGGGGTACTGAGGAGGCTGGGCGGTTTCACTGCCAGTGGCATTGATCATCGGGACGGTCGCTTTTGCGGCGGCCATGCAACCGGCTGGCTCCGGGGGATTCTCGGAGGCGAAAAGCGAGCTGCTGGCGGTTGGTGCTGAAGTGCCACCGTAGATGAACTGGTGCGCCGGGAAGCTTGGTCCCTGGTTGGTTTGAAACATGCGGTCGCCGAAAGTGTACTGCTCGGCCATGGCGAAGTAGGGTGCGACGTCGGATTGAATGACGTACCTGAATTGCGGATTGGGATGCGCGTTCGGGGGACACTGCGCCGTGGGCGAGCAAGGAATTTTGTCGGCGCCATCCATTTTGCCACCGTCATACATGGAGACAAACGCGGAATGGCCGTGGCTCAGACCGTAATTCTGCGGGTTCGAGCCCGCCGTGCCCAGGCCGATCGGAGTGAGCATAATAGTCTGACCCGAGGAATTCTTGCCCTGCTGGGCTATATCAGCGCCGCGGGCGATCAGGACGGAGTCCTGGAAAAGATTGTCGGGCGTACGGTTCTCCTGGAAGATGACGACAACGTGCTGGATCACGGCGGCCGCGGTAAGCGTGAGCGACTGCGGACCGTTACTGGGCGCAAGGTTGTTGGTGTCCTTCCCGGTGACGCTGATGGTGTAGTTGCCCCCCGGGGTGTTGATGGTAGTGGAGACCGTAAGCGTGGACGTACCGCCACCACTGAAGGACACAGGATTGGGGCTGAAGGAACATGTCGGGGTGTTGGCAGCACGCGAAATCGTGGCGCAGGAAAGGGTGACGCTGCTGGAGTAGCCGCTGGCGGGAGTCAGCGTGATGGTTGAAGTGGATGTGTTTCCGGCAGTAATCGAAGCGGGATCCAGAGCTGTGGCGGCAAGGGAGTAACTAGCGGGGGGGGGCGGCGAGGAATTGCCGCCTCCGCAGGCGTTCAAGCCAAGCAAAAGGGCGGCGAGCCCAGCGGCCGCCACACTGCCAGGAAGTACGCGGAAGAAGCTCATGGGGACTATCCTCGCTCGTGGAACAGATATTTTCAGAGGAATACAACCCGGCCGCCGGCAGTTCCACTCACACAGCGAAATACCCTTTTCGTCTCCCTCGCCGAGGCAACTTTCCTCCTCCGGCTAGGCAGCCAAGTCACAACGAACGTAGCCTGAGACAACATCGCGCTTCAAGCCCTCGTCATCACTTTCGGGAGCGTGCACTCTGCCGGTTCTTGCATACCATTCGCCGGAGTCTCACTTGTCGATCGGCCGACCGTTACACAATTGGCTGGTCGGCCTGCTCGCCTTCGAGTCTGCACCAATGAGTGGGCGCTGTGGCTTTGGCGGGTCGAGAACCACAACGCGCACACTGTTTGCCTCTTTCGTAGATTCTTCGTTTGTTGCATACGCTCCGTCCAACCTAAAGGCCATATCGAGGGCCTTGAGCTGCGTCGCGTGTTCTGGTATGTCCACCCAAGCCGTCAACTTACCCTTGTTCGTAAAGAATTTCGAGATCTGTGCGTTCAACAGCGGAATTAAATGTTTTTCAATAAGTGCTTCGAGTGAAAGGCCGTGCCGATCCATGACGTCGGGCATCTTCTGAACTAAGGTCTGCAGACCTGATGGCCGGATTGGCCAGGATTCTTCGAGGAATAACCCGCGATGAGAGCCGCCTTTGTTTCACTACGAGCATGCCCAAGGGCGAAGGCGCGCTGCCTCGCGGTTAGAGATCGACTTCTATTTTGCTGTCGCTGCTCGGCTTTTTTCTTCACACGTAAGCCCGACCTTCCGATTGCTTCGGATATTGGCGTGGGCGAGCGGTTGAGTGAGAACGACGCTGTTTCATTGTCGAACCCTACGTTTGCAAAAGTGACTTTCGGCGCGTATCGCTACAGCAGCAAGGGTGTGCAGTACAGCTTGCCGCTGCTGCAAGACGCTGGCATTCCGGTGGAAGATTATCTGTCCACGATTTTTGCACGCAGAATCGGCAGACTGACGAATCAGGAATTTACGAGCGGCGGAAGCGGCGGCCCGGCTGGTGTCATTCCTTCGCTGACGCAGATTCTAACAGCGTCTGGTGCAACGTCTGTGACCGTTGCAGACATCGTTGGGCTTCAGAACCTGGACGAAGGCTATTTGAGCGCCGCTGTTTACATGTTTTCGCCGGGCGTTGAGCGGATTCTTAAGGCGATGAAAAATTCGTCCGACAATCCTGTGTTTCCTGAGATGCGGACGGGCCGTGTACTGGCAGGCTATCCCTACGTTCTGAACGTGGACATGCCTTCTGCTCTCACGACTGGGGCCAAAGCCATCCTATTCGGAAATTTCAAGCACGCGGTGACAATCCGTGAAGTTGTGCCTTCGGTGCTTGTTAGCCGTGAGCGGTACGCAGAGTACAACACGATTTACAGTTCGATGCGTCATGACCAAGACTGCCAAGTGGTTGACGCATCGGCCATGAACGTGCTTCAGCAGTTGTAATCCGACAAAAACAATCAGCAAGGCCGGGTGAGCTTCGTGCTTTTCTGGCCTCAAAATCTTGTTCAGAGTTTCCCTAATTCTCGCAGGGCAGATTCAATGGGACTTCTCTTGTCCTTAGGACAAGGTACTTGACGCGTGTTTGGGGCTTTGCGGTTATGCGCTGGGCGCACTTGCTTTCCATTCAATTCGAGAACATGGGCTATCCAACAGGTCTTCGGAATGAAGCCAGCTTGCTGTTTCACTTGTCGTTGGACTGCTTTGTACAAGTTCATGACACGGGAGTTTAACTCAATTCGGTGTAAAGGGAGAGATAACTAGTGGAAGCTGACGGAAATGTGGTTGCCAAGGCGCTGCCCGGCCTTCGCAGCCAAGACGGTACAACAGGGCAAGCAAGTACCGGAGCCTTCGTTTCATTGGCTCTGGAACCTGCGGATGCTAAAGTCTCAGCCGCTACGCCACTGCCCGTGCAGGCAGGAAGGGTAGCCTTGAGAAGAAGGTTTCAGAAGGGAACCTTGATTATCCGGGGCAAGAAGCCAACACGCTGCGGTGTTTACCGCGAAGATGTTCTGCAACCAAACGGAACATTCAAGCGGGTTCAGCGGTGCGTTGTTCTTGGCCCGGTCGGCAGTCTATCGGAACGTGCAGCGTGGAAGCTGTTCCAGCCGTATCTTGACCGCGTGAATGCTGAAGCCAAGTTGCAGCCGAAGTCTGGAATGACTCTTGAACAGTTCGTCAAAGAGTGGCGTTCTAGCGTGGCCGTCAACTTGAAGTGCAGCACCACACGTTCGGCAGAATCGCATCTGCGAGCGCACATCATTCCGAAGCTGGGCAGCCTGCCATTGACGGAGATAAACACGAAGACGGTTCAGAGCTTCGTGGCATATCTCGCCACTGGTGGACGGTCAAAGAAAACGGTTGAGAACGTGTTGCTGACCCTGTCTTCCATCCTTCGTACAGCAAAGGCTTGGGACTATGCTTGCGCTGGTTTTATGCTTGCGGACATCACCATGCCCCGCGAAGGAGTGAAGAAAGAACAGCGGCATTTCACTGACGAAGAAGTCGGAAAAATCCTATCAGCAGCACCGGAACCGTTCGGCACCATTTTGGCTGTCACGGCTGTTCTGGGTCTGCGTATCGGTGAAGTTCTCGCGCTTCGCATCGGTGACCTAGATTTCGCCAAGCACATCATCCGCGTTCGGCAGAGCGTTGACGCTGCCACGCGGAATGTCCAAGCGGTGAAGTCTCAGGCCAGCAGCGCAGACGTTCCCATGCCGTCCCAGCTAGAAGCGCGGCTGCGTTCTCACTTGAAGAAGCATGACGGCAAAAGCGAACTGCTGTTCGTCAATCGTCGTGGGCGTCCATTCTCAGCAAACAAGCTGCGTGAAAAACAGCTTCACCCGCTGTTGGTGAAGTTGAGCATTCCACGCGGCGGGTTCCATTCGATGAGGCACGGTGCGGCCAGTGCTCTGCTTGCAGACGGTGTAACCCCGGCTGTGGTGCAGAAGCAACTACGGCACAGCGACTCGCGAATCACGCTGGGAATCTACGGACACGTGGTGGGCAATCAGCAGCGTGACGCCGTTGAAGTTCGTTCGGCACGGATTGAACAATACGCGGTGAACTAAATGTCTGAGCTCAGTCGCATTGTGGAATGGAGACAGAGAAACGCGAGGGAATGGAAGGTGGTCAATTGGACGTTAGGAATGGCCTTTGCAGTATTCCTAATGACCGATGGCAAGGCTATTTCCGAACACCCTTTGCAGCACCTGCTGATTGGTGCGGCCTTGGGCTTCGTTCTTAGCCTTCTCTTCTCGCGCAACCTGAGGCGGAAAAGCTCGGAGAAATAGTTCAATTGTTGTTAAGCGGCTTATTGTTGTTAAGTGCGACGGTAAGCCGTTGTAATTGAGTGGTTTTGGTAGGGGCGGTGGGGATCGAACCCACGACCTTCGGCTTAAAAGGCCGCTGCTCTACCACTGAGCTACGCCCCTAAAGTCTTTAATTCACATAATTTGCAGCAGTAGTTGTAGCGCGATTCGGCTCCGGTGCTACTGGGGTGCTATTCCTCGTTAATAGTGCCACATCCTCATGTAACTGGTTCGGTCCCAGATGCGCATACCGCATGGTCATCGTCAGACTCTTATGCCCTAACAGCTTCGACACGCGGTCAAGGGACACGCCGTCCTGGACGAGCCAAGACGCGAACGTATGTCTCAGATCGTGCCACCTAAAATCGCCGATTCCAGCCGCTCTCAGCGCGGGCTTGAACCAGTGATCGTTGCTCAAAACAGGCTTCTCCGGGTGCCTCTGATTACGGAAGATCGGCCCCTTGCGCTCTTGCCACGATGGCAGCGAACGAATTGCCACGAGCACGTCGCCGTTCAGCGGAATGTGAACAGGCCTATCGTTCTTCGTGCGGGAGATATCCAGCACATTTCGCGTCCAATCAATCATCCCATATGTCGCGCCATATTGGCTACTCAGCCTCAGCCCCGTATTCAGGCCGAAGATAAACTCGGCCAAGTGCTCCGGGTATTTCTCGCGGATAACGTTTACGAGGCGGGTGTGCTCCCCATTCTCGCCCCGGCTAAGGAAGCGCACGCGGCTGTTGTCTTCCTTGCGGTGTCGGATATCCCGTGCTGGGTTCGCCGACACCTTGCCGGAGCGCCGAGCCTCTCTGTAGGTCAACATAAGCAGACTTCGGTAGTGGTTGTAGGTACTCGCGGCCCACTTTTCTGTCGTTGCCACATCCGAAAGTCGCTTCTCCAATTCCGGTCCGGTAAGCGATTCTGCCTCACGGCCGCCAAACCATTCTTTGAGTCGTTTCATTCGTGATTCATCGTCGCACCAGCTTCGCTTGTGGCCACGCGAATAGGTGAGGGCTTCGTTTGCGATATCGTTAAATAGCACGACTCGCCGCCGCAGTGTCTTTTCTGGGAGCTTCTTCCCCTCTAGCGCCTCATTTTTCCGCTTGGTGAGGAGGTTGTCTGCAGTGCGCCAAGTGCCTGCTTTTTCGCGACGATACCGTCCTCGCGCGTCAACGTAGCGAATCCACCAGATGCCGGAACCAGGCACCTTCTCGAATATCCCTCTAACGGCCTTTCCGGCCCTTGCATGGTTCCTCTTGGCCTCGATGTTCGCCTGTGGAATACCAGGAGTTTCAGCTTGCATTGGACTTTCCCTTCTTCGGCGGACGCCCACCTAGCTTTCCGTTCTGCCGCGACGTTCGCGCCTTCCGCCGAGAGCGAGCCGAACCTCGGCACGCCGGGCAAAAGCAGACCAAGGCGACACCGTGGATCCTACACTTCGGCCGAATGTTCATGCTCGTACAGTAACCTAACGCGCTAGGATTGTAAAGAGGTTTCTCCTTTGCTAGACTGCGCACATGAGTGCACCGAGACGTATCGACCGACGGAAGACCTTGTGGCACCTTACGGGACCAACACGCGCTCCGGACAAATCCTTCCAGACCGACGTTCTGCTCCACCCAAAGGCAGCCAATGCGCTCGCGAAAATTACGGGGCCTGCATTGAAAAAGGAATTAGTGTGGCGGGTTCTTTGGGATCTGGCGTTCCGTTTTGGTGGCCGAAACGTAAAGAATGGCCGTTGGTACTCCTTGCCTGGCTTTCCGTTGGAAACTTTGCGGCGCTTCCCGAACAAGGTGCGGGGCTGGGCAGAACAAATTGAAAAGTTAGGCAAGGCAATGCGGGCCAACGAAGCGTATAGTTTTCGAAACCCTTTCACGTTAGCTGTCGAATTGGCGGCTGACCACAAAGGCAAAATCGGACCGGCAGCCAGTCTTGTTACCGAACGTATTACCCAGAACCTCCTGGGGAGTCGCGCTGAGCTACCGAAATTGGATCAACTTCCGAGGTTGTTGCTACTCTACGCAGATTACATCGAGGCCGTTCACAAACTGACAGGCGAGCTAGCGCCTAAGGCGGCTACCAGATACAAGGCTGGGGCGATCTACGCGCTGATTGACTGCGTGAGAAGAGTAACGGGCAGGCCTCATTTTGAGGACATCGCCATTCTGTTGACGGCGGCCTATGCTGCCTGCGGGTCAAACGAAGTCGTTAGTGCTGCCAACCTTAAAATGCAATACAGTCGTCATTCTCGCCGAAAACAGTAACACTCCAGCGACAAAATTTGTCTTCGCGGCGTGGCTAACTTCTGCACGCACCTGCGAAACACTGCTCATGAACGCGGAAACTTCCGCGAAGGATAGCCACAATGAGTGAACAGCTTCTGCTTTCCAAGCGCGAGGCGGCGGCCATGCTAGGCCTGTCTGTCAGAACACTCGAGAATCTACTAAGCCTCAAAGAGCTTCCAGCAAGGCGCATCGGGCGGAGGTGTTTGATCGAACGGCAGGCTCTCGAACGGTTCGCCCGCCGCGACCACGCAACGAAACCTCGACGGAAGGGAAATGAAGATGCTGGTGCTTCCGGCGTTTGAGGCGTGGGAACGCGCGCATGCAACGGTGGAGCGATGAGCGAACCCGCTATCGTCATTCCCTCATCGCAGCAACTTGACTTCTTTGCCCGCAATGCCCAGCCACGCCGCGAGATCATCGAGGCACTGATTCGAGAGCAGCAACTTGCCGCCTTCGCCGGGCCTTACGGCATCGGCAAGTCTCCCATCCTTGCGGATATTGTTATTCACCTCATAAACGGGATTGTGTGGTGCGGCCGCGAGGTTGAGAAGCGACCAGTTATCCATTTCGACCTGGAAACTCCCGGACCTGTATACAAAGCGAATCTGCGAAACACTGCCGACCGGCTCAACCTACCGCTGCCAAAAGTGCCGGAAGAGTTGGACGCCTATTTAGAACACGATGATCAAAGCGAGCCGGGCACAGAAAGACTATTTGTGGCCCTGGCAGAGCCAAGATGCGAAGCGCGATTAAGACTCATAGAGGAGGCACTCAACGAAAAACCGGACGCACTGGTTATCATTGACCCTCTGGAGTTGCTCTTCAGGATTGATACCGGCAAAAAGACATTCATTTTAGAGCTCTATGCACAGCTTCGACTTTTGCTTTCCAAATATCCAAGGGCGGCTATGCTCATCACCTTCAACCTGCGCAAGCGCGACAAGAAAGGACCTCAGTCAGACTTGCTGACCGATCAGCGGGGATGGCTCGAAGAAGTCTGCGGCACTCTTGATATTCTGAATCGTTCGGACGTTCGGCTGGGAATGGACCGTTACGGTGACGATGCGCGTGTCATTAACGGTATCCGTCGCGGCGAGGATTTCCACCCACTGATTGTCAAGCCCGTTGAGGTTGCTCCCGACAAATACGCAGGATTTGAACTTTGTCCGCCAGACGTTCTTACGACCGCGTCTCTTTTTACATCAAAGCAGCGCCAGTACTGGGGCAAACTGCCGAAGGAATTCCGCTTCGAAGACGTCGCCGATTCTCTTGTGCCTCGCGCAACATTGGATCGCATGCTGAAGCGGGCAAAGTCAGCGGGGCTGGTGAAACAAGTGAGTGGCGTTTGGAGGAAGACTTCACTGTCAGGGTGAAACTGTGAGACCTTCGCTAAAAACTGCCCCTATATCGCTGTCCGCTCGGGACTTAACAAGTCTCACCCAGATTGAAACTCGGCTGAAACCTTGGCACGGGAGGTCCCAGGTTCCAGTCAGGTTTCACCACAACTGGAACTTACTAAAGCTTTGTTGTTGTGTGTCTTAGGAGACGGGGTTTCAGTTTTACCGGGACCGGCGTCCGGAATTGGTTGTGACCGAGTTCCTGTGCCTGCAGTGCGGCTTGCGAAGGAAACGGCGTCAATAAATCCGGGCAACGCCTCGCCGGCGACCCGGTGCCGAAGCGCCGAAACACGCATCGCCGCAGCCTCGAAACGGCTCCGCCAACCACGGACTGCAGGCACAGGGAGTTAGGCGCGAAGCGCCATCTTCGGCGTAAAGGCGCGGGGGTCTGGGGGCGGGCCCCCGGCACTACCGAGGACGTGGCCAATAATATCGCGACAGAAGCTCAGTCACCGCCGAGGCCAGTTAAAAACACCTCGCCCGTCCGGCCCTCGGATTCGTCAAGTGTGACGCCTTTTTACACTACCGCTACTGGACGTCTTCTCCACTGAAGCTACAGCTTAGCTAGGATAGGTAACCTACCGGGATGCGTCATAAATGCCTGGTTTCACGCTTCGTCATAGCTTGGAGTCCGAGGCAAGGCGCGAGGAGGGTCTCGCAATACCTAGGCAGGGGGCGTCGCGATGAGTCCCCACGCCTTCCTCACCGATGGGAGCGGGTGCCAGCCCTGTTCTCGGTATCGCTGCTGCGTATGCTTGCCGCCCTTGATCCGCCGCATTCGTCGGCCTTGTTCGGAACCGTGCGCCTCCGGGCGTACCGCCAGATCGCGTGCCCTGCCTGCCAGGATGGGAAGCAGCCAGGGACAGGAGGACAGACGCTGAGAGTGGCGCCCGCATAGCCTGGCGTAGATCTTCTCGGCCCTTTCACGCTCGGCCAGCAATGGGATGTCGTCGAACAGACCGCCACTGGCAGGGCGGCGGGAGCGGCGACGATAGAGACCTGCATCGCCCGGTGGCTCCAAGAGCGACAGGAGCAAGCAGGCCCAACGCGCCATCGGCATCTGCTTGAACTGTTGCCAGACGGCGGAGCGCAATACGGGCGGCAGGTCGGCGGTGACCTCATCTCGAACACATTGCCCGTTGTGACGCACGCCGCTCAAGACGTTTTCGGTTAGAAGCGGACCTTCGGACTCACGTTGCTGTTTGTCAGTGCCCATGCGCCTACTCGTCACCGTTCGTCCGTACCGCATTGAGCCTCTCAGAAAGCCGTCGTATGGTTTCCTCGGGCTTGGGCGCTACTACCACAGCAGGCTGCGCGGCCGTATTCGATTGCATGATGGCGATGTTAGTCTGTGACCCCGCGGGCGTCGGTAGAAAGCCAGAGTGTTGCAGTTGCATCTTGCGGTCGGCAACTCCCTGGTCGGTTAGGGCCACCTCGATACTGCGTTCGACAATCGACGGCATGGCAACCGCAGCCCTCAGGCGTGCCGTGTACATCGAGAAGCGGATGGTCGCATCGGCAACGGCTTTGAGCAAGTCTAGAGGCGCGAGTCCTATCTGCTCGCATACAGCGTCCGCAGTTGCTGCTGACAGTTGCTCGCTGACCCCGAGCGCATCCCAGGCATCCAGGAAACGCGCAGCACTCGAGTCACTCGTGCGTGCCAACCGCGTCATGGCGATGAAATTGTCTAAGCCGATGCCCAACCCACACGCCGACGCGATCGTGTCGAACTTAGTTTGATTGCCACGCGTGCTGCGGGAAAGAGATAGTGAATGAGGTTGCGATTGCAAGCGACACACTCCCATGACATGATCTGGGTGT
>Ga0075425_100001850_pt1 | contig 20804 bp, 23 predicted proteins | sample SoiMethybrSBSTD4_FD_75300 | JGI IMG/M metagenome (GOLD analysis project Ga0075425, IMG submission 75300) | Bulk soil microbial communities from a Populus tree surrounding site in Tennessee, USA - Soil MetaG P. TD hybrid SBSTD4 | ecosystem: Environmental > Terrestrial > Soil > Tree plantation... | reverse complement strand
CGAGGACACGCGCAAGCTCCTCGACGTCCTCACGCGGCTCGTCGACCAGGGCAATACGATTGTTGTGATCGAGCACAATCTCGACGTGGTAAAGTCGGCCGATTACGTTATTGATCTCGGCCCCGAAGGCGGCGCGGGCGGCGGGCGCATCGTCGCCGCGGGAACACCGGAGGAGGTCGCGCAGCGGGAAGGGTCGGCAACCGGGCGTTTTCTTGCTGATTTGTTCGCGCATGAGCACGGCAAGCCGATTCGGTCGGCTGCCAGTTAGCTTGTGGTAACATGGCCACGGTTTTTCGGGGGATGGCTGTGGTGCCCGTACCACAAAACCGAAATCGCCGCCGCGTCGTCAAACTGTGCGTAACGCCGATAAATTACTGAAGAGACACCCCCTTAGCGCCGGTTCCCGCGCCATTGTCCTACGGGCATCCTCTTTGCTCAGCTTTACGGTGCACGTCCCCCCGTGCCCGAGAGGCTAATGGACGCACAGCGCACACTACGTCGTCAGATTTCCTGCGTCGGGATCGGGCTCCACTCCGGCAACAAGGTCAATCTCACGCTCAAGCCTGCACCCGCTGATTTCGGCATCCGCTTCCGGCGGACCGATCTCGGCGATCACGAAGTCCCGGCGACGGTTCAGAATCTCGCGGGGATCCAGCTGGCGACCGGTCTCGCGAGCAACGAGGTGTCGGTCGAGACGGTCGAACACCTGCTCGCGGCGCTCGTCAGCGTCGGCATCGACAACGTCATCGTCGAGCTGAACTCGCCCGAAGTGCCGATCATGGACGGCAGCGCCGCGCCGTTCATCTACCTGATTCACGAAGCGGGCGTGCGGCGGCTCGCGTCGGCGCGGAAGTACCTGAAGATCGTGCGGCCGATCGCGATCTCGCGCGGCGACAAGCGGATCGCGCTCTACCCGTCGGATCACTTCAAGGTCACCTACAGCATCAGCTACGACCACCCGCTGCTGCGGCACCAGTCGCGCACGCTGCGGATCACCGAGGAGTCGTTCGTCGAGGAGATCGCCCCGGCGCGCACGTTCACATTCCTGAAGGACGTCGAGATGCTGCGGCAGAACGGCCTGGCGCTCGGCGGCTCGCTCGACAACGCGATCGTGCTCGGCGAAACCGGCGTCCTGAACAACGCGCTGCGGTTCCAGGACGAATTCGTCCGGCACAAGATTCTCGACGCGGTCGGCGATCTCGCGCTCGTCGGCTATCCGGTGATCGGCCACCTCGTGGCGCACCGCGCGGGGCACGCGCTGCACACCGAGTTCGCGACCAAGATTCTCGAGGAGGCGCACTCGTGGCGGCTGATCGAAGCGCCGCTCGAAGTGGCGTCGCCGGTTCCGCTCGGCGCGTCGATCAAGTCGACTGTGCCTCGTCTCGCAAACTAGCAAATCGTAGGGGACGGCCTTTAGGCCGTCCCGCACGCGGCGGGCAGCCCTGAAGGGCTGCGCTACCAGTACGATCGCATCGGCGCGGGCGCCGTCGGGGGCGCCTCGCCGCGGCCGACGGCGATCTGGCCCGCCGGCCGCGCGCCGAGCTGAAGGATTGGCGCGTCGTAGGAGATCGTGTGGCCGTTGGCGTCGGTGCCCGCGATCGAGAACTGATACGTCGAGTACGTGCCGGCGGTGCAGGCCCCGACGGTTCCACACGCCGCGCCGCTCGCGAGGATCATCCCCGGCGTGAACGCCGCGCCGCTGCATGCGCCGAATCGTGAGTTGAACGACTCGTTGAGGAAGCCGACGGCTGCTCCATCGAGCTTCTGCGTCAGCATCGTCACCGTCACGGCGACGCCGGCCGTCTCCTGGATGCGCGCGGACGTGAACCAGCCCGAGGGCGTCGAGAAGCTGCAGCCGGACGCCTGGAACGGCGCCGGATTCTGACTGAACGTCACCTGAAACGCGGCGGTCGGCGGTGCCGCCGGCGTCGGCGCGGTCGCCGAGCTCTTGCCGCACGCGATCGCCGTCGATGCGGCCGCGGCCAGCGCGATCATCCGCCTCGTCATCGTTTTGCGCCGGCGGGCTGACGGACGGAGCCGGCCGACGAGGCCGAGACGCTGTGCGGCGTGACGAAGAGCAGCGTGAACGTCTCGAAGGCGCCGCGCGCGGTGCCCGTCACGCTGACGCCCGCGCCGCCGCCCGATTCGGCGGAGATGTACCAGGAGCTGTCGCCCGCGCGCAGCGAGACGGCGTCGCCGTGGTGGATCACGCCGCCGCCCGGCTTCTCGATCGTGAACGCCTCGAGGCCGCCGACGCTGTCGCTCGACGCGCGCAGCTGCCCGCCGCCCCCGCCGACCGCCTGCAGGTAGTGCTTGCCGTCGGCCGTCGCGAGCGCGACGCGATCGCCCGAGATCAGCGGGCCGCCGGTGAGATCGACGACGTCGAAGACCTCCCAGGATCCCGGTCCGCCGGCGCTGCGATCGGCGCGGACGCCGCCGCCGCCGCCGTTCTCCGCGACGACGAAGTTGGCGCCGTTCGTCGTGCGCAGCACGATGCGCGGCTTCAGCGAGTTGACGAACGCCCACTCGGGCTCCGGGAACTCGCGGAGCCGATCCTCGAAGAACGGCGCGCCGGTGCGGAAGTCGACGCCCACCTCGGTGTGAAACGTCCAGCCGGCGGCGCCCGCGAGCTTCGCGTGCGCGATCGCCTGCAGGAAATATTCGGCGCGATCGTGCGAGGGGTAGAAGAAAAACGAATCGCGCGTGGTCATCGGCTCCTGCATGTAGGCCGGCCTGCCGTTGGCTCTGAGCGCGCTGATCACGTACTGCTGCACGGGCAGCGTGTACCAATCGGCGCTGCGCGTCTCGTGCAGCATGGTCACGTCGAGGCCGAGGCGCGCGACGAACGCGGCGTCGGTCGCGGGCCCGGCCGCGTCGCCGCGCGCCTCCGAGCAGCCGACGATGCGCGCCGGATCGACGGCTTTGATCGCCTGATAGATGCTCGCGATGTCCGGCTCGCTCAGGAAGCGGCGGTCCTGCACGTTGCGCTCGTTCTGGATGTCGATCAGCACGTTCTCGTACGAGCGCATCGCGGCGGCGACGTTGGCGAGGCCGACGCGCGTGTTCGCCGGCGTCAGGCCGATGTGCTCGTGGGTGAACGTCACGTCCGCGATCAGCCGCTCCTGCTTCGCCTGATCGAGAATCGACAGAAAGTGCGCCATCTCGGTCGGGCGCAGCGAGCCGTCGGGGTTGAGGATCTGCGGGCCCGTGTCGAGCAGCGGCCAGATGCGGAAGCCGTCGAAGCCGAGCGTCTTCATCAGGTGCAGATCGGCGATCACGTTCGGCGCGCCCATGCCGCCGAAGTAGGTCACGAAGGTGAGGAATTTCGGCGTGCCGTCGATGGTGAAGCGGCCGCCCTGAACGCCGAGCTTCTGCGCGCGCGCGTCTGCCGCGCCGCCGAGCACGATCGCGGCGGCGACGGCGGCGCGGACGAGTCGTTCGGCGTTCGCGAGGATGATCCCCGGGGTCATGGGAGGCGATTATTTTTTCGTCAGCTTCTTCATGTAGGACTCGAGCTTGTCGTTCTCGTACTTCACGGTGTTGAGGAAGAGGCTCTCGGCGAGGTACGTGCGGCGCTCGTCGTCGCTCATCTGATCGATGAGGTAGTGGATCTCCTTCACCATGTCCTCGAACGATCGCTCGAGCTCGCGCTTGGCCGTCACCTCGCGGTAGAGCGCCTCCATGATCGACAGCAGGTCGCCGTCGAGATCGATCGGCGCGCCGTTGGTGGTCTTGATGGTCCGCATCGCTAGGCCCCGAAGCTCCTGACGGCGGTCGGCTCGTCGGCGTGGATCTCGATGAAGTTCTGCGCGCCGGTCATCGTCAGCATCGTCTCGACGCGCTTCTGGACGCCCGACAGCTTCAGATGGCCGCCGGCGTTGTGGACCTGCCGGTAGAGATCCATCAGGCAGCCGATCGTCGCGCTGTCGACGTAGGTGACCGGCGTCAGGTCGATCAGGATGTCCTTCTTGCCGGAGGCGATCAGGCCGGCGACGGCGGACGAGAAGTCGGCGAGGATCGGATACATGAGGCGCGCTTCGCCGACGCGCACGATGCCGATGGCGCCGGACGTTTCGGTTTTCACATTCATCAGTACGCTCCCGTCCGTTTGAGCTCCGCGCGGGCCGGCCCGAAATCGTCGCCGCGCAGCTTGCGGATCTGCCGCGCGAGCTCGGTGCGGCCGCGGTTGATGCGCGACTTGACCGTCCCCTCCGGCAGCCGGAGGCGATCGGCGATCTCCTGATAGGACAGCTCCTGGATGTCCCGCATCAGCACCGCGGTGCGCAGCGTCTCGGGCAGCGCCGCCATCGCCTCCTTCAGGAGCTGCACGCGATCCTGCTGCTCGAGCGCTGCGACCGGACCGGGATCGTGCGACTGCGGCGACAGCTCGTTCGCGTCGACGTCGCGGTCGATCGTCTCGCGCTCCTTGCGCACGCTGCGGTAGTGATCGATGCACAGGTTGCGGCTGATGCTGATCAACCACGTCTGGAAATTCGCGCGGCGGTCGAAGGTGTCGAGCGACTTGAAGATCTTGAGAAAGATCTCCTGCGCGAGATCCTCCGCTTCGTCGTGCTTGCCGACGAACTTGTACGCGACGTTGAACACCTTGCGCCAGTACTGGCGGACGATCAGCTCCCAGGCCGCCTGATCGCCCTGCAGGCACCGCTGAATGAGCGCCTCGATCGCGTCTGCCGACTCCGGCGTCATGAGGGTTGAGTAGAATAGCGTATCACGTTGCCCCAGCCCGCCTTTGCGCCCGGGTTCTCCCGCCGCGATCACGACCTCGTCTGCGACGGCGTGCCGCTCGCCGACATCGCCGCCGCCGTCGGCACGCCGCTGTACGTCTACAGCGCGGCGGCGCTGCGCGATCGCTATCGCGCCGTCGACGAGGCGTTCGACGGCTATCCGCACGCGGTGCACTACGCGCTGAAGGCGAACTCGACGCTCGCGATCGCGCGGCTGCTGCGGTCGCTCGGAAGCGCCGCCGACGCGAACTCGGTGTGGGAGATCGAGGTCGCGCGCAAGGCGGGCTTCGACCCGGCGCAGATCGTCTTCACCGGCGTCGGCAAGTCGCCCGAGGAGCTCGAGTGCGCGGTGTCGCTGCCGCTCAAAGCGATCAACGTCGAATCGGCCGGCGAGCTGGCGCGCGTCGAAGCGATCGCGGCGAGGCTCGGGCGGACCGCGCGCGTCGCGATGCGCCTCAACCCGGACATCGACGCCCAGAGCCACCCGCACATCTCGACCGGGCTGAAGATCAACAAGTTCGGCGTGCCGCTCGACGAGGCGCGCGCGCTCCTGCGGACGCTGGCGAGGCGGCCGTCGCTCGCGCTCGTCGCGGTCCACGTTCACGTCGGATCCCAGATCACGTCGCTCGATCCGCTGAAGCGCGCGGCGGCGCTCGCGGCGGAGGTCAGCGAGGACCTGCGGCGCGGCGGCGCGCCGCTCGAATACGTCGATCTCGGCGGCGGGCTCGGCGTGTCGTACGACGAAAGCGCCGTGCCGTCCGCGCGCGACTACGTGTCGGCGCTCGTGAATGAGGTGCGCGGCACGGGGCTGCCGATCGTCGTGGAGCCGGGGCGCGCGATCGCGGCGCCCGCTGGCGTCCTCGTCGCGCGCGTCGTCGACGTCAAGCCGCGCGACGAGTCGAGCGAGTTCGCGATCATCGACGCGGGAATGACCGAGCTGCTGCGCCCGGCGCTCTACGGCGCGTTCCACCGGATCGAGCCGATCGCCGCGCGCGGCGCGGCGGAGCGGCGATACGAGATCGTCGGCCCCGTCTGCGAGAGCAGCGACGTCGTCGGCCGCGATCGCGTGCTGCCGGCGCTCGCGCCGGGAGACCTCGTCGCGATCCGCGACGCCGGCGCCTACGGGGCGGCGATGGCGTCGAACTACAATCGCCGTCCGCTGCCGGCCGAGGTCCTCGTGGACGACGGCCGGTGGCGCGTGATCCGCCGCCGGCAGACGATCGACGATCAGCTCGCGCTCGAGACATGACGGCGTTGCCCGGCGCGCTGATCGCGTTCGAAGGCCTCGACCAGAGCGGCAAGCAGACGCAGGCCGAGCTGCTGCGCGACCGGTTGAAAGAGGACGGCCGGAAAGCGCGCCTCGTATCGTTCCCCGATTACGGCACGTCGATCGGCGAGGAGATCGCGCGCGCGCTGCAGGGCGAACGCGAGTACGGCGCCGACGTCATGCAGCTGCTCTACGTCGCCAACCGCTACGAGCGGAAGCCCGATCTGGTGCGGTGGCTCGACGGCGGCCTGATTCTCGTGTGCGATCGCTATCGCGCGTCGAGCGTGGCGTACGGCGAGGCGTTCGGCCTGGATCCCGCGTGGCTCGAAACGATTCAGCGATTTCTGCCGCCGGCGGCGCTGACGATCCTGCTCGACATCGCGCCGGAGACGGCGGCGAAGCGGAAATCGGCCGATCGCGATCGCTACGAGCGCGACCTCGCGCTCCTCGCGCGCGTGCGCGAGAGCTACACGCGACAGGCGCTCGCCGACGGCTGGCTGGTGCTCGACGGGGAGCGATCGAAGGAGACGATCGCGGACGACGTCTACGCCGCCGCGCAGCGTCTCCTGACCTAGGGGTCGGACCCGGGTCGGACCGGGGTCGGACCCGGGCCTGACCCCGGCGCCGGGGTGCGGCCTCGCATTACGGGCGCGACACGACCCGGGCGGCAGTGAGGGCGCGCACTTCTACGACGCCCGCCGCCTTGAGGGTCCGCGCGCAGGCCTCGAGCGTCGCGCCGGTCGTGCTGACGTCGTCGACCAGCACGATGGAGCGGCCGGCGAGCGTCGCCGCGGCCGGTGCGGCGGCGAACGCGTCCCGCACGTTGCGGTGGCGCTGGGCGGCCGGCAGTTCGATCTGCGTCCGGGTCGCGCGCGTGCGCACCAGCGCCCGCACGACCGGGACCCCGAGATGCCGCGCCAGGTCGTCGGCCTGGTTGAAGCCGCGCTGCCGGCGGCGCGAGGCGTGGAGCGGCACCGGCACCGCGCACGCGGCGCCGTCGAGCAGGTCCGCGCCGCGCTGCCGCATCATCGCGGCGATCGGTCGGGCCAGCGATCGCCGGCCGTCGTATTTCAGCGCGTGAATGACCGCGCGCAGCGCGCCGTCGTACGCGCCGATGGCGCGCGCGCGATCGACGGCGCGCGCCGACCGCCGGCAGCGCGCGCACCGGTGCCGCGGGACGCTGACGACCCGCCACGAGGGCAGCGGATCGCCGCAGCGGTCGCAGATCGGCGGCGTCAACGGCAGAATCGACCGCCAGCAGCGCGCGCAGACCGGCCCGCGCGTCGGATGCTCCAGCAGTTCGTCGCATGCCGCGCACGCGGGCGCGAGCAGCACCGACGCGACGGCATCGGCAAGCCGCAATCCGCGATCGGCAATCCGCAATCCCAAATCCATTCCGCAGTCCGCAATCCGCACTCGGTAATTTAATCCGCAATCTGCAATCCGCAATCCGCCATTCAGTCGATACCGTATCGCTTCCGCTTCTCCCACAGCGCCTTGCGGCTGATCCCGAGGATCTTCGCGGCGTCGGTCTGATTGCCGCGCGTATGCTTCAACGTCGCGGCGATGTAGCGCGCCTCGACCTGATCGAGCGTCGGCCGGTGGGCGAGCGCCGTCTCAGCGGCGAGCGCCGGCGCCTCGAGGATCTCCGGCGGCAGATGCTCGAGCGTGATCGCGGGCGCATCGTCGGCCGCCTGCACCGCCCGTTCGACGGCGTGCCCCAGCTCGCGCACGTTGCCGGGCCACGCGTAGTCGCGCAGCGCTGCCGCGGCGTCGCGCGTGAGCGCCGGCGCCTCGCGCCGCGCCGACGCCGACGCGCGCCGGAGGAAGTAGCGCGCGAGGGGCAGGATGTCGTCGCGCCGATCGCGCAGCGGCGGCACGAGAATCGGCAGCACGCGGAGACGATGATAGAGATCGCCGCGGAACGCGCCGCCGACGACGAGCTCCTCGACGCGCGCGTCGGCCGACGCGACGATCCGCGCGGTCACGGCGATCGGCGTCGATCCGCCCAGCCGCTCGACGCGCTTGTCCTCGACGATGCGCAGCAGCTTGCCCTGCGCCTCTACCGAGAGCTCAGTGACCGCGTCGAGGAACACGGTCCCTCCGCCGGCGACCTCGAAGCGCCCCGCGCGCGCGGCGAGCGCGTGCGTGAACGCGCCGCGCTCGTGGCCGAAGAGCTCCGAGTCGATCAGCGTCGGCGAGAGGCTCGCGCAGTCGACGGTGACGAACGGCCCGGCGGCGCGCGGGCTGCGCGCGTGCAGCTCGCGCGCGACGGCATTTTTGCCGGTGCCGGTCTCGCCGGCGATGAGGACGTTGGAATCGGCCCGCGCGAAGCGGCGGATCTGTTCGACGAGCGCCCGCATCACGCGACTGTGCGCGATGAAGCGGTGCGCCGCCACGTCAGCGGCCGGAGGCGACGTCGATGCGCTCGGCGTTCCCCCACAGGCGCTCGAGGCCGTAGAACGCGCGCGTCTCGGGCGCGAACACGTGCACGATGAAGTCGAAGTAGTCGATCAGGATCCATTCGGAACGGTCGTAGCCTTCGACGTGCGCCGGCTTCGCCCCGTCGGCGGCGGCAATCGTCTCCATCACCGCATCGGCAATCGCGCGCACCTGGCGCACGTTGGCGCCCGACGCGATCACGAAGAAGTCGGTGAAGCCGGCCGCTTTCCGCAAATCGAGCACGATGAGATCGATTGCCTTCTTGTCCTCTGCCGCCCCGATCGCGCGATCGATCTGCGCGGGCAGCCGCGTCGGTTTTCGGCGCTTCTCAGTCTTGGCCATGCAACCTGCCTGCCGGCGCGCGCGCGCCCGCATCCAGGGCGCGCCGCTCCGGCGTCGTCGACCGGTAAAGTCCGTGCTGTTCAATGTGTTGCTGCACCCGCAGCGGCACCATGCCGTCGATCGGCGCGCCGGAGGCGAGCCGGCTGCGGATCGCGGTGGATGAAACATCCGCGGTCGTGGCGTCGAGCAAAAAAATCACCGGCGCGCGCGCGGCGACGAGATCGCCTGGGCGCCGCACGATCCGATCCGCCAGACGCGGCAGCCGCTCGACGAGCGCCGCCGCCGGGGAACGCGGGCGCGACACGACGACGAAGTGCGCCGCCTCGAGGATCTTCGGGTAGTCGCGCCACGCCGCAATGTCCGCGAACGCGTCGGCGCCGATCACGAAGCACAGCTCGATCGGCTCGTAGCCGCGGCCGTGGAGCTCGTCGAGGGTGCGCGACGTGTACGACGGCGTCTCGTGCCGCAGCTCGACGTCCGACGCGCGCCACGTCGGCCGATCGATCGTCGTCAGCGCGACCATCGCGAAGCGGTGATACGTCGAGGCCTCCGGCGGCGGCCGGTGCGGCGGCACGTGCGAGGTGATGACGTGGATTTCGGACAGATCGAGCGCGGCCTGGGCGGCGTCGCCGATGTCGACGTGGCCGAGATGAATGGGATCGAACGTGCCGCCGAGGATGCCGATGCGACGCGCTGCGGCCGTCATGCCTCAGGCTGCAGACTTCCGCGAGTCCGCGAGCTGCCGCCACATCGCCTCGAGCAGCTCCGGCACGCCCTCGCCGGCCGCGCCGGAGATCTGCAGGAACGGCAGATCGAGCTGCGCGGCGCGCCGCTGCAGCGCCCCGACGGCGTCCGCGCGATCGGCGCCGAGCGCGTCGATCTTGTTCGCGGCGACGATCTGCGGCTTGGCGGCCAGCGTCGGCTGAAAGAGCTCGAGCTCGCGGCGCACGGTATCGAGATCGTCCACGGGATCCCGTCCGCTCGCGCCGGACACGTCCACGATGTGCACGAGGACCTTGGTCCGCTCAAGGTGCCGCAGGAACTGGTGCCCGAGGCCGAGGCCGCGATGCGCGCCCTCGATCAGCCCCGGCACGTCGGCGACGACGAAGCTGCGATCGTCGCTGAGGCGCACGACGCCGAGGTTCGGCGTCAGCGTCGTGAAGGGGTAGTCGGCGATCTTCGGGCGCGCCGCGGAGACGCGCGCGATCAGCGTCGACTTGCCGGCGTTCGGGAAGCCGACGAGCCCGACGTCGGCGAGCAGCTTCAGCTCGAGCCGCAGATCCTTGATCTCGCCGGCCTCGCCCGGCTGCACCTTGCGCGGCGCGCGGTTGGTCGACGTGGCGAACCGCGCGTTGCCGAGCCCGCCACGCCCGCCTTTCGCGACGAGCACGCGCTGCCCCTCTTCGGCGAGATCCGCCAGCAGACGATTCGGCTGATCGGCATCGCCGCTTTTCTCGTACACGAGCGTGCCGATCGGCACGTTGAGCTCGAGGTCCGCGCCGGCGTGGCCGGTGCGATTCGATCCCATGCCGTGCTCGCCGCGCGCGGCGGAGAATTCGGGATGGAACCGGAAGTTGATCAGCGTGTTGATGTGGGGGCTGGCGACGACGTAGACCGAGCCGCCGTGGCCGCCGTCGCCGCCGCTCGGCCCGCCGCGCGGCACGAACTTCTCGCGGCGGAACGCGAGGCAGCCGCGCCCGCCGTCGCCGGCCTCGACGTGAATGTCGACCTCGTCTACAAACATACAATTGGCGATTTGGCGGCGCGCGCCGCCAACTCACCAATTTTCATGATTCGATCGGCAGGATGCTGATGATGCGCCCGCGCGCGCCGTGGTTCTCGAAGCGGACGCGGCCTTCGATCTTCGCGAAAATCGTGTCGTCCTTGCCGAGCCCGGCGTTCAGGCCGGGGCGGAAGCGGCGCCCGCGCTGCCGCACGATGATCGTGCCGCCGGACACCAGGTTGCCGTCGTGCGCCTTCACGCCGAGGCGCTGCGAGTTCGAGTCGCGGCCGTTGCGTGAGCTGCCTTGTCCTTTTTTATGAGCCATTGCGTCGATCCCGAAACCCTTCCCTAGACGACGATATCGGTAATGCGCACGCGCGTGTACACCGCGCGATGCCCCGTGGTGCGGCGCATCCCCTTGCGCCGCTTTTTCTTGAACACGCGAATCTTCGGCCCGCGCGCTTCGCCCTCGACCACCGCGTGAATCTTGGCGTTCGCCACGAACGGCGCGCCGGCGAGCACTTCGCCGCCATCCTTCTCGACGAACAGCACCTGCTCGAGCGTCACCTTGGCGCCCGGCTCGGCCACGGTGCCGTCCACCATGGCGACGTCGCCCGGGGCGACTCTCAGCTGACGGCCGGCCGTCTGGATGATTGCGTACATAATCGACACCTGCGCAAAAGGGATATTGTAGCGGAATATCCGTTAAAGGCAAAGCGGGGCGAGGGTTAGCGCCGCGGGCCGGCTCACTTCAGCAGGACGCGCGTGCCGCGGATCTTCTGGCTGCTGAGGGCGCTCAGGAAGTTCGGCACGAGGCGGTCCATCAGCTCGAAATACGACGAGAGCGCCGGCGTGTTCTGCTGCGCGTTGTAGAGAATCTCCTCGCGGTAGCTCTCCGAGTACATCGTCGCGCCGGTGCGGCCGTCGATGAAGACGAACTTCGGACGCAGCACGAAGCCTTTGCGCTCCATGTAGGTGCGCATCGGCATCACGCGGCGGCGGCCGAGGTTGTCGAACGTCTCCTGATCGCGCTGCACGAAGCCGGACGTCGATCGGCTCATGAACAGCACCGTGCCGGTGACGATGAGCGGGTTCTGGAACTCTTCGCCGATGCGCTTCCAGTAGGCCGTGTTCGCGAAGAGGCGCTCGTAGGGCTCGAGATCTTTTTCGTCCTTGATCGTCGCGGGCAGCGCGACGCCCTGCGATCCGCCGTTGCCGTTGCTGGCGCGCGGCGGCGGGCCGCCTTCGCGCGGGCCGGCCGACGAGTCCTCGCTGCTGCCGCCCTGGCTCTGATCGCGCGCGACGTCGATCAGCGGAACGACGTCGGCGTCGATCACGCGCAGCGATGATTTGGTGCGCAGCTGACTGCGCAGCAGACGGACCGTTTCCTGATTGGCATCCACGTCGTCGGTGCCGCCGGCGACGAAGCCGTAGACCAGGACGCGCTGGAACGGCGACACGTCGAGCTTCGGCTGAATCGGCGTCTCGATCGGGATCTCGAAGTAGTCGGTCCCGCAGGCGGCGGCGAAGGCGGCGAGCGCGGCGGCCGCGCACGCGAGCGCGAGGCGGCGCGCGCCGGACGCGGCGCTACTTTTCTTTCTGAGCGGTCCGATCATTGATTTCCTTGAACAGCTCGTAGTTCTGCCGGACCTGCGAATTGTTTGGATCGAGCTCGAGCGCTTTCTCGTACGCCTTGCGCGCCTTGTCGAGCTGTCCCTCGTGCTCGTATCCGATGGCGAGATCGTTGTACGCCGCGGCGTAGGTCGGATCGATCTCGGTCGCTTTTTCCCAGCGGTAGATCGCCTCGCGCCAGAGGCCGCGCTGCGCGACGCTGATGCCGAACTCGACCTGCGATTTCGCGTCTTTTTTCGCGTCAGCGAACAGCGACGGCGCCGACAGAACGCCGGCACACGCGACGATCGCGATCGCTGTCGCCTTCATAGCTGATATACGGCCACTATACCGTACCTGCCTCCCCAACCGAGCAAGCGATATGCCATGGCTCGACCGAAGAATCCGGCCGTTTTTGCACGATCTCGCGCGGCGCTGTTTACGAAAGACGGGCACGCTGTCCTATAATTCCCGCCCGGAGGTCGGGCCCCGCGCGCAGGTCGGCGCAGAGGCTGCGGCCTTTTTGTCTTTCGAGGCCGCGCCGTCCGCGCCCGCGAGGTGCGGCCATGAGCATCCCGCTCGATTTCGTCGCGCTGTCGCTCTTGCCGCCGTGGCTGTGGCGGCGCGCCGCTGCGGCGCTGCGCGCGGGCGAGGCGCCGGCGGCGATTGTCGCGCGTCTGGCGCGTCGGCGGCCGGACGCCTCCGGCGACGAAGCGTCGCTGCGCGCCCGCGCCGCCGCGGCCATCGCGCGCGCGGACGCCGCCGGCATCGCCGCGCTCGCGTGGAACGATCCCGCCTATCCCGCAACGCTGACGACGATTGTCGATCCGCCGCTCGTCGTCTGGACGCGCGGGCGCGCGAGCGCGCTGGAGATGCATGCGGTGGCGATCGTCGGATCGCGCGCCGCGTCGCCCTATGCGCTGTCGGTCGCGGAGCAGCTCGCCCGCGACCTGGCCGCGCGCGGTCTCGCGATCGTGAGCGGGCTCGCGCGCGGCGTCGATTCCGCGGCGCACCGCGGCGCGATCGCCGCCGGCGGCGTCACGATCGCGGTCCTCGGATCGGGTGTCGATCGCATCTATCCGGCGGAGCACGCGGCGCTCGCGCGCGAGATCGACGAGCGCGGCGCCGTCATGAGCGAGCTCGTGCCGGGAACGCCGCCGGCGCCGTTCTTCTTCCCGCTCCGCAACCGCATCATCAGCGGCCTCTCGCGCGCCGTTGTCGTCGTCGAGGCGAACGAGAAGAGCGGTTCGCTCATCACCGCGCGCTCGGCGCTCGAGCAGGGGCGCGACGTGCTCGCGGTGCCAGGGAACGTTCTCACGGGACGCAACCGCGGGGCGCACGCGCTCCTGCGCGACGGCGCCCGGATCGTCGAGTCGGCCGACGACATTCTCGAGGAGCTCGGCATGCAGACGCGCGGCGCCGGCGGCGCGCGCGCGGCGGCGGCGCCGCCGGCCGATCCGATTCTGGCCTGCTTGACCCCCGGCGAGCCGTCGGCGCTCGACGCGATCGCCGAGCGCTCGGGCCTCGGCGCCGCGAAGCTGCTGCCGCGGCTGCTGGACCTCGAGATGCGGGGCGCGATCGCGCGGGTGGGCGGCGGCCGCTTCGTGCGAATCGACAGAACGTGCTAGGGTGAACAGGAATGGCGAAGACGTTGGTGATCGTCGAGTCGCCGGCGAAGGCGCGGACGATCGAGCGAATTCTGAAGGAAGGCTACGAGGTGCGGGCGAGCTACGGGCACGTCCGCGATCTGCCCGAGTCGGCCGACGAGATTCCCGAAGAGATCAAGAAGAAGAAGTGGGGACGCCTCGGCGTCGACACCGACGGCAACTTCACGCCGTACTACGTCGTGCCGAACGACAAGCGGAAGTACGTCCAGGCGCTGAAGGCGGCGCTCAAGGGCGCATCGCAGGTGTACCTCGCCACCGACCCCGATCGCGAGGGCGAGTCGATCAGCTGGCACCTGAAGGAGATCCTCAAGCCGAAGGTGCCGGTGAAGCGGATCGTCTTCCACGAGATCACCGAGGAAGCGATTCGCGAGGCGGTGAAGGACGCGCAGGAGGTCGACGAGAACCTCGTGCGCGCGCAGGAGAGCCGCCGCATCCTGGATCGGTTGTACGGCTACACGATCTCGCCGGTCCTCTGGAAGAAGGTGCAGACGGGCCTGAGCGCCGGCCGCGTGCAGAGCGTCGCGGTCCGGCTGATCGTCGATCGCGAGGAGCAGCGGCTCGCGTTCCGCGCGGCGACGTACTGGGATCTCGAGGCGAGGCTGTCGGGCGATGGCCGCGAGTTCACGGCGACGCTGGCGCGGCTCGGCGACGACCGCGTCGCGACGGGAAAGGATTTCGACGACACCGGCGCGCTGACGGGCAAGAACGCGCGCGTCCTCACCGAGGCCGACAGCCGCGCGCTCGTCGAGGCGCTCTGGAAGAACATCCCGTGGACGGTCACCGCCGTCGACGAGAAGCCGGGCGTCGAACGTCCCGCGCCGCCGTTCACGACGTCCACGCTCACGCAGGAAGCGAGCCGCAAGCTCGGATTCTCGACCGAGCGCACGATGCAGTCCGCGCAGCGTCTGTTCCAGGACGGCCACATCTCGTATCACCGCACCGACTCGACGACGCTGAGCGACAAGGCGCTCGCGGAATCGGCGGCCGCGATCCGCAGCATGTTCGGCGGCGACTACTACGGCGGCGCGCGCCGCTACGCGACGAAAGTCAAAAACGCGCAGGAGGCGCACGAGGCGATCCGGCCGTCGAACTTCGCCGCCACGCCGTCCACGATCGGCCTCGATCGCGACGATGCGAAGATCTACGAGCTGATCTGGAAGCGCACGATGGCGTCGCAGATGGTCGACGCGCGCGTGCTGCGGACGACGGTGGAAATCACCGGACGAGGAACCGACCTCCGGCCGGCGGTCTTCACGGCGTCGGGCAAGGCGATCGAGTTCGCCGGCTTCCGCCGCGCGTACGTGGAAGGCAGCGACGATCCGGCGGCGGAGATCGAGGAGCAGGAGACGGTGCTGCCGACGCTCACCGTCGGCGAGCGCGTCGAACGCGGCGGCGCGGGCGCGGCGTCCCGCGTGCAGGCGATCGCGCTCGAGCCCAGGCGGCACGACACGCTGCCGCCGGCGCGCTATACCGAAGCGTCGTTGATCAAGGAGCTCGAGCGGCAGGGCATCGGCCGGCCGTCCACCTATGCGGCGACGATCGGCACGATCGAGCGCCGCGGCTACATCTTCCGCCAGGGGAAGGCGCTCGTGCCGAGCTTCACGGCGTTCGCCGTTACGCGCCTGCTGCGCGGCCACTTCGGCGATCTGATCGACCTCGAGTTCACCGCGGAGATGGAAGAGGATCTCGATCAGATCTCGCGCGGCGAGCGCGACTGGCTCGATTTCATCAAGCAGTTCTACCGCGGCGATCGCCACCATCGCGGGCTCGAGGACGCCGTCAAGCAGGCGAACGAGCGCGCGGACTATCCGCTGATCGACGTCGGCGTCGATCCGGAGTCGGCCGAGGCGATTCGCGTCCGCATCGGGCGATACGGGCCGTTCCTGCAGCTCGGCGACGGCGGCCCCGGCAGGACGGCATCGCTGCCGCCCAACGTCGCGCCTGCCGATCTCAGCGTCGACAAGGCGATGACGCTGATTCGCGCGAAGGCCGAAGGGCCGCGGCTGCTCGGTGTCGATTCGAAGACCGGAATGAACGTCTACGCGATTCACGGCCGGTTCGGCGCGTACGTGCAGCTCGGCGAGACGCCGGAGAAAGGATCGAAAGAGAAGCCGAAGCGTTCGTCGCTCACCGGCGGCCAGACCGAGTCGACGGTGACGCTCGAGGACGCGCTGAAGCTTCTCGAGCTGCCGCGCGATCTCGGCGCGCATCCCGAGAGCGGGCAGCCGATCGTGGCCGGCCTCGGACGGTTCGGGCCGTACGTCAAACATGGCGACGACTACCGGTCGCTCGGCGCCGACGACGATCTGTTCACGATCGATCTGACGCGCGCGCTCGCGCTGTTCGCCGAGCCGAAGCGCGGCGGCCGCCGGCAGATGACCAAGCGCGTCATCCGGCAGATCGAAACCCCCGGCGGCGGCGCGCCGGTGCAGGTCCTCGAGGGGCGCTACGGTCCGTACGTCAGCGACGGCGAGACGAACGCGTCGATTCCGCGCGGCGCCGATCCCGGAACGATCACGCTCGAGGAGGCGCGCGCGCTGCTCGACGCACGGCGGGGCGCGCCGCCGCGCGAGAAGCGCGCGAAAGGCGCCGGCGCGGCGCGCCGCGGCCGCCGCGCGGCCATTGAGGCGAAGCACGGCGAAGCCGCGGAGACGGCGCCGGCGGCAAAAGGGCGTCCCGTACGGCCCGCGCGCGCGGCGACCGCGAGGCCTGCGCCGCCGCGCGCCGTCGCGCCGAAGCCGAAGCCGAAGCCGAAGCGGCGGGGTCGCAAGATCGTCCACTGATGCACATCCGCATCGTCGGCGGCGGGCTCGCCGGATCGGAGGCCGCGTGGCAGGCGGCGTCGCAGGGCGTGCGCGTCACGCTCTACGAGATGCGGCCCGCGCGGCCGACGGCCGTGCACAAGACCGACCGCCTCGCCGAGCTCGTATGCAGCAACTCGTTTCGCGGCGACAAGCTCGATAACGCCGTCGGGCTGCTGAAGGAGGAGATGCGCCGGCTCGGCTCGCTCGTGATGCGCGCGGCCGAGGCGAGCCGCGTGCCGGCCGGCGCGGCGCTCGCGGTCGATCGCGAGCGCTTCGCCGACATCGTCACGACGACGATCGCGGCGCATCCCGCGGTGACGATCGTGCGCGAGGAGGTCGCGGCGATTCCGGAATCGAGCGAACGCGAGCCGGTCGTCGTGGCCACCGGCCCGCTCACGTCGGAGCGGCTGTCGGCCGATCTCGCGAGGCTCGTCGGCGGCGATCACCTGTATTTCTACGATGCGATCAGCCCGATCGTGCTCGCCGAAACGATCGATCGAACGAAGGTCTTCCGCGCGTCGCGCTGGGATCGCAGCTTGCGGGGCGGTGCGCAGGCGTGCGGAGTGGACGACGGGCAAGGGGACTACTTGAACTGCCCGCTGACGCGCGACGAGTACGAGCGCTTCTACGATGCGCTCGTCGCCGCCGAGTCCGCCACGGTCCACGACTTCGACAAAGAAAAATTCTTCGAGGGCTGTCTGCCGATCGAGGTGATGGCGCACCGCGGCCGCGACACGCTGCGCTTCGGCCCGATGAAGCCGGTCGGCCTCGTCGACCCGCGCACGGGCCGCGAGCCGTACGCGTGCGTGCAGCTGCGGCAGGACACGCTGGCGGGTGATCACTTCAGCCTCGTCGGCTTTCAGACGCAGATCAAGTGGGGCGAGCAGGCGCGCGTGCTCCGGCTCATCCCGGGCCTCGAGCAGGCGGAGTTCGTGCGCTTCGGGATGGTGCACCGCAACACCTACATCAACGGACCGACCGTCCTCAGCGAGACGTGGCAGGTGCGCGCGCGGCCGACGCTGTTCCTGGCGGGCCAGATGTCGGGCGTCGAGGGCTACGTCGAGTCGGCGGCCTCGGGGCTGCTCGCGGGGCTCAACGCCGCGGCGCTCGCCAGAGGCGAACCTGTCGCCGCCGCGCCGCGCACGACCGCGATCGGCGCGCTCGCGTACTACGTCTCGCACGCGAACCCGGCGCACTACGAGCCGTCGAACATCACCTTCGGGATCATGCAGCCGCTGGCCGGAGCGCCGAAAGGGAAGAAGCTGCGCAACGAAGCGCTGTCGGCGCGCGCGCTCGAGGATCTCGATGCGTGGATCGCGGCACGGCCTGAAGGCCGTGCCCTACAGAGTCGGGTGTAAGTGTAGATGATCGAACACCTCAAAGCCTTCCTCGCGTACCTGCGGCTGAACCGCAACGCCTCGCCGCACACCGTGCGCGCCTACGAGAGCGACCTCACGCAGTTCATCGGCTACGCCGCGGCGCAAGCGGATCTGAAGAAGCGCGACCTCGAGCCGTCGCAGCTCGATCGCGCCGCCCTGCGCGGCTTCCTCGCCGAGCTGCACAAGGCGGGAGCCTCGCGCGCGACGGCGGCCCGAAAGCTCGCGGCGATTCGCACGTTCCTGCGCTATCTGCGGCGCGACGCGATCATCGACGACGATCCGGGATCGCTCGTGGCGACGCCGAAGCGCGACATCCGGATCCCCGCGCATCTGTCGGAAGCCGAGATGACGGCGCTGCTCGACGCGCCCGCGGGCGACACGGCGCTCTCGCGCCGCGACCGCGCGATCCTGGAGCTGTTCTACGCCTCGGGTCTGCGCCTCAGCGAGCTCGCCGGCCTCGACCTCGACGACGTGGATCTGGCGTCCAAGCGCGCCCGCGTGCTTGGAAAAGGCTCCAAGGAGCGCCTCGTGCCCTTCAATACGAGCGCGGCGCGCGCGCTGCGCGAGTACCTGAAGGATCGGACGGCGCTGACGGCACAGGCTGGGCGCGCCCGGCCGATCGCGCCTGCCGGACGCGCGGCGCCGGGCGGACGCGCCGGCCGCGATCCGCTCTTCGTGAACTACCGGGGCACGCGGATCACGGTCCGCAGCATCGATCGCATCGTCCGGCGCTACGTGGCGGCGAGTGGCACGCGCAGCGGGATCAGCGCGCACGCGCTGCGGCACTCGTTCGCGACGCATCTTCTCCAGCGCGGCGCCGATCTGCGCGTCATCCAGGAGCTGCTCGGCCACGCGAGCCTGAGCACCACACAACGCTACACGCACGTGAATGCGGCGCAGCTCCTCGAGGTCTACCGGAAATCGCACCCCCGCGCGCAGTCGAGAGCGAAAAGCGAGTAGACTCCCAGCCTCCAGACCGGCAATCAGGCGTCCACCGACGTGGGCGCGCAACGAAGGAGGTCACATGGCGCACTATCTGTTTCAGGTGGCGTACACGCCGCAGGCCTGGGCTGCGCTCCTCAAGAACCCGCACGACCGAATCGAGATCGTTCGTCCCGTTCTTCAGAAGCTCGGCGGCGACATCGAGAGCGCGTACTTCGCGTTCGGCGATTACGACGTCGTCGGCGTGATGCACCTGCCGTCGAACGTCGAGGCGGCGGCGTTCTCGCTGGCGGCGACGGCGGGCGGGTCCATCCGTGCGATCAAGACGACGCCGCTGATGACGATTCAGGAGGGGGTCAACGCGATGAAAAAGGCCGCGGCGGCGGGGTACGTGCCGCCGGCGGCGCCAGCGGGCGTTTGAGCGTCGCGTAGCTCGAACGGTGTAGTGTCCGGCGCAGCGCGCGCCGGACACGCGACGCGCTCGATCGCCGCCCGGCAGCGTGCGGCATCCGCGATCTTCATGAAACGCGATGAGTACGGGCACAAGACCTGAGTCGTGCGATCGTCTCGACGCGCACGCACCCGCCGATCCACCCCGCCGAAGTGGAATTGCACGTCGTCAAAAAATTACCTCGGCAGGCCTTGCGGTTCCCTTGCGGCTGACCTAGCTTACTCAGCCGTGCCCGCGCCAGGGCGTGTCAGGCGCGAACAGAAGGAGCCAGGAGATGCGAAAAGGGATCTGTGCGATTGCGGCGACGCTCGCTCTAACGGCAGCTATCCCGCTCGTGGGAAGCGCGAAAGACGGCGACAAGGACAAGGACAAGGCGGCGGCAGCATCGACCGTGACCATTCAATTCGCTCAGCCGCAACCTCAGACGCCGGATCCGGCGCCGGTCGGCGCGGCCGTTACGCACTACCTGATGCCGAACGACGTCACGATCCACAAGGGCGACCTGGTCACCTTCGTCATCAACGGCGGCGGTCACGGCGTCGCGATACACGAGGTCGACCGGCGGACAACGCGGGCGGACATTGCCGAGAATCTGTGCGACGGCAACAGTCATGAAACCGGAGCCGGACACGAGGCCGCTGACCGCCGGGCGCGGGCGACTGTTGGGTCGGTCGATGGCAACGGTGTCGGTACCGGTTGCAACGGCACGACGGTGACGTCAGTCATGATCAACGGCGTCGCCGTCAACGTCACCGGGACCCAAAACCTGGATTACATGATCACCGACGCCGGCCATGACGGCGACCACGTGGTGATTGATTCAGGCTTCAACCTTCCGGCGCTCGGTTTCAACAACCCGCGTCTCGACGATACGTCGCACAGCGTTCGGTTGATCGGGACGTCCGGCAACTCGGACGGCGATGTGAGCAATCCCGCGGCGATCGCCGGCAATCGCGCCGGCGCGTTCCTGACCGGAACGGCAGTGACGCCCGCGGTCACGGTGGGCCAGCGGATCACCGTGCAGTTCACGAAGACCGGGCGCTTCCTGGTCATCTGCATGAATCGGGGGCACTCGCTGAACGATCACATGTTCGGCTTCGTGTCGGTGGTCGGCGACGACAACGACCAGTAATTCGGCGGCCTGAAAAAGCGAAAGGCGGGCAAGCGCGAGCGCTTGTCCGCCTTTTTTTCGTGCGAGCGGGCGAAGATCGTTACGACGCGGCGGCGACGAGCGGCTGAGCGCGGCGGCCGCGCGGAAACTCGATGCCGAGCGTCTTGATCTTGTAGTTCATCACGCGCGGGCTGATCGACAGCAGCTCCGCCGCGTCCTTCTGCACCCAGTTGGACATCTTCAGCGCCTCGACGAGCGCGTGCCGCTCGATGTCCTCGAGCGGGATGCCGGTAGGCGGAATCTTGACGATCGCCGCGTGT
>Ga0075425_100001849_pt1 | contig 20805 bp, 18 predicted proteins | sample SoiMethybrSBSTD4_FD_75300 | JGI IMG/M metagenome (GOLD analysis project Ga0075425, IMG submission 75300) | Bulk soil microbial communities from a Populus tree surrounding site in Tennessee, USA - Soil MetaG P. TD hybrid SBSTD4 | ecosystem: Environmental > Terrestrial > Soil > Tree plantation... | reverse complement strand
AGGCCGTCCATGGTCTCCACGGCCCACGTGAGGTCGGCCTCCAGCGTGTCGGCGGCGAGCACCCGGTGCGGAATCTTCAGGAGCTCGAGGAGCCGCGGCGAGATCTCGCCGGTGAGGATGTGCTCCGGCGCATCCTTGCCCTTATGGCCGCGCCAGGTGACTACGAGGAGGGCGGGCAGGCCGTACATGAGCGAGAGCGAGGCCAGCGCATTGAGGCTCGTGCCGAGGCCGGAGTTCTGCATCAGCACGGCGGGCCGTCGCCCCGCGAACCAGGCCCCCGCGGCCATGCCCACCGCCACGTCCTCGCGGGGGGCAGCGACGTAGGGCAGGCGCGGGTGGGATTCGAGGACGGCGATGAGGTCCTCGATCAGCGAGCACGGCACCCCGGCGAAGAAATCGAACCCGCGTTCCTCGAGGAGGCCGGCGAGCTCAGCTCCGGATACGGTCATCGCCGTCGAGTCTAACGCAGCCTCAAGCCGGGGGAGGTGCTTTCAGCAGTGGCCGCGGGACGCCTGATCAGGCCCGTCGCCCGTCCGGGACGACCGTGATTACTTCGCACGCGCCACCGACCGTTCCAGTTCCTCGATGTGGATCGGCACGCCGTCGCGGTAGGAGACGTGGTGGCCCAGCACCGCGGGCACGCGGGGGCCCGGCGTGATGATCCCGGTGAGGTTGAGCGGATCGCAGGCGGAGAGCTTGACCATCTGCTCGCTCGGCGCGACGCGACGCGTGGAGCGCAGCGCCTCGAGCGCCTCCGGCAGGGCGAACTGCTCACCCACGAAGGCCCCGACCATGCGCCCGCCGCGCAGCTCGCCTCGCATCTCGAGCCGCCGGTAGACGCGGAGCAGATCGCGCCAGGCCGGGGCATCGGGCTCGCGCGTCAGGAGATCGCGGAAGACCACCCCGTAGCGCCGCACGTACTGCCGGGCCCGCGCCTCCAGCACCTCGTCGGCGGGAGGCGGGGCAGGCGGATCGAGCAGCGCCCAGCGTCCCGTGCCGATGGGCGCATGCAGTGCGCGCCCGCGCCCTCGACGCTGGCGCCGCCGCTTCTCCGAGTGGAGCAGGCTGCGGAGCCCCGCGAACCCGTCGCCCGTGACGAGCCCGGCCGAGACCAGCTCGCACAGTGCCTCCTCGACCTCGATGCGGAGGCGCCGCACCCGGGCCGCGATGTCGTCCACGAAGGAGGCGCCCGCCGCGCGGAGCCGGGCAAGCACGTCGCGGGCAGGGCTGGACAGCCCCGCCTCGTCCGCGACGTCGCGCGGCTCGAGCAGCCACGTGAGGTTCGGCCGCCGCAGCAGCGTGATGGGCACCGAGCCCGAGAGGCGCCGTCCCGCGTGACGGGTGCTCTCGTGGCGCCGCAGCCGCCCCCACGCGACCTCACCGGATAGGCAGAGCTCGTCGAGCCAGCCCGGCTCGTAGCGGGCCACGCGCGCGGGGAGGATCTCCCGCTCCCAGCCCGCGGCGGCCAGCTCGAAGCCCTCGAGCTGCTCGATGACGCGCGAGAGCCCCTCGCGGCCGTGCAGGCGGAGGTTGGGCGCCACGTGCTGCCAGGCGAAGAGGAAGCGCATGAGATCGGCTGCGCTCACCGGCTCGATCTCGCGGCGCAGCCGGTCGAGCGTGCGGCGATGGATGCGAGCGAGGAGCCGCCGATCACACCACTCAGTGATGTCTGCGGCCGCGCCGAGCGTGAATCGGCCGCGCAGGACGTTGCCTTCGCCTTCGATGCGGGCGAGGGCGGCGTCGACCTCGAGGACGGTCCGGCCGAGCGGCGCCGCGAGCGCAGCGGCGGTGACGGGGCCGATCAGGCCGAGTCGCGCGCGGATGAGCTCGACGAGGGCGCCCTCTCGATCGGACCAGACGGGCGGCCGCCGCGCGGGCGGCTCCGCGACATCGGGCTCGAAGCGTCCGGCCGGCCAGATGATCGCGCCCAGGGACCGCCGCTCGGCGGCGACCCACAAGGTCCGACCCTCCACGCGGAGGCGCGCGGCCCGGCCGGCCGCAATCAGCTCGTCGAGCCAGCCCGTCCACGTGTCGCCCTCCACCTCGGGCAGGGCGCCCAGGTCGAGGAGGAGATCGTGGAGCTCGTCCGCGTCGCGCAGGTCGGGACGCGCTTCGTCCACGACGGCCGTGATGGCCTCCGTGTCGAGCCTGCCGAGGTCGCTGGCGAGCTCGGCCGGCAAGCCCCGGCGGAGGGTGACCGCGCGCGCTCGTCGCTCCTCGAGCGGCGCGTCGTCGAGGTAGGCGTAGGGATTGGCGTTCAGGATCTCGTGAGCGAAGACGGAGGGCTCAGGCGTCTCCCTCGCCACACTCCGGATCTCGCCGTTGAAGAGGGCGACCAGGCGGTCCTCGAGTCCCTTCGCGTCCATGGCCTCAGTGAGACAGTCACGCAAGGTCTCGTTCACCAGCGGATGATCCGGGATCTCGATCGGCCCCACGGCGTTGTCCTGGCACCCGAGCTGGGCGGGGAACACAGAGGCGAGCAAGTCCTCCGCGCGCATGCGCTGCAGATAGGGGGCGACCTTGCGCCCGCCCTGCCAGCGGATCAGGGCGAGAGAACGCGTGGCGTTCCAGCGCCAGCGCGTGGCGAACATGGGCGCCTGCAGGGCGGCGTCAACGAGGAGCTGCCTGACGCCGCTCGGGTGCACCATGCGGAAGATGCTCTCGAGCGGGAAACTGTGCTGCGGCCCCAGGGAGAGGAGGACGCCGTCGTCGGTGGCCGCGGCCTGGAGCTCGAAGTCGAAGCTCTGGCAGATGCGCTTGCGCAGCGCCATGCCCCACGCGCGATTGATGCGCCCGCCGAACGGGGCGTGGATGACGAGCTGCTGCCCGCCCGCCTCGTCGAAGAAGCGCTCCGCCACGATGGTGTCGCGCGTGGGCATGGCTCCGAGCGCCGCGTAGCCCGCCGCGATGTAGTCGCGGGCCAGGGTCGCTCCGCGCTCGTCGAGCGCGCAGTGCTCCATGAGCCAGCGCGTGGCCGTCTCCGGTGTCTCGAGACGGCCCGTCACTTCCTCGCGGAGCTCCGCGACCTCGGCCGACAGCTCCGGCGTGCGCGCGGGACCTTCCCCGAGCCAGAAGGGAATGGTGGGCGCGGCGCCGCCCGCGTCCTCCACGCGCACGCGCCCGCTCTCCACGCGGCGGATGCGCCAGGAGGTGTTGCCGAGGAGCATCACGTCGCCCGCCAGGGACTCCACGGCGAAGTCCTCGTCCACCGAGCCGATGTGCGTCTCGTCTGGCTCCAGGACCACGTCGTAGTTGGCGTTGTCGGGAATGGCCCCGCCCGAGGTGAGCGCGATGATCCGGGCCCCGCGCCGTCCCTTGAGCCGCCGGTGCACGGCGTCCCGGTGCAGGCGAGTGCCCGCCCGCCCGCGCCGGGTGGCGATGCCCTCCGCGAGCATGTCCACCACCGCGTCGAAATCCTCGCGCGTGAGATCGGCGTAGGGCGCGGCGCGCCGGCAGAGCGCGAAGAGCGCGTCTTCCTCCCACTCCTGGGCCGCGCAAGCGGCCACGATCTGCTGGGCGAGCACGTCGAGGGGCGCCACGCGCATGGCAATGCGATCGATCTCGCCGCGCCGGGCCGCCCGCACGAGGGCGGCGCACTCCACGAGCTGGTCGCGGGTGAGAGGGAAGAGCCGTCCCTTGGGCAGAGCGCCAAGGGCGTGGCCGGAGCGGCCGATGCGCTGCAGCCCCGTGGCGATGGAGCGCGGCGAGCCCAGGAGGCAGGTGAGATCCACCGCCCCCACGTCGATGCCGAGCTCGAGCGACGCGGTGGCGACCACCACGGAGAGCTCGCCCGACTTGAGCCGCTGCTCGGCGGAGAAGCGCCGCTGCCGGCTCAGGCTGCTGTGATGCGCGGCGACCGCGTCCTGCCCCAGACGCTCCGCCAGATGCAGCGTCACGCGCTCCACGAGACGCCGCGTGTTGACGAAGACCAGCGTCGATCGGTGCGCCCGCGCCATGGCGGCCACGCGGTCGTAGATCTCCGCCCACTGCTCGTGCGTACACACGGCACCCAGCTCATCGCCCAGCACCTCCACGGCGAGGTCGAGGTCGCGCCGCTGTCCCACGTTGACGATGACGGGCAGGGGAGACGCGGAGCCGACGAGGAGGCGCGCCGCCACCTCCACCGGCCGCACGGTGGCGGAGAGCCCGATGCGCTGGGGCCGCCGGCCGCCCGCCTCCGCCACCAGCGCGTCGAGGCGCTCCAGGGAGATGGCGAGATGCGCGCCCCGCTTGTCGGGCGTGATGGCGTGAATCTCGTCCACGATCACCGTGCGCACGCCGGAGAGCCCACGGCGGCCGGACTCGGAGGTAAGCAGGATGTAGAGCGACTCGGGGGTGGTGACGAGCACGTGCGGCGGACGCTTGGCGCCCTGGCGCCGCTCCGCCGCCGAGGTGTCGCCGGTGCGGACGGCGGTGCGGATGTCGAGGGTGCGCACGCCCATGTCGGCGGCGAGGGCGCGCAGCTCGCCCAGCGGCTCCTCGAGATTGCGGCGGATGTCGTTGGACAGCGCCCGGAGCGGCGAGACGTACACCACCTCGGTGCGGTCTTCGAGAGCGGCCACCGCCGCCTGACGCACGAGGGCGTCGAGACAGTGGAGGAAGGCGGCGAGCGTCTTGCCCGAGCCGGTGGGCGCGGTGAGGAGCACGTCCTGCCCGCTCGCGATGACGGGCCAACCCTGCGCCTGGATGGGAGTGGACTCGACGAAGCGGCGAGAGAACCACGCCTCTACGACGGGATGGAACATGCCACCAGTATAGTCAGACGAGGCAATGCTCGCTCAGGCGTCTCACGCCTTTCCTGCCTCGCGCGCGAGCCGGCGCATGAGCGCCTCGCTGCCCTCGTCGGCGGGGAAGAAGCACTCGACGCGGAGCTCGTCGAGGGTGATGTCGTAGGGCACGCCGAGGCTGGTCAGGGTCGAGAAGAAGGTGAGATGGAGGTCGTCCTTGGCGAGCTCGACGGCGAGGAAGGGCGCGGCGGGCGCGTCGAGATCGAGGGTGCGCCACGCCTTCGGCACATCGGGATAGGAGAGCAGCTCGTCGAGGAGCCGCGCCGTCTCCGGACGCCCTCGGAGCATGTCGCGGTGCAACCACTGGATGAGGGCTCCCGCCGTCGCCTGCCAGTTCACGATGAACGGGCGCATGCCGCGCGGATGGTAGAAGAGGCGGAGCGCATTGGGCGGCCCCAACGCCGCCGTTTCCGCGGGATCGAGGAAGAGCCCCATGAGCCTGGTCGCCCCCTCATTGCTCATGAGGATGTTCCAGCGTCCGTCCACCACGAGGGCGGGATACGGCTCTTGCTGGCGCAGGGTGAACTGCAGCGCGCGGCGCACCTGGGCCATCTCCGGCGCGTCCAACCCCCGCTCGTGGTACACGGGCGCGTAGCCCGCGGCGAGGAGCAGCTCGTTGCGGCCGCGCGGCGGGACCTCGAGGACTCTCGCGAGGAGGAGGACCATCTCGCGGCTCGGGTTCGCGCGCCCTGTCTCGAGGAAGCTCAGATGGCGGGGGGAGATCTCCGCGTCGAGGGCGAGGGTGAGCTGGCTCAGCCGCCGGCGCTCGCGCCACTGGCGGATGAGCCCGCCCACTGTGCTCACCGCCGGTTTCTTCCGGACCTTCGCGAGGGCCTTCGGCGCCATGGCGGGAGTCTACAACGCCCCCCTGCCGTGAGACATTACCTGCCGGGTAATTGCCGCGGCGCCTGCCCGCGGCGAGGATGAGACGCTTGAGCCGACCATGCAGGCTCACCACGTGGAGGAGGTGCGATGAGCGAGAGCGCGATCGATCCGCGGGCCATGACGGAGCGTTGGAAGGGCACGCTGGGGGAATACCTCGGCATCGAGTTCGAGGAGACGAGCCTCGATCGGGTGGTGGCGCGCCTGACCATCCGTGACGAGCTCCGCACGGTGGGCGGCGCCCTTCACGGGGGCACCCTCATGGCCTTCGCCGACACCATCGGCGCCGTGGCCACCGTGCTGAACCTGCCCGAGGGCGCGGGCACCACCACCCTCGAGTCCAAGACCAACTTCTTCTCGGCGGGGCGATCGGGAGTGGTCCGCGCGGAGAGCACGCCGCTCCATCGTGGCAAGCGGACCATGGTCTGGCAGACGCGGGTCACCGACGAGAGTGGCCGCATGCTGTCCCTGACCACGCAGACCCAGATGGTCCTCACGTAAAGCGCGCCGGGCGCGGTCGAGGAGCCGTGTGACGTCGCGCTGAACCGCCCGACGGCTGACGCACTCGGGCTAGAATGCGGCCCGAGATGCAGACCTTCCTGCGGGTCCTCGTGGGCATCCCCGTGCTGCTCGTCACCGCCTGGTGGTCGCTCGCCCTCTACTTCGCCGCTCCCGGGCCCGACTGGCTGCAGGTCACGCTCGCCTCCGCCTTCCTGCTCGGCACCCTGGTCATCCTGCTCTGGCTGCGTCCCTTCCGTCTCTCGCTCGGTATCTGGGTGGTCGCGCTGGGCGGGATCCTCTTCTGGTGGAGCACCATCCGGCCCACCAACGACGCCGACTGGCAGCCCGATGTGGCCCGCCTCGCCTGGGGCGAGGTGCAGGGCGACCGCCTCACCATTCACAACCTTCGCAACGCCGACTACCGCACGGAGCAGGACTACACCGTGCGCTACGAGGACCGCACCTACGACCTCTCGAAGCTCCGCGGCCTCGATCTCTTCATGATCTATTGGGGCTCACCGTTCATCGCCCACACCATCACGAGCTGGCAGTTCGACGCCGGCCCACCCCTGGCCATCTCCATCGAGACCCGCAAGAAGGTCGGGCAGGAGTACTCCGCCCTGGAGGGCTTCTTCAAGCAGTACGAGCTCATCTACGTGGCCGCCGACGAGCGCGACGTGATCAGGCTCCGCACCAACTACCGCGGGGAGGAGGTCTACCTCTACCGGCTCAAGACCCCACTCCCCCAGGTGCGCGCCCTCCTCCTCGACTACGTGCAGAGCATGAACGAGCTCCGAAACCACCCGCAGTTCTACAACGCGCTCACCGACAACTGCACCACGACCGTCCGCCGCCACCTCACCCACCTCGACCCCAGCGCGCCCCGTTTCGACTGGCGGCTGATCGCCAACGGCTACGGCGACGAGCTCTTGTACGAGCGCGGCAACGTGGACACGCGGATGTCCTTCCCCGAGCTGCGGGCGCGGAGCCGGGTCAACGCCAAGGCCAAGGCCGCCGACCAGGATCCCGCCTTCTCCATCCGCATCCGGGAGGGCGTTCCCGATCCGCGGCTGCTCTGGCCGCGACCATAGTGAGGGCGGGCTACTCCACCCCGCGGTAGTAACCGGGGGGCGGCGGATCGTACTGCTTGTCGCGGACCCAGCCCTTGGCGGCGAGGCAGGAGCGATAGAGCTGCTCCACGAACACCCCGGTCTTCAGGGTGGCCGTGGTGGGACTGCTCTCGCTGATGCACTGCTGGTTGTCGCGGTTGAACTCCTCCGCCGTTGCGTCGGGCTTGGACCAGTAGTAGCGGACGCAGCCGCCGAGCCCGCCCGTGAGCGTGCCCGCGACCATGGCCGCGCCCAGGACGCCGCGTGTCCGTCGACCGATCATGCCGAGCCCTCCTCGTATCGTGTTCTGGAGGCCAGATAGGCGCGCCAGCCGCCGTGCTCCGTGATCTCGCGCTGTCCCTCGCAGAGCGCGGGCTCGCCGAGCACGCCCAGGAGCTCCTCGCCGTCCGAGAGCCTCACTTTGCCGATGCAGAGTCCCGGCGGCTCCTGCTGGAGGATCCGCACGAGGCCGGCGGGCGGTACCGCCCACACCTCTACCGCCACCGACGCGCCGCGCGCAGAGACGCGGACCATGGCGGGATGACGGTCGCCGATGGACCAGAGGCGGTAGGCGGGAGCGGTGGTCGCCTCGCGCACGAAGGTGGCGCCGGCGCCGAGCAGGTTGGCGTTGAGCTCGAGGCCGCGCATGAGCGTCCCGTTGACCGCGAGATGGATGGGCGCGCTCACCCGGCGACCAGCTGGGTGCCCGTCCGGCCCGCGAGGGCGTCCTCGATGTGTTCGGGGGAGGTGATGACGGCGCGACGGCCGCCGCGCTCGATGAACTCCACCGCGGCGCGGATCTTCGGCCCCATGCTTCCCTCGGGGAACTCGCCCGCCTCGAGGTAGCCGCGCGCCTCCGACACGGTGAGGCGATCCAGAAAGCGCTGCGCGGGCGTGCGGAAGTGGATGGCAACTTTCTCCACGCCCGTGGAAACCACGAAGTCCGAGGCGCCCAGGTGGGCGGCAAGGAAGCTCGAGGCGAAATCCTTGTCCACCACGGCCTCCACACCCCGGTACACGCCGGGGGCTTCCTCCACCACGGGGATGCCGCCGCCGCCGCAGGCGATGACCACGAAGCCCGCCTCGAGGAGGGCGGCGATCGCTCCCGTCTCCACGATGCGCACGGGGCGCGGCGAGGGGACGAGCCGGCGATAGCCGCGGCCCGCGTCCTCCACGAGCACCCAGCGATCGCGACGGCGATGAAGCTCGGCCTCCTCGCTCGAGTAGCCGCCCCCGATGGGCTTCGAAGGATGGTGGAAGGCCGGATCGTCGCGATCGACGACCGTCTGGGTGAGTAGACAGGCGACACGATCCGCCATGCCCCGCCGTCCCAGCTCGCCCACCAGCGCGTTGCCGAGAATGTAGCCGATGCCGCCCTCGGAGTCGGCCACGCACATGTCGAGGGTGAGGCGCGGGGTGAACTCCGACTGGGCGACCATCTCGGAGCGCCGGAGGATGAAGCCCACCTGCGGACCGTTGCCGTGGGTGAGGACGATGCGCCAGCCCCGCGCAGCGAGCGCGCCCACATGGACGGCGGTGGCCTGCGCGTTCTCCCGCTGCTCGGCGATGGTGCCCTGCTGTCCCTCGCGGATGAGGGCGTTGCCGCCCACCGCGATGACCACGGTGCGGCCGGCTCGCGTCACATCGGTACCCCGAGCTGCCGCCCCAGCTCGCGGAGCGCGCCCGAGAAGCAGGCCATGGGCGCCTTGGCGATGCCGGCGCCGACCTGGCCCACACCCGCCTCGCGATGCGCGATGCCCGTGTTGAAGATGGGCGCGATGCCGCTATCCACCACGCGGCGGGCGTCGATGCCCGTGGGCGCGCCCGCGAAGCCGAGAGCAGGGATGCCGTAGTCGTTGTTGCGCGCCAGGGTGATTCGGTACATGCGCTTCGTGGTCGCCATGGCCTCCTCGGCGGCGCCGCCGATGAAGCGCACGATGGCGGGAGCGGCGGCCATGGCGAGGCCGCCCAGCCCTGCCGTCTCCGTGATGGCGCTGTCGCCCAGATCGGGATTGGCGTCGCCGGGGCCGTAGCCGGGGAAGTAGAGCCCGTCGGGAACCTGAGCGGGCGCGGTGGACCACGCCTCGCCCGTGCCGCTCAGGCGCACGCCCACCTCGACCCCGTTCCGCGCCATCGCCGTCACCACCGTCGATCCCGTGATGCCGTGCGCGGCGTCGAGGGTCGCCTTGGAGGCGGCCATGGACAGGTTGAGGTAGAAGTGATTGTTCGCCTCGAGGAACTCGAGCACGGCCGCCGCCACCTCGGAGGGCGACGTGCGCACGAGCGCGGGGGCGATGAGCCGCGCGAAGAGCGAGGAGGCGGCCACGTTCCGGTTGTGGCACTCGTCGCCCATCTGGAGCGCCTGGGCCGTGAGGTTCTTGAGATCGACGGGGCCGTGCGTGCCGAGCGCGCGGGCCAGGGCGGGGGCGAGCGTCTCGTTCATCCAGCGCAGCCGATCGAGCACCTCCGTCCCGTAGGCGCCGAAGCGCAGGACCTTGCCCAGCCCCTCGTTCTGGATGGCGAAGGCGCGGTTGCCGTCCGCCGCGTTCTCCACGATGAAGACGGGCATGGACGGGGAGAGCACGCCCGCCATCGGCCCCACCGCGCCGAAGTGATGGCAGGGCGCGAAGCTCACGGCGCCGTCGTCGGCGAGGCGCTGCGCCACATCCGGCGTGTCAGCCCACCCCTCGTAGAGCATGGCGCCGATAATGGCACCCCGCATCGGCCCGCACATGCGCTCCCACGCGATGGGCGGCCCCGCGTGGAGGAGGTGACGCGGCCCGAGGCCGGGCAGGAGGTCGGCGGCCCGGCCCATGCCCACGAGCATTGGTCGGGCGGCGAGGATGCGCTCGACGGCGCGCGCGTTCGCGGCGGCGACTTGCGAGCCGATGGGATCGTCCGGATCGTCCTCGAGGCGGGCCAGGAGCAGGCCGAGGTCGCGATCGCCACCCGCGGGCGGGCGCCAGTCCAGCTCGAGCACGGTGGCGCCGTGGGCGCGCGGCGAGAGCGCGAACTCCGACACGCCCACGTTGAGCGCGCGGATGCCGCCGGCGAAGAGCGCAGCGGGCGCGCTCGACGCGCGCGGGCGTAAGGCGGCCACGCTCAGCGCCCCCGCCGCGGGCCCGCACCCACGAGCGCGGCGGCGAGACGCGCGGCCGCGGCATTGCTCGGGGCGAGCTCGACGCCGGCCTGGCGCAGGCCTCGCTCCTGTCGCTCGAGCTGCTGCGGATCGGCGGCGGTACCGCACACGGAGGCGACGAGGACGAGCTCGCGCCGGCCCGCGGCCTTCCGCGCGGCCGCAATGGCGGGCGCGAGGGCGGCGGCGGGTTCGGCATGCGCGCCATAGCCCAGGACCACGTCGAGGAGGATGACGGCGGTGACGGGATCCCTGGCCGCGGTCACGATGCGCTCGTTGCGGAGGCGGAAGTCGATCATGGGATGGGGCCGGCCGACGGTGAACTCGTCGTCGCCCAGGTCGACGACGGCGTGCTTCACGCCGAGCTCGGTCAGGATGATCGCCGCCTCCTGGGCGAGCGTGCCGCCGCTGTAGAGACCGTGCACCAGCTGCTGGCCCTTGGCGAAACGGCGGGCTCTCGACCGGGCGGCCGAGGGCAGGGCGGCGGCGGACGACGCGCCGCCCGCGCGCCTGCCCCGGGCGAGGGCGACCGCGTCGCGCGCGGCGTCCTCGAGCGTGGCGGAGGCGACGGCGCCGGCTTGGCGGATGACCGCCGGATCGCCGCCGAGGAAGTTGACGACCACGGGCTTCTCGGAGGCGCGCGCGACCTCGAGGACGCGCCGGGCGACGGCGGGCGCGGGAGGCTTGGAGACGAGGACGATGACGCGGGTACCCGCGTCGGCGGCGAGGCGCTCCACCGCCGCCTGCATCATGACGCCGCCCACGCGCTCGTCGAGATCGTGACCGCCCACCCCGATCACCTGCGAGAGGCCCTCGCCGAGGCGGTCGATCAGGCACGACACCTGCTGGAGGCCCGTGCCCGAGGCGCCCACGAGGCCGATGCGCCCGCGGGGGACCGCGTTGGCGAAGCCGAGGGGCACGCCGTCCAGGATGGCCGTGCCGCAGTCCGGTCCCATCACGAGGAGGCCCTTCTTCGCGGCGAGTCGCTTGAGCTCGACCTCGTCGGCCACGGCCACGTTGTCGCTGAAGATGAAGACGTGGAGACCGCGCTTGAGCGCCTTGAGGGCCTCCGCGGTGGCGTAGGGGCCGGGGGTTGAGATGATGGCGAGATTGGCGTGCGCGAGCTCGGCCGTCGCCTCGGCGATGCTGCCGGGCGGCGGCGTCTCGCCGGCGGGCGCAGCGACGGCGACCGACTCGTCGAGCAGTCGCGCCGCCTCGGCGAGCGCGCGCTCGCCCGCCGTCGCGTCGGCAGCGGTCACCGCCACCACGAGGTCGTTCGCTCCCGCCGCGCTCGCCTTCGCGTCGAGGAGGCCGGCCCCCGCGAGCAGCTCGCGATTGGCGGGCGTGGCCATCATGAGGGCGGCGCGCCGGACGCCCGGCACGCGCTCCACGAGCGCGGCCACCCGCATCAGCTCGACGGAGTCGCGGTAGGTGTCCGCGCGTATCAGACAGGTCGTGACCGGCACGAAGCTCCTCTCCTTCCGGCGCGAGGTCGAAACGATCCCGTCCGAGACGATAGACGGCGCAGGGCCGGAGGGCAAGCCTCCCGTGGAGGGGCGCGCCCTATTCGGCCAGCCACACCGTGTCGAGCTGGTTGTTGAGGAAATGGCTCGGGGTGATGGTCCAGCCGCGCACGCGGGAGTTGTGGGGCACGATGCGGTGCCACTGGAAGGTGTAGAGGTAGTGCGCCTCCTCGTCGAGGAGGCGCTTCTCGAACTCGCGCAGCAGCCGCTTCCGCTCCTCCGCGCTCGAGGCGCGCCCCTGCTTCTCGTAGAGGGCATCCAGGGTGCGGTCGACATAGCGGCTGTAGTTGATGGGGCTCCGGTCCATGGACTGGAACTTGTAGAGGGCCAGGTCGGGCTCGGAGATGTAGCTGCAGTGGAAGTCGGCGGCGACCTCGAAGTTGCCGCTCGAGATGTCGCTGTAGAGCATGCCCAGCTCCAGCGTCTCCATCCGCGGCTGGAGGCCGATCTGCCGCCACTGGTCGATCAGCCACACCCCGAGGGCGTCGTAGGGATTGGGGATGCCGCGGTTCTTGAAGGTGAAGGCGAAGCCCTCGGAAACCCCGGCCTCGCGCAGCAGGCGTCGGGCCTCCGCACGCGAGGCCGCGATGTCGCGCGAGTAGCCGGCCAGCCGCTCGAGCTCGGCGGGCGGCGTGGCGAAGGGCGACCCCACGCCCTCCGTGCCGCTCACCTCGCGCAGGATGGTGAGCCGGGAGAGGGCGGCCGCACCCTGGTAGCGGTCGAGGGCCAGGGTGAGGGCACGCCGCACGCGGCGATCATCGAAGGGCTTGCGCTCGTGGTTGACGGCGATGGGATTCCAGCACTCCCACGGGCTTTCCTGGACGGTGATGCGATCGCCGAGGGCCTGCACGAGGCGATCGCGCTCCGGGGGCGAGAAGCCGCGGAACTGGATCATGGCGCGCTCGCCGCGGATGGCCGCCACCTGCGCCGCGGAGTCCCTGACGAAGAGGGCGCGGTAGCCGTCGAGGTACGGCTTGGCCTTGTCCCAGTATTGCGGGTTGCGCCGGCCGACCCAGTGCGAGCCCCTCACGTGCTCGACGAACAGGAAGGGCCCCGTTCCCATGATGTGCGTCTCGTACCAGTGGATGTCTCGCGCCAGGATGTCCGCCCGGTAGATCCAGTTGAAGGGCGAGGCGAGGGAGGCCAGGAAGGACACGGACGGCCACTTGAGCCGGAAAACCACGGTGGAGGGATCGGGAGCCTCCACCGCCTCCACGCAGAGATACTCGCCCTGCCGGTTCGAGCGCGTGCCCGGGGGCGGGAAGACGATCTTTTCGTAGCTGGCCTTGACATCACGCGCCGTCAGCTCGGCCCCGTCGTGGAAGCGGACGCCTCGGCGGAGCTTGAACGTGTAGGTGCGGCCGTCCTTCGCCACCGTCCACGACTCGGCGAGGTCGCCGACGATGCGCGTCCCCGTGCGGTCCGTGGGATCGACGCGGAGGAGGGTGCTGTAGTGGGGCGCGGCGGGGTGGACGAGGGCGAACGTCTCCTCGCGATGCGCGTCGTAGGAGGGCGGCTCGGCGGGCACCACGAACACGAGCTCGCCCCCCGGCCGCGGCGTGCCCTGCGCCCCGACGGGCAGGGCGGAGGCCAGGACGAGGAGGAGGGCGCCCGCGAGGCGCCCGCACGCCCTAGACGTGCATGACGACCTTGAGCGCATTCCCCACGCGATCGACGTAGGTACGGAAGGCCTCGTGCACGTCGTCCAGCGCGAACCGATGGGTGATGAGGGCGTCGGCGTCGAGCTTGCCCGCGCTCATGAGGGCGAGCGAGCGGCCGGAGTTCATGCCGCCCTCGCCCCGCGCGGCATAGATGCGCACGTTGCTGCGCACGGCGAGGTTCATGTCCATCTCGACGGGCCCCGCATACCAGGCGACCACGCCGATGCGGCCGCCGCGCTTCACGCTCTCGAGGGCCTCCTGCATCGAGGTGGGCCCGCCCGCGCACTCCAGCACGGAGTCGGCGCCCTTGCCCCCCGTGATCTCGGCCACGCGCCGGGGCAGGCTCTCCTCGCGCACGTTGACGAGGACGTCGGCGCCGAGCCTCGCCCCGATCTGGAGGCGCTCCGGGCGCGTTCCGGACAGGATCACGCGCTCCGCCCCCAGGGCCTTGCAGAGCTGGACGGCGAGGAGACCGATGGGGCCGGGCCCCTGGACGAGCACCGTCTCCCCCGCGAGGTAGCCGCCCATCAGATCGATGGCCCAGAGCGGAGAGGCGGCGGTGGTGACCATGCAGGCCTGCTCGAAGGTCAGGTTGGCGGGCAGCTTGTAGAGGGTGTTGACGTGGTTCACCGCGTACTCGGCGAAGCCGCCGTCGCACGTGAGCCCCTTGGCGCGGTGACCCTTGGCGAGGTTGCCGTAGTTGAGGCACGAGGTGTACCAGCCCTTCACGCAGTTCTCGCAGCGCTCGCAGCCCTTGTGCACCTCGACGGCGACGCGGTCACCCACCCGGAACTCGTCGACGCCCGGACCGAGGGCGGCCACCGTGCCCGCGTACTCGTGCCCCATGATGAACTCGCCCGCGGGCTGGCCCATGAGCTTGCGATGGAGGACCTTCACATCGGTGCCGCAGATGGAGGTGACGTTGACCTTGAGGAGAACCTCGCCGGCCGCGGGCTCGGGCACCGGCCGGGATTCGATGCGCATGTCATCGGCTTCGTGGAGCACCACCGCCTTCATGAGCCTCTCCTGGATGGAGCGTTGACGGCGGGCCATGGTACCGCACGGCCGCAACGACGGAAAGCGGTGGCCATCAATTGCTGTTGACCGCGCGCATGGCCGGGGGGTAACAGAGAGATCCGGAGCTCCAGCCTGGGTTGCCCGTGACACGTGGTGTCACCGGAAGGGGATCGGCCATGGTCACACCGAAGATGCGAGGGCCGCGTCGCGGCCTGTGCATCGTGCTGTGCCTCGTGGCCCTTCTCGCGCCGGCCCTGGCCGTGGCCCAGCCCGCCGAGGAGGAAGGCACCGCCACCTTCTACAGCTCGAAGTTCGAGGGGAAGAAGACGGCGAGCGGTGAGGCCTACGACAAGACCGGCCTCACCGCCGCCCACAAGAGCTACGCCTACGGGACCAAGCTGCGCGTCACCAATCTCGCCAACGGCAAAAGCGCCGTCGTCACCGTCAACGACCGATTGAGCCGCTCCTCCAAGAGCGTCATCGAGGTGACGCCGCGGGTTGCCTCCTCCCTCGGCTTCGCCAAGAGCGAACGCGCCCGCGTGAAGGTCGAAGTCGTCAAGTAGAAGTCTCAGTCGAGCGCGTTGGGCCCCGCCCGCAGCGCCTGAACCTCGACCGCCACGTTGTGCCGTCCCCGAGGCTCCACGCTCACCGTCACGAAATCTCCGACGTGCACGACGGACAGGTCCGCCGGCTCGCTGACGTAGGCCCAGGGCCAGCCCTCGTCACCCTTCACCGACCGCTCGACGCGCGCGATCTTGGTGGACGCCGTCACGTCGAAAGTCTGGCGAACCGGCTTCGTGCTGGGGCCGAGCCAAGGTCCCATCTCGTCGATGGCGATCTGCGTCTCGCTCACCTCTGTGACCACGCCCGAGTGCTTCTCGACGGCGACGGCATTCACCGCCGCCATGGCAAACCAGCCAACCAGCAGCGCCGCGCTGAACAAGCGCATGACCGTGCCCTCCTCGTCAGGCCGCCCGCCGCATGATGAGCGGGTCCACGACCATCCGGTCCTCGATGCGCGTGTCGCTCATGAGCGACGCGGCCTCGCGCCGCATCACCTCGAGGGCCGCCTCGCGAATCCACGGCGACGGCACGGTGCCCGTCAGCCTGATCACCGCGGGCGCCTTCCGCGAGAACGGCACGTGGACGGTCGGGGTGATGGGCAGGCCCGCGAACGACGGGTCGGTAAGGAGCGCATCGGAGAGGCGCGACTGCAGGGCCACGCCTTCGTCCTCACGCTTCCGCTTCATGTCGAACAGCTTCACCGCCACCCCCACGATGACGAGCAGTCCGATCACGAAGGCGAAGGCAAGGAAGCCGTAGCCCCCGTTCCCTGGAGGGTTGACCTGTCCCGAGAAGGTGGTCTGTGGCCAGGCGACTTCGACCATGGCCAGCAGCGCGAACAGCGTGGCGACCCCAGCCCGAGCGATGCTCTGAAGTGATTTCATGGTCGTCACCTCCTTGGCCGTCAAGGTTGCATCGGGTGTGCCATGGCCGATTTCGCGCCGGGGAGGGTTCCTCTTTCCGAGGAAACGGGTCGAGGCAGGCAGGGGTGGGAAGGAATGCTGGGAGGAAGGTCACCGCCGTATAGAAATTACTCGGTGAATCGGATCAGGTCCCGGGAAGCCGCGCCGTAACGCCAGCGCCGAAAGAGCCGGTACAGGAGGACGGCCACGAGCGCGGCGGGACCGAGAAGGAGGATCGCCTGCAGTGGCTGTCCCACTCGATCGAGCACCGCGGCGCCGAAGGCGGCGCCGAGAGCGATCCACAACGTCATGTAGACCAGGGAGCCGATCAGATCGAGGAGGATGAAGCGCCGATAGCTGATCTCTCCCGAGCCTGCGAGGACGGCGGCGAAGAGGCGCACGCCAGTGGAGAAGCGGCCGACGAGGACGGCGAGAGGGCCGAAGCGTCGGAAGCACGCCAGGGTGTTTTCGACGCAGCGCACGGAGCCGAGCGAGAGCCGGCAGTAGAGGGCGAGGAGGCGAGGGCCGCGGCGCCGGCCCAGCGCGTAGAGGAGATGGTCGCCCAGCAGCGCTCCCGTCACCCCGGTCATGACGAGGAGGACGACGTCGCGGTGCCCGGCCGCGGCGATGCCCGCGGCCACCAGCATGGCGCGACCGGGAAAGGGGAGCCCCGTAGCGTCGATGAGGCTTGTCACGAACACCACGGGGAGGAGGTGATCGTGGAGCCAGCCCAGGAACGGCCGCACCGCGTCCATGGCTCTCCAGCATATACAGGCGGTCCGACGGCGCGGGCGCTTCTGGGCTAAGATACCGGGCCGTGATCAGGAGCGAGCGGAGGATCCTCGTCACTCACGTGGGCAGCCTGCCGCGCCCCGCGCCGCTGCGCGATCTGCTCGTCAGGCAGGACCGCGGGGAGGCTGTCGAAGAGACGGCGCTGGCGCGCGAGGCGGACGCGGCCGTGCGCCACGTGGTCTCTCGCCAGCTCGCCGCGGGCATCGACGTGGGCAACGATGGCGAGATGCCGCGCCCCGGCTTCTCCACCTACGTGGCTGGCCGCATGCGCGGCTTCGGCGGCGCGAGCAAGCGGCGCCTCGCCCGCGATCTCCGCGAGCATCCCGACTTCGAGGCCATGCTCGCCCAGCGGCGGCGCGGCGCGGCCCGCATCAGTGACGCGCCGCAGTGCGTCGGCGAGATCGAGTACACCGACCTGGGGGCAGCCGAGCGGGAGTGCGATCTGTTCCTCGGCGCCACCGATGGGCGATCGCCCTCCTTCGCCGAGCGCTTCATGACCGCGGCCTCCCCGGGCGTCATCGCCACCATCTTGCTGTCCGAGCACTATCCGACCCACGAGGAGTACATCAGTGCCCTTGCCCGCGAGATGCGCAAAGAGTACGCGCTGATCCACGCGCGCGGGCTCGTCCTCCAGGTCGATTGCCCCGACCTCGCCATGGAGCGCTCGCGCTTCTTCCAAGACGATCCCCTCGAGCGCTTCCTCGCCATGGTCGACCTGCACGTGGACGCCATCAACCAGGCGACGGAGGGCATTCCTCCCGATCGCATCCGCCTCCACGTGTGCTGGGGAAACTACGACGGCCCGCATACCCACGACGTGCCCCTCGAGCCGCTCCTCCCGCGTCTCTACCGGGCGCGGGTGGGCGCGCTGTCCCTGCCGCTCGCCAATCCGCGCCATCAGCACGAGTACAAGGTGCTCAAGCGCAAGCCGCCGCCTGCGCCCATGCTCCTCCTGCCCGGCGTGATCGACAGCACCACCAACTACGTGGAGCATCCCGAGGTGGTGGCGGACCGCATCTGCCAGGCGGTGGATGCGGTGGGCGACCGCGCGCGCGTCATCGCGTCCACCGACTGCGGGTTCGGCACCTTCGCGGGCTCGGAGAATGTGGCGGAGAGCGTGGTGTGGGCGAAGCTGCGCGCGCTGCGCGAGGGCGCGGACCTGGCTACCGAGCGCCTCTGGCGTTGACGCTCTCCGGTCCCTGTGGTACTTGAGGGGCCCATGAAGGTCACCGTCTACGGCGCTGGCGCGATCGGAGGCACCACCGGCGCCGCCCTCGCCCGCGCCGGGCACGACGTGCTCCTGGTGGACAGCCACGCGCCCCACGTCGAGGCCATCAACGCGCGCGGGCTGACCATCGAGCGCGACGGCCAGAGCACCACCACGCGCGTGCCCGCCGTGCTGCCCGCCGAGTTGGGGCGCGATCTGCCCCTCATCCTCCTCGCCGTGAAGAGCCATCACACGGCGGAGGTGCTGCGCGAGGTGGCGCCGCGCCTCGCCGCCTCCGGCACTATCGTGTCGCTCCAGAACGGGCTCAGCGAGGAGCTGATCGCGGAGGCAGTGGGGGCGTCACGCACCGTGGGCTGCCTCGTCAACTGGGCGGCGGACTGGCAGGAGCCGGGGCGCATCCTCCACGGCGGCCACGGCGCCTTCATCCTGGGCGAGCTCGACGGGCGGATCACGCCCCGCGTGCGTGAGCTGGCGGGACTCCTCAGCGCCTTCGTCGAGACGCCCGTCACCGACAACATCTGGGGCTACAAGTGGGCGAAGCTGATCTACGGCGCCCTCCTCTTCGGCACCGCCATCGTCGACGCCCACGTGTACGAGGTGGTGGAGGCGCCGGAGCCGATCCAGCGCGTCCTCGTGGGCATCGTAGGCGAGGGGCTGGCCGTGGCCGACAAGGCGGGCATCCGCGTCGAGCCCTTCGACGAGTTCGATCCCGCGTGGTATCGCGCCGCCCTGGGCGGCGACGGCGCGGCGCGCGGGCGCGCCATGGCCGCCATCGCCGCCCACTACCGCGCGCACACGAAGACCAAGACGGGGATCTGGCGCGATCTCGCGGTGCGCCGGCGCAAGACCGAGGTGGACGGCCAGCTCGGCGTCCTCGCGCGCAAGGGCGAGTCCCTCGGGCTGCCCATGCCGCTCACCCGCAGGCTCACCGCGATCATCCAGGATCTGGAAGCGGGACGCCGGCACATGGACTGGAAGAACTTCGATCCGCTGGTGGCGCTGGCCACGTCCTGACGCCACGGGAGAACGCTCCATGACACGAGCTCGCGTCGCTCTCGGTACGCTGGCGGCCGCCGCTATCGCCGCCACGATCCTGGTGAGCCCATCCGGCCCCGCCGAGGCGCAGAAGCGCGGGGGCACCCTCACCATCGTGCGCCCCACCGATCCCGTCTCGCTCGATCCACAGCTCGAGACCACCGCGCCCGGCGCCTGGGTGTACTTCAACATGCTCGAGCCGCTGCTCACCATGGACGAGAAGATGCAGATCCGTCCCGCCCTCGCCACGGGCTACGAGGTGCTCTCGCCGACCAAGGTCCGCTTCAAGCTCCGGCCCGGCGTGAAGTTCCACGACGGCACCCCGCTCAACGCGGCCGCGGTGAAGTTCACCTTCGATCGCGCGCTGCGCGGCAATCCGCCCGCGCGCTGGGCCAGCCTCGCGGGCTCGCTGAGCGGCGCCGAGGTGGTGGACGACCTCACGGTGGACGTGACCACGCGCGAGCCCTATGGGCCCATCCTCCGCACCCTGGCCATGTACTGCACGGGCATCGTGTCGCCCACCGCCGTACAGAAGATGGGCGAGGGCTTCAGCCGCGCCCCCGTGGGCACGGGGCCCTTCAAGTTCGTGGAGTGGAAGACCAACACCCACGTCATCCTCGAGCGGAATCCCGACTACTGGGGCGACAAGGCGCTGCTCGATCGCGTCGTCTTCAAGGTGGTGCCCGAAGAAGGCGCGCGCATGATCGCGCTCCAAACCGGCGACGCGGACATGGTGCTCCTGCCCGCGCCGGCCCAGCTCCCCGCGCTCAGCCGCGATCCCAAGTACGTGGTCCACGAGGTGGTGGGCGGGCGCGTGGTCTTCGCGGGGATGAATGCGGCCACGCCGCCGCTTGACGACGTGCGCGTGCGCACCGCGCTGCTCTACGCGGTGGATCGCAAGGCCATCCTCGACAACATCCTCGAGGGCTCTGCGGTGCCCGCGCGCGGCGTGCTCGCCCCGAGCGTGTTCGGCTTCAAGGACATGCAGCTCGATCGCCTCTATCCCTTCGATCGCGCCAAGGCGAAGGCCCTCCTCGCCCAGGCCGGCTGGACTCCTGGCCCCGACGGCATCCTCCAGAAGGGCGGGCAGCGCCTCTCCCTGTCCTGGCTGGCCGCGCGCGGCCGCTACCCCAAGGACGGGGAGATCACCGAGGCGATCCAGGCCATGCTCAAGGAGGTGGGCGTCGAGGCGAAGGTGCAGTTCCTGGAGTGGGCCACCGTCTTCACCCAGTTCCGCTCCGCGAGCTTCAACCACCAGATGTTCACCCTGGGCTGGGTCACCTCGAACGCGGACGCGGACTACTCGCTCTACGCCCTCTTCCATTCCAAGCAGGTCCCGCCCACGGGCTGGAACACCTCGCGTTACGCCAATCCGCGGGTGGACACGCTGGTGGAGCAGGCGCGGCGGAGCATGAACCAGACGGAGCGCGAGAAGCTCTACGGTGAGACGCAGGACATCCTGGCCAAGGAGATGGTCTGGATCCCCGTCTACAACACCAAGGAGATCGTGGTCACGCGGGCCAGCGTGAAGGGCTTCACCGTGCATCCCGTCGAGTACAACCTCTGGCTGGGGAAGACCTGGCTCGACAAGTAGTCGCGCCGCCCGCGTGATGGGCGCCGGGCGCCGGCCGTGCTGACCTTCATCGCTCGCCGGCTGCTCCTCGCCGT
>Ga0075425_100001848_pt1 | contig 20806 bp, 24 predicted proteins | sample SoiMethybrSBSTD4_FD_75300 | JGI IMG/M metagenome (GOLD analysis project Ga0075425, IMG submission 75300) | Bulk soil microbial communities from a Populus tree surrounding site in Tennessee, USA - Soil MetaG P. TD hybrid SBSTD4 | ecosystem: Environmental > Terrestrial > Soil > Tree plantation... | reverse complement strand
TGCTAGGTAACGACGCCTGAGCGAAATGCCGCGCGGTTGAGAACAAGGCCATTACGAGCAATGCCGCGAACCCTCCCAACGCAATCGAAGTCCAAAGCCGCGAATCTTTGGAAAACGACTTGTACCCCAGTTGCCATTCGAGCTTTGCCCGCGCGATTGCGAGCCGCATCTTTAGCGGCAAACCGGCCAGCCGTACGCGGAGTTTGAAACCATCTCGCGGGCTTTTCTCTACTACTTCAGTCCAGGCGGTGCGCTTTGCCAAACGCCGGCGTTCCCTCCAGGCTCGAACCTGCTCCGCAGTCTTCGCCCGCCAGACTCGGCAGATCTCGATGCTCTTTCTTGTACCTGTCGAAAGCCTCTGCCGAATGGTTTGAACGGGCCGAACAGCATTCGTCCGCCAGACTTGCCAGATTTGCTTGCTGTTTGTTGCGGCTGTCGAAATGCCTTGCCGCAGGCGTGCCACTTTTGCGGGCACTTGCGCCGAGTCGCGGACCTGTTGGAGTTCCGGGATAGCATGTTCGCGTACAGATTTAAGTTCTTCACGAACTTGCTCTGCTCGACTCGCCGCCAGGGCACGGATTTGGCTCAAGCGTCGAGAGCTCTGCAATCGGCCCCGCAGACTGGCAACCTGGCCCGAAATTTGTTTTGGGAAAGCTCGAAACGACGGAAAAGCGGCGGCGATGTGCGCACGGCTCTCGCCAAGTTGTTGTTTTACCCTAGGCCAATGCAAAAGTCGTCCCGGAGATGGGTTGGCGGGCTGAGCCGTTGCAGTCGATCGGGGAGGCTTGGGCAGCCGTGGATCCCGATCCTCACCCTTTTCAGGTGCCGGGGGAGCGTCGCTACTGTCCTCAACCAGTCTCGGGTCGGAGTTGTTCGTCTCGGCCGGATCCAGTGCTTGACCGACCAGTCCGTGTGGAACCAGCGGCTCATCATCATCCTGCAGTTTCCTTCTTCGGGCTAGCATGGCGGGCTCTTAGATGCTGCAAGTCTGGAATCCGCTGCCCATGCGGGACCACGTCAGGTATCCCTACTGGACCCTTTGCAGTCGGCTGACCAGCTTCTGAGCGAGGTTTTCGTCGGATTCCGACCACAGCAGCCGTGCGCTGGTGCCAGTGTTCTTTTCCACCCGATTGATGAAGTCCACCAGAGATTGGACATTCGCCCGCACCCGCGTTTCCAGTTCGCCGGAGAACTGTAACTCCTCGTGCAGGAAGGGTGAATCGAGGCCAAAGTCAACCTGAATATCGCCTTGCGTCTTGGATTCGCCTTCCTCAAACTCGTCACCGCGCGCGATGAACTTCACCACGGATGGTTGAAGGACCCATTCCTCCCTGCCTTCGCGCGGCGTCCACAGGTCCCAATTCGCTTCGAACACGTATGCATAGTCTTCGTGCAACAGTCCGACGATCGCGGATATTGCTTCTTCAGTTTGTGCCCCGGGATTGAAGCGCTGTTCAAGGATCGTGGGGTCGCCCCATGAGACGGGATGAACGGCTAAGGCAGTAATGCCCGGACGCGGTTGCGAAAACGGAAACTCTCGCAGGACACTGAGGACGCGCGCGAACATGGACTCTGAGCTGAAGTCGGCAAACCACAAACTGAAATACAGCGAATCGGCCATATATCAAGCATACTGCGAGCCGATTGTTTGTGGGCCCGCAGGTCGGTCCACGCGTGAATTGATCGAGTGCCGATCAATTCACCTGGTCGGGATGACAGGGTTGAGTCTATTCATACCGCAGGGCTTCCGCGGGCAGAATTCGCGCTGCTGATGAAGAGGGATACAGCGTCGCGATCAATGATGTTGCGATCGCCACAAACGCAACCAGGATTCCGTCACCTACGCGCGGAGCAAATGGGACGTAATCGATCGAATAAACCTCTGGCGCGAGCGAAAAGAAGTGATAATGCCCGCCCATCCAGGAGAGACCATAACCAAGAATCAGTCCAATGGCGGTGCCGACTAAGCCGATTAGTGCGCCCTGCGCGATGAAGACCTTGCGCACCTGCGATTTCCGGGTTCCCATGGACATAAGGACAGCGATGTCGCGGGTCTTCTCCATGACCATCATGGTGAGCGAGATCAGAATGTTCAGGGCCGCGACGAAGACGATCAGCCCGACGGTAATGAAGGTGACAAGCCGCTCCAGTTTGAGAGCGTGGAAGAGTGGTTTGTTCTGCTCCATCCAGTTGGTGGTCATGAAACCAGGACCGGCGGCTTGCTCGAGCGCATGGCCGACTTCGGCAGCTTTATAGATATCGTCAATTTTGAACTCGATGATCTGGATGACGTCGCCGAGTGCGAACAGGCGCTGCGCATCGGAAAGGCGCGTAAAGGCCCAGGAAGAGTCGTAGTCGTAGAAGCCCGAATCGAAGATCCCCGCCACGCGAAAGCGCGTGTATTTGGGAACGAGTCCGAACGGAGTCAGCTCTCCCTGCGGGCTGGTGACGAGCACGGTTGAGCCAACGTGGGCGCCAAGTTCGTCCGCCATCTCCTTGCCGAGGATGATTGGCGGCATTGCGGCGCGGCGCTGTTGAACCACAACCAGGGAATCGGCATCATTCTCGTCGGACCGTGTGGGTTGGACATTCCGGTTCAGGCTGGGGTCATTTTCATCTGAGGCTGCCCCAGCCCTCCCGATCTTCGAAGGCTGGGTCGGTACCGAGGTGACCGGAGGTTCTTCCAGCGCATCCGCCGAACCCTGCTTCACGCTCTTCAACAGATCGCTGACCTTGCGCTCATCCTGAGGGATGATTCCCTTCAGCACCGCTCCCCGCGCTCGCGACCCGAGTGAAATCAGCACCTGCTCGTAGATGTCCGGCGCTGCTGCCACTACGTGCGGTTGTTTCTGCAGACCTGTCATGAGCGAGTGCCAGTCGCGAATGCCATCACCCATCGTGCGCAGAAGGTTGACATGAGAGGTCGAGCCGAGGAGGCGTTCCTGCAGGTCCTGACGAAATCCGTTGTTGATAGCGAGGGCAATGATCAGAGAAGCGACGCCCGCAGCCACCCCAGCGATCGAAATGCCAGTGATCACACCAATGACGGCCTGCTTGCGCTTGGCGCGCAGGTAACGTGACGCGATGAAGAACTCGAAGCGCATGAGGTCAGCCGTCAGCCATCCGCAAAACCATCATACATTCCACCCACTTGGCACAAGAAAGGCGGCCGCGTGGGCCGCCTGATCACCGTAAACATGTTGTCCCGCTAAGCTGCTCGCGCGCCGCTCGTGGCTGAACGGTATCCCGACTCGTTTGCCTTTCTCATCGCATCCACCGCTTCCGCACTCGTGAGGAGAGGGGTAGTGTGCACGGCTTTGCAGGCTCCGCCGCCCGCAAATGCCATGGCGATGGCAGCGGCGCTGACGTTATCCGGCAGCTCGGCGATGATCACAACGTCATAGTCCCCGAAAGCAAAATACGCGCTGCTGATCTTGCCTCCAGCGCCCTCGATTGTCGGACGAACCGCCTCGATCCGGTCTTGTGGCTGTTTCACCAATGCTTCCCAGCCTTCTCGTGAATACGCAACTTGAACAAGATAATGCGGCATACGGAGCTCCTTTTTCTTGCCGGTTGCGAATCTTCACAGAGGCGGGAGGAAAAGTCAACCGCGCCTGGAGCGTTCGGAATCCTGCTGAATGCTGATTGCTGAGTGCTGAATGCCAAGCTGTGGCACATTAGAAGAACATGTCCGGACCGCATGCGCACGCTGGGCTGATCGCCTTTCGCTACTCGAACTTCACGCTGTTCGTTGTGGCTCGCTTTTTCCTGGTTGCCGCGCTGGAGATGCAATCGGTCGCGGTGGGTTGGCAAATTTACGAGATCACGCGGCGTCCTCTCGATCTCGGTCTCGTAGGCCTGGCGCAGTTTTTGCCAGTAGTCTTCTTGTTCTTGCCGGCCGGACACGCGGCCGACCGCTTCAATCGCAAAACTCTCGTCATCGTTTGCTACGTCGGATTCGCGGTTTGCTATGCCCTCCTACTGGAGATCGCGCACCTGGGAGTTCGCGACATCCGATTGATCTATGCAGTGTTGGTACTGCTCGGAATCGTGCGCGCTTTCAATGCTCCGTCGGCAAGATCGTTGCTGCCGCTGCTGGTTCCGGTCGAGGTCTTTCCGAATGCGGTCGCGTGGAACGCCACAACCTTCCAAGGGGCGACGATTCTCGGACCCGCTCTCGGGGGAGTCTTCTACGCGGCGTTCGGCGGACCTGCCGGTGTGTACGGGATCGCGTTGATCGTGACCGTGCTAGCGATGATTACTGTCTTCAGGCTGACGCTGACGGAGCCCGACCGACCGCACGAGGACGTGAGCGCTCGCTCGGTGCTTGCCGGTCTGCACTACATCTGGACACACAAGATGATCCTCGGCTCTATCTCACTCGACTTGTTTGCTGTGCTACTGGGAGGAGCCGTGGCACTGCTTCCGGTTTATGCGCGCGACATCCTACACACCGGAGCCTGGGGCTTGGGATTGTTACGCGCTGCCCCTGGCACTGGCGCTGGAGTCATGGCGCTTCTGTTGGCTTACCGTCCACTTCGCAGCCGGGTCGGCAAGATCATGCTGTTTTGTGTCGGCGGATTTGGCGCATTCACCATCGTGTTCGGAATTTCGCGCAGCTTGACTGTGTCGCTCATCGCCTTATTTCTAGTCGGCGCGTCGGACATGGTGAGCGTGGTCATCCGGGGAATTTTGGTCCAGGTCGCCACTCCCGATGCTGTTCGAGGCCGAGTCAATGCTGTGGACATGATCTTCATCGGTGCGTCGAACGAACTGGGAGAGTTCGAGTCGGGATTAACAGCCCACTGGTTTGGGACCGTACCGGCGGTCATCCTTGGCGGCATGGGAACGCTCATCGTGGTGGCGTTATGGGGTTGGATGTTTCCCGAGTTGAGGGATGCGGATAGGCTGGTGCCAGTAGAGGAAGGCGCGGTCAAGCAACTGGATGTTACGTAGCGTTCCTGGAGTCGTGGCAAATAAAATTCCTGAGCCAGTGGATTTTCTTTACACTTTCTGTTTGAGTTCGCAACAACATTTAAGCGCTCTTCGCTGCGGAGATCCCCGCGCCCTCTCTCGCGCCATCTCCGCCGTCGAGAACCACGCGCCGGGGTGGATCGAACTTCTCAAGGAGCTGTTTCCGCACACCGGAAGAGCTCTGACCATGGGCCTCACCGGCGCACCAGGTGCCGGCAAGAGCACGCTGGTTGACCAACTCGCCAAACTCTATCGCAAGGAGGAGAAGAAAATCGGGATCATCGCCGTTGACCCTACGAGCCCGTACTCCGGCGGCGCGATTCTTGGCGACCGGATTCGCATGCAGCAGCACTTTTCTGATCCCGGCATTTACATTCGCAGCATGGCGACGCGCGGTTCGCTCGGAGGTCTCGCGAGCACAACCGCAGATGTGGCCATGGTGCTCGATGCGTCCGGGCGCGACATCGTCATGATTGAAACCGTCGGCGTCGGCCAGGACGAAGTCGACATCGTTCGCGTCGCCGACATCACGGTTGTAATTCTCGTCCCCGGCATGGGCGACGATGTACAGAGCATTAAGGCCGGCATCATGGAGATCGCCGATATTTTTGTGATTAACAAAAGTGATCATGAAGGCGCTGAGCGCGTGGAGCGCGAAATTCGGGCACTGCAATCTCTGGCAATTCGAAGCGACCAGTGGACGCCGCCAATCGTTAAGACAGTTGCAACCGAGGGCAAAGGCGCTGAAGAACTCGCAAACGCGGTTCGCGAATATCGAGACTACATGCAGACGAACAATCTGTTCGCCGGGCGTCGAACTCGCAACTGGGAAACGCGTCTGGTCGAGATGCTTCGCGAGCGAATGCTTGAGAAGGCCCGAGCGTCAGTCTCCGATGGCGATCTGTTGCGTCTCGCCGCCGAAATTGCCGAGCACAAGCGTGATCCGTATTCTGTGGTGGAGGAGATCACGGGGCAACTGTAAGGTGAATATGTCAAACACGACAGACCTGCTCGATGCCCTTCTCGATTCCTGGGACCGCAACAACACTATCCTGCTTAATTTGCTCCGCGTAGTCGTAGACGGCGGCCTCGAGGTCCGGGGAAATGAGAGTAGCCCGTCAGTAGCAGAAATGTTCACCCATATCCACTATGTGCGTCTCGTTTTTGTCTCAGAGGACGCTCCAGAGTTTGGGACCGTACCGAACCAGGAGGAATGGCCGGCGGAACACGATCCGGAACGTATCACCCAGATGCTGAACGAAAGCGCGAAACTGGTTCGGGATGCAATACAGGCCCGGATAAAAACCGGGCAAGCGATGAACGTGCATTACGACCATCCGATCTTGATGCTCCAGCACATGATCTGGCACGAGGGGTATCATCACGGCCAGATCAAGTTGGCGCTCAAGCTGGCGGGTTGCCCGATCGGCAACAAGCAAGCGGGTCCTGGAACGTGGCGCGTCTGGATGAACAAGACTCAGAAAGCGAGCCAGAGTTCATGAATTTTGCTCTGGACCATCTTGGAATCGCCGTCAAGTCGTTGCAATCGGCGAAAGCCATCTACCAGATGCTGGGGCTTACGATTACCGAAGAGGAGGAGGTCCCGGCCGAAAAGGTTCGGGTCACAATGGTGCCTCTCGGAGATACGCGGCTTGAACTTCTCGAACCGACATCCGACGAGTCAGCGATCGCAAAATTCATTGCCAAACGCGGCGAAGGACTACATCACATTTCATTGCGCGTTCCCGATCTCGAGAGCGCAGTTAGGAAGCTGAAGGAAGGTGGCGTGCGGCTTGTCTCAGAAAAAATCGGAGTCGGCGCAGGCGGGCACCGTTACGTCTTCATTCATCCTTCTAGCGCTGGCGGCGTTCTGCTTGAGTTGGTCGAGTCCAGCCACTGACCATGCTCATCCTTGGCGTTGATACCTCCGGAAAAAACGGCAGCATTGCTCTGGTGAGATTCGATCTCGAGAACTCTCAAACACTGGACGTTGTTTCGCTAGACGGGGGAAAGTTCTCCGCGCAGCTCGTTCCGCAGATTTCGGCGCTGCTGTCGAAGCACAACTTCACGAAGAAAGACATTGGCGCGTTTGCGGTCGTATCCGGTCCGGGATCGTTTACGGGACTGCGAGTCGGTTTGGCGGCGGTCAAGGGGCTCGCCGAAATTTTGCAGAAACCGATCGCAGTGGTATCACTGCTTGAGGTGGTGATGCGAGAGGTGAAATCGAGTGGCGCGCTCGTCTCTGTGCTCGATGCAGGACGAGGCGAGGTTTTTGCCAGGACTCATAATGTTGAAAACCACACAGCGTCCGGAGAACTGTTAACCATCGCTGAGCTGCAAACTCGCGCCGCTACGACTCCTGTTGTAACGCCTGATCAGAAGCTCGCTGATCTGTTGCGATCAGAAGGAGCGAACGTTACCTTAGTGCCGCCCCCGCGCGCCGACGTGGTCGCCAGATTGGGCTTCGCAAGGATCCAGTCCGGTGAAACGGTCGCTCCTGAGGCCCTCGACGCTACCTACATCCGTCGCAGCGATGCCGAGATCGTGCGCTCCGGCCGGGTTCCGAAATGAGGAGCAATCGACTTAGAGAACCGCGTGCCCACCTCACCGCCGTGTGGGAATTTCACGTCAGAGCTGATAAGCGGCGTGCATTCGAGAAAGCCTACGGCCCGACAGGCGACTGGGCGCGGCTCTTTGGTCGCGCCGAAGGTTATATCCGCACGGAGTTGTTTCGCGATCCAACTAAGCCAGGCCGATACGTAACGTTAGACTTCTGGACGTCCCGTGTGGCTTATCAACAATTCAAACATCAGCACATTGCCGCTTACAAGACTCTCGACCGGAGGTGCGAATCGCTGACAGCGCATGAGAGGCGAATTGGCGAGTTCGCAAAGGCAGTTCCTCGAAATCTGATCCAGAGCGCTGTTTCAGGCCAGATCACCATTCGCGGCGCCACGCCAGCCGATCTCGAAACAATGATTACGCTCGAAAGGCAAACGCCATCCGCCGCACACTGGAACGTAAATACTTATGTCGAAATCTTTAACGACACCCCCCCACGCCGCATTGCCCTTATCAGTGAAACGGATGACGATTTGCTGAACGGCTTCGTCGTTGCTCGCTTCGACGCTGACAATGGCGAATTAGAAAATATCGTTGTTGCCAAACATGCGCAGGGACAGGGAATCGGCTTTGAGTTGGCGCAGCGTCTGAAGACAGCGGCCCAAGAATTGGAGTGCAAGCAGATCCTGCTTGAGGTTCGAGAATCCAACCGCGCGGCACGTCGCCTTTACGAAAAAAGCGGATTTCAGATCAGCGGCAGGCGGAAATCGTATTATCAAGATCCCCAAGAAGACGCCATTCTGTACACCTTGCGATTGTGACTGCCCTGATTCCGGTGCAACTCTAACGCATTAAGATTGTGTGACTTAGAGGTTAATTTCTGTTGAAAAATCATCGTTGAACCAGGCCTGATCCTGTGCTAGTTTGAACAAACAATATGAATATCAGGAGGTCTGCTGGATGCTAGCCTCAAGAGACCATCTCCTGGCCACGCACGAAGCCTTCCGCAAATTGGCCCAGGAGCACACGCAATACGAACAACGCCTCTCATCTCTCACCCACAAGCGGTACCTTACCGACGACGAAAAGTTAGAAGAAGTCAGGCTGAAGAAGCTAAAACTACGCTTGAAGGACCAGATGCAGTCCATCGAGCGGCAGTATCGTGAAGCCGTAGAACACGGCCAAGTCGCGTAAAATCCTCCCAATTTGCCTCCGCCTCAGGCGGCACAGGATAGCTGTATCCACGAGTCTACCCAAATCCGCGACGGGCGAAACCGTCCCCGTGGTCGCAGCTCTGCCATATAATCGCGTATTGCCCCATGGTTCGAGACGGTTACTACTACGGTTCGGTGATGATTGCAGCCGCCTTCCTGGTCGGCTGGCTCACGAGTCCGTTTTGGGCCGTCATTCCGGTACTGCTTGCTGCTTTCTTTATGTGGTTCTTTCGCGATCCTGAGCGGACGATTCCGAATGAGCCAGGCGCGGTCGTCTCACCTGCCGACGGAAAGGTTACTGACGTCTCTTCGATCAAAGTGGACGCCAAGCCGTTCAAGCGGGTCAGCATCTTCCTGAATGTTTTCGATGTACACGTGAACCGTTCGCCAATGACCGGCGTGATTCGCGCTGCAAAGTATCAGGAAGGGAAGTTCCTGAACGCGATGGATCCGCAATCTGCCGATTGCAACGAACAGAACACGGTGACCATCGAAGGAGAAGGTCACACGATCGTCTTCAAGCAGATTGCCGGGTTGCTTGCGCGGCGGATCGTTTTCACCAAAAACATCGGCGAGAGAGTCGAGCGTGGCGAGCGCGTGGGGCTGATCAAGTTCGGATCCCGTACGGATATCCTGATGGAGCCTTCCGCAGACATTCAAGTGAAAGTTGGCGATCGCGTGAAGGGCGGCGTCAGCATCGTCGCTTTCATGAGACGCGAGCAGCGAGAGCTTACAGGCGCCGGATCCGCACGCGATAGCAGGAGAAGTTAATGCCAGACGGCATCCGCTACTCAAGGAGGCAAGGCGATCAGGCTCCACGCCGATTCCGGCGAGGCATGTACGTGCTGCCGTCACTGTTTACTGCGGCGAATGTGCTTCTTGGATATTATGCAATCCTGCAGGTCATCCACGGCGCGATCCAGTATGGAATGGGCCTTCAAGGGGCGTGGCATTTTAACAATGCGGCCAAGGCGATTGGCTTCGCCGTTCTTTTCGACGGCTTAGACGGCCGCATTGCGCGTATGACGCGAACGATGAGCGACTTTGGCCGCGAGCTGGATTCTCTTGCCGATGTGATCACGTTTGGAATCGCGCCCGCTGTGCTTGCCTGGGCCTGGGGATTTCGCGAAGTTTCGCCCGATCTTGCACGCCAGGGAATCACGGCACTGCTTCCGCGCCTGGGCGCGATCGCCAGCTTTCTGTTCCTCATTGCCGGAGCCAGCCGGCTTGCGCGTTTCAACATTACCGTAAATCCGCAGCCGTCCAATCCTGGAAGACCCGGTAAAAAATATTTTGTCGGCTTGCCGATACCAGCCGGCGCAGGCGTGATTGCCGCTGCTGTTCATTTTCAATACGGCGAACCGCTGCCGTGGTGGTGGACGTCACTGATGTGGCTCTGCATTATTGTCCTGACAGCCTACTTAATGGTTAGCACTTGGCGGTTTTACAGTTTCAAGGAAATTAATCTGTTCGCGCCGCAGTCGTTCCGGCTGGTGGTTGTATTCGGATTGCTATTGGCCGGAATATTGCTGTTCTCAGGCCCAGTGCTCTTGGGGATTGCGCTGACCTATATGTTCTCCGGCGTGTTTTGGCGGCTGCAATGGATCTTCCGCCGGCGAGCGGAGCCGCCGCCGCCAACTTACACACAGGCTTCTCAGCCATCATGAGTACGAATGTCAAAGGCGGCACTCTTGCACACGCGGAAACTTCGCATGGTTTCTATCGCGTCGCCATTGTCGGAGCCGCCTCTCTCAAGGGAAAGGAAGTTGCGGAAGTTCTAGACCAACGCAACTTTCCTTCTTCAGAAGTCAAGCTGCTCGACGACGACCAGGCGCTAGGGCAACTCGAAGCGATGAAAGACGAGATCACCTTTATTCAAAGCGTTCGTGCCGAGCAATTCGAGCATGTGGACTTCACCTTTTTTGCCTCCGATGCCGAGAGCACGCGCAAGAATTGGCGGCAGGTCCAGAAGAGCGGTAGCGCGATTGTCGATCTCTCCTACGCGCTCGAGGATGAACCCGGCGCTTCGTTACGCGCTCCGTGGGTTGAGCGCCAGTTGGGGAAAGCCTTTGCGCCCGAATTACAACCAGGACCGGCGGTTGTCGCGCACCCGGTCGCAACCGTGCTTGCGCTTCTGCTCTCACGGGTGCGCAATGCATGTCCGCTGAAACATGTTGTTGCTACCGTCTTTGAACCCGCCTCGGAGCACGGACAAACTGGCATGGACGAACTGCACCAGCAGACAGTCAACTTGCTTTCTTTCCAGCAATTATCGAAGCAGGTTTATGACGTGCAGGTTGCGTTCAATATGGTGTCGCGATACGGTCAAGAATCGAACGCGTCGCTAACGGGAGTCCACGATCGGGTGTTGAAACATTTCGGCCGGATCGTTGGAAATGGTGTGCCGGCGCCCTCGCTGCTGGTGCTGCAAGCGCCCATCTTCCACAGTCATGCGTTCGCGCTGAATCTGCAGTTCGAAGACGCAGTCACGCCGGCAGGTGTTTCGCGGGCCATTGCCGGTGAGCACATATCCGTCATCGAGCAGGCCGATGAAGCGCCAAACAACGTGAACGCTGCAGGGCAAGACGACCTTCTCGCTTCCATTGTTCCCAATGCCGGCGACGCCAGAAGTCTCTGGATTTGGGCGGCTAGTGACAACCTGAGAATCGCGGCTCTGACAGCGGTTGAATGTGCCGAAGAGATGGCAGCTGCGCGTCCTCGAGGGCAAATCCAATGAGGAGCGTGGCGTCCCTGGCGCTGCTTCTCTTCACCACGGCGTGTGGCTATCACACAGCCGGAAAAGCAAACCTCCTTCCGTCGGATCTGCGCACCTTAGCGGTGCCAGCGTTCGTCAATCAAACTCAAACGTACAAGGTCGAACAGATGTTAACGGGGGCCGTGGTGCAGGAGTTCTCCACTCGCACCAGCTATCGAGTGGTTACACAACCAGATTCCGCCGATGCCGTCCTGCGTGGAACCGTGCTCGCCACTTCAACTACACCATTGACTTACGATTCGAAAACCGGCCGCGCGGCCAGCGTGCTGGTCATCGTGAGCATGAGCGTTTCCCTGGCTGACAAACAGGGGAAGGTGCTCTATCAGAATCCTTCGTATGTTTTTCGCGAGCAATACCAGGTGTCGCAGGAATTGAGCAGTTTTTTTGAGGAAGATTCGCCCGCGTTCGAGCGTCTCTCACGGGAGTTCGCGCGCACGCTTGTGTCCAATGTCCTGGAGGCATTCTGATGCGGGCATTTGCACAGGCCGAGCGATTTGTTTCCGAGGTGGAAGCGCGAAAGTTGCGGCCGGCGTACGTTTTCGTCGGTGACGAAGCCTTCTTCCGCAAACAATGCCGGGATGCCATTGTGCGGCATCTGGTGCCGCCCGATATGCGCGAGTTCAGTCTTTTCGAGTTCGATCTGGCAGAAAACGAGGTGGCGGAAGTGCTTGACCGCGCACGCACTCCATCACTCATGGCGCCCTTCCAGATTTTTTTCGTCCGCGGGGTGAAGACTCTCTTCGGGCGCGGCTCGAACGACGACAAACTCGATGCCATCGAACGCTACTGCAACGATCCCAATCCCGAAGCAGTCCTGATTTTCGTTGCTGACCACATCAGCATTCCCGCCGATGCGCGCCGCATCGACCTCACCGACAAAGAACGTTACGAGCGCATCCGTGAGACTATGGGCCGCTACTGCGCGATCGTGGAGCTTGGCCGAGTGGAGGAGAGCGATGCTGTCCGCTGGATCCAGGAATATTGCGGCAGCCGCGAGGTAAAGATCGAAGCCGATGCCGCGCGCCAGCTGGTCGATTCGCTGGGCGGCGACATGATGATGATCTCGAATGAGCTGGAAAAGTTGATCTTGTACGTCGGCGAGAAAAAAAGAATTACTCTGGGCGACGTTGAAACGATGGTGCTCGCGGCCAAGCAGCGATCGCTCTACGAATTGACTGACGCAATTTCATCTCGCGACCGTACTCGATCGCTTGAAATGCTCGATGCGATCCTCTCCACCGGAGATGGCGATGAGGCGGCTATCGGTCATTTGTACATGCTGGCGAAGACTCTTCGCCAGATGCTGGTTATTCTCGAACGCAACGTCCGCGATCAGCGCATGCTCTGGGCGGCGTTGTGGCAGGGATTCCGCGTGCCTCCATTTGCCGCCGACGACATTATCCGGCAAGCACGCCGCTACAAGTCAAAGCGCGAATTGACGCGTGCAATCCGGTTGGTGGCCAAATCCGATTTGTCTCTCAGATCGAATCCTCCCAGCAAGCGACTAGTGCTCGAGAAGCTCATCCTGGATCTCACCGCAGAACCTAAGCCAGAACCGGAATGGATGCAGGAGGAGTTAGGTGTCTAGCCCCCTCAGCATTTCTTTCAAACATGAGCAGTCCAGGCGACCCGGGTAACTCGTTACCGATTGGCTGAATAACATCTCAGTTGAAAACTCGCAGGCAACCCCGTATCGTACCAAGGTACGGGAGAGAGTCGTTCGGCTGCTCGGATTTAGCCACGTCGTCGCAGTCCTGCTACACTTCGCCAAAGGCGGCCCGATTGCGGTTTTCAGCCCTGTTTTAGAAACCGTTGTCGCAACTCAAAGGAGATCGGCGATGGAAAATAAGCCGGCGGCACAGAACATTCAAGATACCTTCCTCAACACAGCGCGCAAGGAGCGCAGCAGCATCACTATTTACCTGATGAGCGGCGTGAAGTTGACGGGACGAATTCGATCATTCGACAAGTACTCCGTGGTTCTCGAAACTAACAACCAGGAGCAGTTGATTTTCAAGCACGCGATTTCGACTGTTGCGGTTGGCAAGACACATGGTTACTCGGAAAAGCCGCGAGTTGTGCCGACTCAGCCGCCCAGCGACACCGGCGAGCCCCCTGCCGCCTCCGGCACTGAAGGATGAGGCCGATCCAGCTGAGCAGTTCTCAATCGCGTCTCGCTTCTGAGCGCCCCACCAGCAAGCGCTCGATTTCACCAGGAATGCGCCAAGAGCGCGCTTTCCTGGTCGGACTCGACTATCGCAAACGCCGTTCAGCAAGTAAGGGAGTGACAGCAGGTGTGCAGGCCGCGCGCGATGCTGCCACTGGCCAGAAGAAGCCCGTCTCTGAGCCGCAGTTCAGTGCCGAAGAGTCTCTGAGCGAACTTCGTGACTTGGCCATCAGCGCCGGGGCAGAGATTGCGGGCGAAATCCTACAGCATCGCGACCGTCCCGATCCGGCGACACTCATTGGCAAAGGCAAGCTGGAGGAGATCGCTGGAGCCGCCGCTTCGGTTTCGGCCGACTTGCTGCTCTTCGACCACGACCTGACTGCCTCGCAACAGCGCAATATCGAGAACGTAGTCCACGCGCGAGTCATTGATCGCACGCAGCTGATCCTCGACATCTTTGCCACTCACGCGCGTACACGCGAAGGCCAGTTGCAAGTTGAATTGGCCCAACTCGAATATCTCTTGCCTCGGCTCACCGGGCGCGGCGCAGAGATGTCGCAACTCGGCGGCGGCATCGGGACAAGAGGTCCCGGCGAAACCCAACTCGAAACCGATCGCAGAAAAATCTTTCGCCGCATTCGTCATGTGAAGGAGCAGATCGAAAACGTTCGCCGCATTCGTGCTCAACAGCGGCAACGGCGGGAGTCGGTTCCAGTCCCGACAGTAGCGCTGGTCGGCTACACCAATGCCGGAAAATCTACATTGTTCAACGCGCTCACCAATGCGACGGTACTCGAGTCGCCGCGCATGTTTGCGACTCTCGATCCGACGCTCCGATCAATCACGTTGCCGTCAAAGAGAAAAGCCTTGCTGTCTGATACCGTCGGGTTTATCCGCAACCTCCCGCATACACTTGTGTCGTCGTTTCGCGCCACTCTCGAAGAAGTTCAGCGCGCTGCTCTGCTCTTGCACGTCTCGGATGCGAGTAGCCCGCTTTCTACCGAACAGGATCTGCAGGTGGATCGCGTGCTAAAGGAACTGGAAGCGGGAGACAAGCCACGCGTGCACATAAAGAACAAGATTGACCTGCTGCCAGCCAAACAGCGCGACAGTCTGCGTGACGATGAGCGGACGGCTCACGTCTCGGCCGCGAAAGGCATTGGCCTTACAACCCTGCTTGACCGCATTGATCGAGCGCTGTCCGAAGACGCGCCGAGCCGCGTGCGTCTTCGCGTTCCGCAAAAAGAAGGCAAGGCGCTGGCTATGCTTGAAGCACAATCCAGAATCTATTCGCGGACTTACAAAGACGGCACTGTCGAACTCGAAGCTGAAATCCCAGAGTCGCTCGCAAGAAGAATGCGCGAGTGGGTTTTGAACTGAGAGCTGACGACTAAAAACTCATAGCTAATTAAATGGGCCAGCGACCAAGAAGCGGTGACTTTCCTTGGCTACCGGCCCATTCGATCCTGAATTGGATCGGAGGTGATATCTCTATGCTAGACCCCTCAAATCGGATGTCAAGCCCCTATTCCATACAAATTTCGTCTGCTACAGACGGCGATTCCGCTGTTAATTAGCGGTTCGTTTCGGGAGTTCTTTGTCTACCAGTTGCTTCCCTGCAAAACTAAGGTAATACAGGCTTTACCCACTTTTCTTCGTTACAACTTTGTGCGACTCTGAATGCGTCTTAGGGTTAGATCCCCTAGTCCCCAAGGAGACCTATGGACCCGAAGAGTACCGTTCAGCAACACCCTCCAGCACCTCCGGAGGCCGACGAGCCGCAGATAGACATCTGGATGCCTGCTTTTGAACGCTGGCAACGAATCACTGAAGCCTTGATCTCCGGCGCCGGTCGCGCTTCCGATCCCATCGCTAAAGTGCCGCGCCCACCCCGTATGTGAGCGCGCCTTTCCTTCCCTAACCCAGTTCGCCGCAGATTTTCGCGTGAGCGGTTACTCACGTAATTTACGCTGGCGCGTATTACACAAGTATTACAGCCATGATCTTAAGCCGACTGCTAACTTACCGATAGCCTTTTGTAGGATCGGAGCCCGCAAGCATGTCTTTGAAGATCGAAGCACTCCAGCGCCCTGAAAGAGATCTAGCCAAAGACCACGACTTCAACTGGATCACCGCCGGAGTCATGGCGGTATTTCACGTGGGCGCTATTGCCGCGCTTTTCTTTTTCACCTGGAAGGCTTTCATTGCCGCGGCTCTGCTTTGGTACGTGTCTGGCAGCTTCGGAATTGGAATGGGCTACCATCGTCTGCTCACTCATCGCGGCTATAAGACGCCGAAATGGGTCGAATACTTTCTCACCGCCTGCGGTACATTGGCACTTGAGGGCGGACCCATTTTTTGGGTCGCCACCCATCGTATTCATCATCAGTTTTCTGACAAAGAGGGCGATCCCCATACTCCGGCTGATGGCAAGTGGTGGGCACACATGGGATGGATCCTCATGGGTAAGAGCCTTCATCAAGATACGAAGACGCTCTCTCGCTATGTCCCCGACCTTGCGAAATCGAAATTTCATGTCTGGATTACGAAGTATCACTACGTTCCGGTAATCGCGGTCGGCCTTCTCCTGTTCGCAATCGGCGGGATGCCGTGCGTGCTTTGGGGGCTGTTCCTTCGCACCGTGGTTGTTCTGCATAGCACCTGGTTGATCAACTCCGGTACGCACACTTGGGGATCGCGCCGTTTTGTTACTCGTGACCTCTCAACCAACAATTTCTGGATTGCGCTGATCAGTTTTGGCGAAGGTTGGCACAACAATCATCATGCGCACCCTGTTTCAGCCCGCCATGGTCTGAAGTGGTACGAGTTCGACCTGAACTGGTACGGCATTTGGGCATTCAAGAAGCTCGGCCTGGCTCGCCACGTTTATCGCGTGAAACTCTCTGAGCTTCGGGAGCAAGAGGAGCGCGAGAAACTCGCTACCACGCGGCCCGAACTGGCCTCCGTCTAACTGTTTGTGGGCCACAAAGCGCCCGCCGTCTCCCCGAGTTCACCAAACCACTCACGGATAGTTCGCACGGGCGAACCGTCTCGGTCGCGCTAGAATCGCTCTATGCGCATCTCGCGGCGCGGCAAAATCGTCTTCTTCTTGACGCTGGGCGTCCTGCTTGCCGCCGCCTCGGTCGCGGTCGGTTTCGGATGGATCATCCTCAACTGGCAGTACGACGTAAAAGTCGTGCTCGGTGTCATTTTCTTCGGTGCCATCGTGACGGGGTTGATCCTCAATACAATTTTTCTCATCCGGGAAATCCGCCGCAGCGAGCAGCACGATGCTTTTATCAACGCCGTCACGCATGAACTGAAGACGCCCATCGCTTCGATCCGGCTGCATCTGCAAACCCTCGAGCGCCGCAAGCTCGACGAACCTCAGCGCCACACTTTCTATCAGCTCATGCTCGAGGACACCGAGCGCCTGATGAATACTGTCGAGCAGGTGCTCAAAGCGGGAAGGGAAGGCGCGCGCAAACGAGAGCACATCGCCCTCGATTTCGCGCAGTTGGTTGAGCAATGTGTGGAGGCGGCGCGCACCAGCCACCATCTTCGGCCCGAAACCCTGCGTTATGAATCCACGCTCAATGGTAACGGCTCGCAGGTGCTGGGCGACCCCGGCGATCTCCGCACCGCGGTTTCAAACATCCTAGAAAACGCGGTGAAGTATTCCGGCAATCACGTCGACATTACTGTGAATCTCGAACAGCATCCGCAAGATGGTTTGGTTTTGAAGGTGCGAGACCGCGGTGTTGGAATTCCTCCCGGAGAGTTGAAGACCATCTTCAAACGGTTCTATCGCGTTGCTAATCGTGCACTGCCGCAAGTGCGTGGCACAGGTTTGGGGCTTTACCTGGTGCGTACCGTTGCCAAACGGCATGGCGGGCGGGTTTCCGCACACAGCGCGGGGCCAGGGAAGGGCACGACCGTGATCTTCGAAATCCCTCGGAGCGCCGCTTGAGCCGCGTTCTCATCGTGGAAGACGAGGCCCACCTGGCCAGCGGTCTGCAATTCAACTTACAGGAGGAAGGCCACTCTGCCGAGATCGCCAACGATGGCGAAATCGCTCTCGAAAAGCTTCTAGGTCGCCGCGAACCGTTCGACGCCATCGTGCTTGACGTGATGCTGCCCGGCAAAGATGGTTTTGCCGTCGCCACTGAGTTGCGCGACGCGAAAAATTTCATCCCGATTCTAATGCTGACCGCACGAGGCCGCCCAGAAGATGTGCTGCGGGGCTTTGCTTCCGGCGCAGACGATTATTTGGCAAAACCGTTCGAGCTTCCAATTTTGCTCGCCCGTTTGCAGGGGCTGCTGCGCCGTACCCAATGGATGCGCGAGCACATCCAGGAACCGGGCCCGCGGGACATGCCCGGGAGTCAGGATGAAGAGCTCGACGAGTTTTCATTTCCCGGCGGCACGATTGATTTCGTCAATCTCGAGCTTCGCGCAAAAGGCACGATGACACGCCTCACGGTGATGGAAGCTGAACTCCTGCGGCACTTGATTCGTAATCGCGGCCGCGTTGTATCTCGCAAATCCATTCTCGAGCAGGTCTGGGGCCTTCGAGAAGACACCGACACCCGCGCCATCGATAACTTCATCGTCCGTCTACGACGTTATTTGGAAGAGAACCCTTCGCGACCCAGACACCTGGTCACCGTGCGAGGAGTGGGTTACAAGTTCGAGGTCAACGGGGAGTAGCTGAGAACTGCTAGTGCCTTGAAGCCGACGATCCCGCTGCCAGGTCACGAAGCACGCCCAGGAATGCAGCCGTCGTTTCTTCATCCGAGAGCGCGTCAAGAGCAATAGTTGCGGCGAGGTTGGGTGAATCCGGACGGAAACGGACACTTAGAAGATTGTGGCCCCGGGAAGTCATCAGTGTGTTGACGACTGGCGTCAACTCGTGGGCCCATTCGGTTCGGGTCGTCAAAACGACAGGGCCGGGGCGGGAGATGGTCCAGTTTCGCTCCGGGCTGTTGATCTCTTTAGGTTTCTGAGTCAGCCAGCGGTGGCGAGAAATCTCCAGATGGAAGGCTGGCGAATCGTCGAGATCAGCTTCGAAAGTGAGGACCTCTCGTTGACGCCGCCAGGCGCAAATCAGCCACTGTAGGGGAATGTGACGCGGCAAGAGCTTAATCGTGATCCTGGCATTCTCGAACCACTGCGAGGCAAAGCTGAAGTGTGCTTGCAGGCGGCTGGCACTCAGCCACCGGCTCTCAACCAATCGGCCGCGCGTCGAGCAGGCAGCTTCTACCCACTGCAGAACCAGGCTGCCGCGCCGGCGGTTGTAACGAGAGAATAGAACGTACCAGAGCGCGACCAGAGCTGCCGCAACCAGCACCGCTTCTATAGCGATCACCAACACCACAAACCCTCAGATGCGAATGGTACGACTTAGGGGTGTAAGTCGGCAAGGATTTCAGTGTAGATTTTTTTAGGGGTAAGCTGCCGACGTAAGTAGTTGATGGCGCGTAGCTTGCAAAACCAGAGCCGCACCGAAAGGGCAATTCCAGAGTGCAATTCACAATCCGCAACTACTTACCCGAAGATTTTCAGAAGCTTTGGGAAATCGACCAGCTCTGTTTTGCTGCGGGAATCGCATACAGCCGGTACGAACTCGGCGTTTATATACGCCGCCGGAACGCCATTACCTTGATTGCCGAGGACGGCTCCAGGCAGATCGTCGGTTTTCTTGTTGCGGACATGAGCCGCAAGCGGATCGGCCACATCATCACCATCGACGTGCTCGCCGACGCGCGCAAACACCGGGCCGGATCCTCGTTGCTCCAAATTGCAGAGCAGCGCCTGAGCGCACTCAGCTGCCGGGTTATTTACCTCGAAACTGCAGTCGACAATGCGCCCGCAATCTCGTTCTACAAGAAGCACGGGTATCATGTGATCGAAACAGTGCCGCGCTACTATTCGAACGGCGTGGACGCGCTGGTCTTTGCAAAGAGCTTGGAAAAGCATTTGCCTCAGCCTGCCTCTTCCGGATAGTTTGCTGAAATGAAAGTTGCCATTCAGGGCGAGCCCGGTTCCTTCAGCCACGAAGCTGCACGCAGAATGGTCCCGGGATGCGCAATCCTGGCCTGCGCGCGTTCGGTGGAGGTTTTTGACCGGCTTGAGACGGGGGCAGCTCCTGCAGCCGTGATCCCGATCGAGAACTCATTGGCCGGGTCCGTCACCGAGCATCTGGATCTCCTGCTCGCGCGCGACGTATTTATCCAGCGCGATTTCCACCTGCGAATCGTGCACAACCTCATCGCAGCTCGCGGTGTGAAGAAATCAGAACTGCGCCGGGTGTTTTCTCACCCGGTCGCACTCGATCAATGCCGCGATTTTTTTAGCAACAACCCTCGAATTCAGTCGATGCCCTTCTATGACACCGCCGGCAGCGTGAAGCATGTGATCGAAAACGGCCTGCGTGACGCAGCGGGAATTGCGAGTAAGCATGCAGCATCGGTTTACAAAGGGCGGATCCTGGCTGCAGGAATCGAAGACGACAAGCGCAACTTCACGCGGTTTTTTCTGCTCCGAAAAAAGAAGCGCATTCTGCCACGAGCGAACAAAACCTCAATCGCGTTTGGATTGAAGAATGTTCCGGGCGCGCTCCATAAGGCGCTGCGCGTATTCGCCGATCGTGACATCAGCCTGAGCAAGATTGAATCTCGGCCCATTCGCGGCCGACCCTGGGAGTACGTCTTCTACGCCGATTTCTCACGCGGAGACGACAAACTGGCGCGCGGTGCGCTGCTGCAACTCAGGGCTGTGGCCGATATGGTGAAAGTCTTGGGAATTTATCCAGGCGCGTGATGCTGAACCCGAAGCCTGAAGCCCAATCCTTTGCACTTTCGTCCAGTTCCCAACCAAACCTTCGTTTTTCACAAACCTGCACTGCGAGGATTAGAATCCAAGTGCTTTGACTGAAGGCGCTGCTCGAACGCCCGATGAATCCTTCGGGGATGGTGTGCATCAAAAGTTGAGTGCGATACACTCAAGCACAAGTAGCTGAAAATGCGGCACTCTAGCCGCAGCGAGAGAAAAATGGCTCAAGACAAATCGCTACCAGTACTACCTGTTAGAGACACGGTCTTATTCCCACAT
>Ga0075425_100001847_pt1 | contig 20809 bp, 17 predicted proteins | sample SoiMethybrSBSTD4_FD_75300 | JGI IMG/M metagenome (GOLD analysis project Ga0075425, IMG submission 75300) | Bulk soil microbial communities from a Populus tree surrounding site in Tennessee, USA - Soil MetaG P. TD hybrid SBSTD4 | ecosystem: Environmental > Terrestrial > Soil > Tree plantation... | reverse complement strand
TTCTACGACGACAATCCGCAGGACGCCGTCGGCGGCACGAGTGCGCCGAGCGTTGCACGGCGCTACGAGCGCGCGTCGCGTACCGCGCAGCTCAACGAGACATCGGTCATCAACTCGAATGTGCTCAACGAAGCGCGCCTCGCCTATCTCGACGGCAATCCGGTGACGAAGTGGAGCGCGCGGACGCTTTCGACGACCTACACGCGCGCCGGCTCAGTGCCGTTCACGATCGGCCAGTCGCGACTCTCCGATCTTCACGGACGACAAGAACAGTTGTCGGACACGCTGTCGTGGTCGCGCGGCAATCACTACTTCCGCTTCGGCGGCAGCTACATTCATCACGAATCCGGCGGCTTCGGCAGCGAGCCCGGCCAAGCCGTCCTCGGCACGTTCACGTTCAAGTCGACGACGACGAAACCGTTCGATCAGCTCACGCTCGCCGACGTGCAGCAGTACACGCAGCCGATCGACTTCGGCATCAGCACGTACGAACTGACGCAGCGGCTCTACACCGCCTTCGTGCAAGACAGCATTCACGCCGGCAACGCCACGATCGATGCGGGACTGCGCTACGACCGCCAGTCGCTCACCGACGCGAAGAAAAACTTCGAGCCGCGCTCCGGCTTCGGATGGCATCCGCGCGGTAATTCGCGGCTGGCCATTCGCGGCGGCTACGCCGTGTACTACACGCAGATCCAGTCGAACCTGTTCGCGAGCGCGCTCACCGGCGGACTCGATGGACTGACGACGTACACAGCGACGCCGGACGCACTCGTCGGCTTTCCGACGTGCCTCACCGGCTCGTGCCTGCCGCTCGATTTCGATCCGCACACGCTGGCGCCGTCGCAGCTTCCCGCGCGCGACATCACCATCCTTCCCGGCCGGCGCGCGTTCTATCAACAGCAGTTCGCGAAGTACGGGCTCGACTTCAACAAGCTTGCGAACTATCCCGACGAGCTGAAGAACGCGCGCAGCCAAGTCGCGTCACTCGGCGCGGAGCGCGAATTCGGACGCGGCTTCTTCATCGGCACCGACTTCGTCCATCAGCATTGGAGCGACCTCGTTCGCACCGTCGATCTGAACGCGCCGTCGGACTTCGACCGCACCGCGCCTGGGCAGACACGCACGGTGGCGAAGGCCAACACGACGCGTCCGATTCTTCCAATCAACGGCGGCGTGCGACAAGTCAACGTGTTGATGAACCTCGGTGAGGCCGATTACAACGGACTGCAGACGCAAATCACGTATCGCGGCAGTCAGAAGTTTTTCGCGGCGCTGTCGTACACGTTGTCGAAGGCGACCAACACGACGGAGCCCGACGGCAACGGCATCGCACCGAACCAGAGCGTCATCACGCGACTCGGCGACGAAGAGCGCGGACCGAGCGTGCTCGATCAACGCCATCGCGCCGTGCTTACGCTCACGTATCAACTCCCGCTCAACGTGACCATCGGAACCGTGACGCAGTACGCGTCCGCGCGTCCGTTCAACGCCACGACCGGCATCGACAACAATGGCGACGGATTGAACAACGATCGGCCCGTCATCAACGGAGAAGTGATCAAAAAGTCCGCGTTCCGCGGAACGCCGACGTCCGACGTGAGCGCGTTCCTCGAGAAGCGCTTCGGTCCGGTTCTCTTACGCGCCGAAGGCTTCAACCTTCTCAACCACGGCAACTTCCTCGGGCGCGGACAAACGGTCTACGGCGATACGACGACGCCGAATCCGACCTTCGGACAGCTCGCCGCTGTCGGCAGCACGACGAACGCGATTCCCGCGTTCGCAAACGTCGATCCGCCGCGTATGTTCCAACTGCAGATTCGCTACATCTTCTAAAGAGCACCGACCGGAGGGCGGACGTCCTAGTCCGCCCAGCCCGCGCGCAAGCGCGGGCTGTAACGTTCACCATGAATCGCTCGATCCCCCACCACCGCCGTCACCACCGCCGCCGCTGAAGTCGCCTCCGCCTCCGCTGTCCGAAGACGACGATGACCATGACGAGTCGCTCGATCCCGAAGAGTTGTCGCTGTATCCCGGCCCGCCGCGCACCCATCCTCTCTTCTTGCCGTACGTGGCCATGAAGATGATGAAGCCGCCGATGCCGAAGAACATCAGCAGCGGAAAGAGGAGAAAGAGCGGCGAGTTCGCTTTCCCGTTGACGTTCGCCTCGGCCACGGTGTGACTGCTGCCTTTGTAGTCTTCGCCCTTCGCGAAATTCATCATCGCGTCGGTGGCCGCGTCGACGGCGCCGGCGAAGTCGCCCTGCTTGATCTTCGGCTTCATCAACTCGCTGGTGATGAGCCTCGCGCGCGCATCGGTGATGGAGCCTTCCAGTCCGTAGCCGACTTCGATGCGCATCTTGTGATCGTCGGTGAAGATGAAGACGATCGCGCCGTTGCTCTTCCCCTTCTGTCCGACGCCCCAGTCGCGGATCGCCTGCGCGCCCATCTCTTCGAGCGTGGTGCCGTCGGGGACCTTCTTGTCGATGTAGACGATGATCTGATCCGACGTCGCTTTCTCGAACGACTTCAGCTTCTCATCGATGGCTGTGGCGCGATCGGCGGCCAGAACGCCGGCGTGATCGGTGACGTAGGAATCGGGTTTCGGCGGCAGCGTGACGGCCGCCAGGAACACGGTGAGGAGGGTCGTGAGCATGATGCATATAATGCGCTCAATGTCCGCCGCCCGCCTCATCCTGGAAGACGGAAGTGTGTACGAAGGGACGTCGTTCGGGTCGACGGCGACCTCGATCGGCGAGGTCGTCTTCAACACCTCGCTGACCGGCTACCAGGAGATCGCCACCGATCCGTCGTATCGCTTCCAGATCGTGGTGATGACGTACCCGCACATCGGCAACTACGGCGTCGAGAGCATCGTCGCGCAGAGCGAGGAGCCGCAGGTCGCCGGCTTCGTCGTGCGCGACGTGATCGACGAGCCGTCGAGCGCGCACGCGCAGATGTCGCTCGCCGACTACTTCGCGCGCACGAAGGTCTCCGCGATCTCCGGCATCGACACGCGTGCGCTGACGCGGAAGATCCGCACCGAAGGGGCCATGCGCGGCATGATCACTTCTGAAGATCGCTCGGTCGATTCGTTGCTCGAGCAGATTCGCAGCGCACCATCGATGAGCGGACTCGATCTCGTGCAGCGCGTCACCGCACTTCGCCCGTATCCCTTCGACGAACAGCCGGCGGAGAAGAAGCGCCGCATCGCCGTCTACGACTTCGGCGTGAAGCGCGACATTCTCCGTCAGCTCACACAGCAGAACTGCGAAGTGACGGTCTATCCCGCGACGACGCACGCCGACGAGATCCTCAACCTCAAGTTCGACGGCGTCCTGCTCTCCAACGGCCCCGGCGACCCTGAGCCGGTGACCTACGCGCAAGACAACATTCGCGTGCTCGTCGGCAAAGTTCCCGTCTTCGGCATCTGCCTCGGCCACCAACTCCTCGGCCTCGCTCTCGACGGCCGCACGTACAAACTGAAATTCGGCCATCGCGGCGGCAATCATCCCGTGAAGGATCTCCGAACCGGCCGCGTCGAGATCACCGCGCAGAACCACGGCTTCTCCGTCGATCCCGATTCATTGAACGAGAACGACGTCGAGTTCACGCACGTGAACCTCAACGATCAAACGCTCGAAGGCTTCCGCCACCGCCGCGAGCCGGTGCTCGCCGTGCAGTACCACCCCGAAGCCGCGCCGGGACCGCATGATTCGTTCTATCTGTTCGGCGATTTCATGAAAATGATCGACGAGTGGAAGGGGCGATAAGACGGCGAGGAATCCCCTGATGAGCACGACGAACGTCGCACACGCGACGGGGATCCCTCGCGCTCTGCGGCGCTCGGGATGACAGTACGCCTCACGCCTTATCGAACTTCTTCGGGAACTGCTTGATGATGCCGTCGCTCAACACGTCGGCCATCATCAGGATGTGGCTCACGATCTTGTCGTAGTCCTTGATGTCGGCGGCGTAGTCGCCTTTGAGCCGGTGCGATGCCTCGTCGAGGGTCTGATCGAGGTGCTCTTTCATCGCGGACTTCAGCGTTGCCAGCGGCCAGTGGTTCGGGTTCGCGCCGTGGAGAAACGTCGCGATCTCGTCGGCGTTGTCGTGCCACTTCTTGTCGAGTGTTGCGACCTTCGCGTTGTCGCCGGCTTTGGCGGCGCCGACCAGATCGGCAGCGATGAGAATGTGATCGCGGAGCAGCGACGTCAGTTTGTCGCCCGCGTCTTTGCCGTAGAACTCCGCGACGGCATTGCCGATGTCGCGCTGATTGTCGAGCAGACGATTCGCGGTGAGCTGGGTGTCGGGCAATCCGGCCGCGGCGCTGATGATGTACAGCCGCGTCCAGGTGACGTGATCCTCCCACAACTTGCGCATCTGGGCCTGAAAGGCGTCGCGCGAATGCGCGTGAAGCGGCGCTGCGGCGAAGAGCGTCACTGCCAATGCAATTGAAGAGATTGCTTTCATTCTCATTCCTCCTTCAACGCATTGGAGTGCGCGAAGCGAAAGAGGTGACGCGCGTCGCTGGATCGCGCCCGCTTCGACGCTGTATCAGAACCCCTGGTCGCGGTGCTCGCCGAAGATCTTCTTCAGCGTTGCGACGATCTCGCCGATCGTGCAGTCGTTGCGCACGCAGTCGACGATCAGCGGCATGAGGTTGGCGTTGCCGCGCGCGCCTTCATCGAGTCGCGCGAGCGCGCCGGCGAAGTCGGCGCGGCGTGACGACCGGAAGTCATCGAGTCGGGCAACCTGATCGCGCTCGACGCTCTCATCGATCACGAGGGTCGGCAGCGTCGACCGTTCTTCTTCGACGAACTCGTTCACGCCGACGACGACCGCCTGCTTCTCTTCGAGCGTGCGCTGCGCGCGATACGCCGACTCGCCGATCTCGTTCTGCATGAAGCCGGACTCGATCGCGGCGATCGCGCCGCCCATCTTCTCGATCCGCTCGATCAGCTCGCGCGCGCCGCGCTCGATCTCCAGCGTCATCGTCTCCACCGCGTACGATCCCGCCAGCGGATCGGCGGAGTTGACGACGCCGGTCTCGTGCGCGAGGACCTGCTGCGTGCGCAGCGCGATCTTCGCGGCCTCTTCGGTCGGCAGCGCGAGCGCTTCGTCGCGCGAGTTCGTGTGCAGCGACTGGCAGCCGCCCAACACCGCCGCCATCGCCTGATACGCGACGCGGATCACGTTGTTCTCCGGCTGCTGCGCGGTGAGCGTCGAGCCGGCGGTCTGCGCGTGGAATCGCAACGCCAGCGATCGCGCATCCTTCGGCGCGTAGCGCTCGCGCATCATCGTCGCCCACAGCTTGCGCGCGGCGCGGAACTTCGCCACCTCTTCCAGAAAATCGTTGTGGGCGTTGAAGAAGAACGAGATGCGCGGCGCGAAGCGATCGACGTCGAGTCCGCGCTCCACTGCCGACTTCACATACTGCAATCCGTTCGCGAGCGTGAACGCCACTTCCTGCACGGCCGTCGATCCCGCCTCGCGGATGTGGTAGCCCGACACCGAGATCGTGTTCCAGCGCGGCACGTGACTGGCGCAGAACTCGAAGATGTCGGTCACGATGCGCATCGACGGCGCCGGCGGGAAGATGTACGTCCCGCGCGCCGCGTACTCCTTGAGGATGTCGTTCTGAATCGTGCCGGAGAGCTTCGACCAGTCGATGCCTCTCCGTTCCGCTACGACGAGCAGCAGGGCGAGGAGAATCGACGCCGGCGCGTTGATCGTCATCGAGATCGAGACGCGATCGAGCGGAATGGAGTCGAGCAGCGTCTCCATGTCCGCAATCGAGTCGATGGCCACGCCGACTTTTCCCACTTCGCCGCGCGCGCGAGCATCATCGGAGTCCATTCCGATCTGCGTCGGAAGATCGAACGCGACCGAGAGTCCGGTCGTGCCGCGCTCGAGGAGATAGCGATACCGCTTGTTCGACTCGATCGCCGTCGAGAAGCCGGCGTACTGCCGCATCGTCCAGAGCTTGCCGCGGTACATCGACGCCTGCGGGCCGCGCGTGTAGGGGAACTCGCCGGGTTTGCCGAGGTCGCGGGAAGGGGAGAAGTCGCGCTCGGCGAGGGAGGAGTCGTCGAAGAAGATCGGGATCTCGAACCCCGACGATGTGATCGGCATCGTAAGGATCGTATCGCACGCGCTGATAGAATCGCGCCTCTTCGCAATGGCCCTCACCGGGAAACTCACGATGACCGCGGCCGACCTCCTGCAATGGGTCAGCCTCGGTCAGAAGAGCGGCACGCTCGTCGTCGCGCGCGAATCCGTGGAAAAAAAAATCTTCTTCCGCAACGGCCGCGTCATCTCCTCGGCGTCCAACGATCCGCGTGAATACCTCGGCCAGTTTCTGATGTCGCACGGTTATCTCACCGAGCCGGAGCTCACGAAAGCGATGGAGGTGCAGCGCCAGTCCGGCATTCTCCTCGGCAAGATCCTGGTGATGATCGACGTGATCGTCGAAGAGGACTTGCAGCGCTTGATGCGGCGCAAAGCGGAGGAGGAGATCTACGACGTCTTCCTCTGGGGCGAAGGGAGCTTCGATTTTCGTGAGAACGAAGTGCCGCTGAACGAGATGATCCCGCTGCAGGTCGACGTCACCGGCATCATCATGGAAGGGACGCGGCGCATGGACGAGTGGTCGCGCATCCGCCAGGTGATTCCGGACGACGGCGTCGTGCCGGTGCTGCAGAAGGCGATCGACGACGCGACGCTCGAGGACGTCGAGCGAACGATCATCAACGCCGTCGACGGCCGCCGCACGATCGCCGACATCGTCCTCGAGAGCCGCTCGTCGAGCTTCGTCGTCTCATCGACGCTACTGCATCGCATCCGCGAAGGGCAGGTGCGGTTGATGGAGCCGCAGCAGGCCGCGCCCGCGCCGGTCGTCGAAGAAGCGCCGCCCGCGCCGCAACCGGCGGTGGCGATGAGCGAGGATGAAGAGATCACGTCGCTGCTCTCGCGCGCGCAGCAGGCGTTGCGCGTGAAGGACTTCGAGAAGGCGCAGCGCCTCTTGCGCGCCGCGCAAAACCTCGATCCGAATCATCCGAAGGTGCGCTCGGCGGTGAAGGGATCGGAGACGGTGATCATCAACGAGCTGAAGACGGCCGGACTCGCCGACGCGAAAGTGCCGCGCGTGTCGAAGCCGTTCGAAGAGCTGACGTCGATGAACTTCACGCCGAATGAAGGCTTCCTGCTCTCGCGCATCAATGGAACGTGGGACATCGGCTCGCTGGTGAAGATCAGTCCGATCCGCGAGGCCGACGCGCTGCTCATCTTTCACAAGCTCTGGAAAGACGGCATCATCGCGCTGGAGTGATGTCGCGGCTATATCTCCGCGGCGTGCTGGAAGACGCGCGTCGTTTCCTGACCGGCAAGCGCGAGCCGGAGCTGCCGCCGATGCGATTGCGCTTCGTCGGCGCCGGCGACTTTCGCGCGGTGGGCGACGAGATGGTCAAGCTGTTGACGACCGTCGGCGGCTTGCGCGCCGACGATCGCGTGCTCGACATCGGATGCGGAGTCGGGCGCGTGGCGCTGCCGCTCACACGTTTCTTGACCTCGACCTACGACGGCTTCGACGTCGTTCGATCGGCAATTCGCTGGTGTCAGCATCACATCACCGCGCGACATCCGAGCTTCCGCTTCATGCACGCGAATCTGTACAACTCGTTCTATCGCCGCCGCGGCGTGCATGCGTCGCAATATCGATTTCCGTACGACGAAGCGGCATTCGATTTCGCCTTCGCGACGTCCGTCTTCACCCATCTCGACGTGGAGTCGACGCGCAACTACCTGAACGAAGCGCACCGCGTTCTCCGCGCCGGCGGACGTCTCCTCGCCACCTTCTTCATCCTCGGCGCCGGCCACGTTCCCGGATTCGATTTCGCGCATCGCCGCGACGGCTACGCGCTGCTCGATCCGAAGAATCCCGAGGCAGCGATCGCGTTCGACGCCGACTTCCTGCGGCAGCTCGCGCCCGAGTCGAAGTGGCGCGTCGTCCGATTCGAGCGCGGCGCGTGGACCGGCCGCGTGGACGCGCCGACGTTCCAGGACACTGCGGTGTTGGAGAAGATCTAGGGAAGTTCTGAACAAGACGGCATCCAGTGGAGGATAGGCGCCTCGCCTGTCCGTTTTCTCTCGCGGCAACGAGGGACAGGCGAGGGCGCCTATCCTCCACTGGACCTAGTTGTCGTTCTTCGGCTTCGCCTGGACCGGCATCTGAAAGTACTCGCCGTCCGCGTAAATGAGATCGTCCTCCAGACGATTCGTCCATTTCGTCTGAAAGCTTTCCGGAAGCGCCACGGGACGAAGGCTGTCCCACTCGAAATTCGTGTCGGCGCCCGAGCTCACCACGCGATAGTGTTTCCGATCGTCCGACACCGCGTATGCATACGGTTTACCCCACATGTCGTGTTCCGGGAACTCTTTGAGATACGTCGGCACGAGCACTTTCTTGATCGCATCGATGTTGCCGGTCGGATAGTTTCCCTCGTTGTCCGTCGCATACGCTTCGAGCGCGGTGGCGATGACGCGAATGTTCTTCATCGTGCCGCGCCACGGCCGCGCCTTCTCGTAGTCCTGCTTCACCTCTTCTGCGAGCCGGGCGAATTGCGGTCCCAACTTCTCCGAGGCCATCTGCATCGACTCGCGCAGCAGGTTGGGGAGGACGTCGACGACTTTCTTGCCGGTTGGCGACGAGTAGAAGTTCACGAGATCGGTGAGCTCTTTCTCATCGAAGTACTTGGCGTAGAGCCGGATCTGCTCTTCGTGAAACGCCTTCATGAGGTCGAGCTTCGCTACGCGCTCGCGAAACATCTTGAACGTCTCGCGGTTCTCGATCTCGTCGTCGCTCTCGCCCTGAAACGCTTTCTCGAATTGCGCGAGCATCGCGTCCATCATCCTCTTGCCGGTGGCATCGGAATCCGTCGCCGCGAGGAACTTCTCGACCAACTCGCGCTGCTTCGGCGACGGATTCGGTTCGGTAGCGAAGACAGGAACAGCGACCAGCAGAAGGACCATCAACTTGCGCATGCGACGATCTTAGACGAGCCGTAGTCGGGTGGGAAATCGCCCGTCGCGGCACTCCTTCTCTAGAGTGAAGATGCTCCAAGACGACTGGCTACGCGAGCCCCAGGCGCTCCCGAATTCGTAGCTCCAGCGCGTTCATCTCGCCGCTGTCGGTCTCGTGGTCGTATCCGAGCGCGTGCAGGATTCCGTGCAGCACGAGATAGCGAATCTCCGTCGAGAGCGAGTGCTTCTCGTCCGCGGCCTGTCGCCGCGCCTGATCGACCGAGATCACGACGTCGCCGAGGTGCGAGGGATCGTCGCCGGGGAAGGTGAGGACGTCGGTCGTTTTGTTCTTGCGGCGAAACTTGCGATTGAGCTCGCGCATCGCGGCGTCGTCGACGAATGCGATGGCGAGATCGTCGCGCTCGACGTTGAGCTCGCGCAGCACGCGCCGCGCGAAGTTGGCGATCTCGCGCTGCGGGAAATGCGGGACGTTGCCGCTGATGTCGATCGACGTCACGACACCGGCTCGGGCGTCTGCTGCGGCTCGCTCTCCTTCCGCTCTCTTTCGATGCGGTCGTAGGCGACGACGATCTTCGACACGAGCGGATGGCGCACGACGTCACGGTCGGTGAAGTCGAAGAACTTGATGCCTTCGACGTTGCCGAGAATCAAGCGCGCCTCGCGGAGTCCGGACTTCTTGCCGGTCGGGAGGTCGACCTGCGTCACGTCGCCGGTGACGACGCACTTCGATCCGAAGCCGAGGCGCGTGAGGAACATCTTCATCTGCTCGGGCGTGGTGTTCTGCGCTTCGTCGAGGATGATGAACGAGTCGTTGAGCGTGCGGCCGCGCATGAACGCGAGCGGCGCGATCTCGATCACGCTGCGCTCCATCATCTTCTCGACTTTCTCGAAGCCGATGATGTCGTAGAGCGAGTCGTAGAGCGGGCGGAGATACGGATTCACTTTCTCCGCGATGTCGCCCGGAAGGAAACCGAGGCGCTCGCCGGCTTCGACGGCGGGGCGGCAGAGAATGATGCGTTTGATCGACTTGTCCGCGAGCGCGGCCGCGGCGGCGGCGACCGCGAGGAACGTCTTGCCGGTGCCGGCGGGCCCGATGGCGAAGACGATGTCGTTCTCCTGAATGGCCTGCAGGTAGAGTTTCTGCGCGACATTGCGCGGCGTGGCCACGCGCTTGAGCGTCGGCTGCAGCGAGTCGTCGGAGAAGAACTCGACGAGGTTCGTCTCGGGCTTGTCGCGCAGCACGCGCACGCCGGTCGAGACGTCGGATTTTTTCAGCGGATATCCCGACTCGATGAGCGCTTGCATCTGCTGCAAGAGTTTTTCGACCGGCCCCACGTTGGCCGAGTCGCCCTGCACTTTGATCTCGCTGCCGCGCGCGGAGATGCGGACGTCGAAGGCGTCTTCGATCATGCGCAGGTTTTCGTCGTGATTGCCGAAGAGGGTGTGGGTCCCTTGTTCGTCGAGAGTTAGTTCCATCGTTCTATTTCACCTATTGCGCCCGAAAAATGTGATCCAGACCTCGCCATATTCCGCTCTGCGGATGAAAGTCGCCGGCGCCAACTCGTTTTTTGACCGATGCTCGATGGCTGCCAGCGACGGATCGATTCGGTCGATGACTGCAATGAGGTCGTCATAGCGATCGAAGTCATAAGGCGGATCCGCAAAGACCAGATCGAAGCCGCCGGCTTGATACTTCAGCGCATCCGCAACGACGCCTTTCACTGGAACGCTCCACTCCGTCGCCTTCGACTCGATCTCTGCAATATGTTTGCGCGACGAGTCGACGGCGACCGCCTCCGCCGCGCCGCGCGACACCGCTTCGAACGCGAACGCGCCGGTGCCGGCGAAAAGATCGAGAAATCGCGCGCCGCGAACGCGATCGCCGACGATGTTGAAGTAGGCCTGCCGCGCGCGCTCCGACGTCGGCCGGACGTCGCGTGGCGGCACGGAAAGGCGGCGGCCTTTGAGAGTGCCGGCGGTGATGCGCAGATTACTCGTTGCTCGCCACCGGTTTTCCGACGAAGTAGTTCGCCAGATCTTTCTTGTCGACGTAGATGATCATCGGCTGGCCGAGGCAGTGGAGCTGAACGACACTGTTCATCACGCGCTCCACGCGCCACGTCTTGCGGTCGTCGCTCACCAGCTCATCACCGACTTTCGGCTGATAGTCGGCGACGCTGCTCGTGACCGAGCGGTCGAGCGAGATGGCGCGGATGAGGTCTTCGATCGGATGGATCTCGTCGCCGAGGGTTTTCGGAATCACGCCGACGGGATCGAACGCGAGCTCCACGTGCGAGCCGTTCGGACGATAGATGCGGAGGAGCGAGCGGCGTTTCGTGTCGGGCGCCGAAACGTCGTTCTTTCCGATGCGCGCGAGCGCATCCGGTGACGCGGTCTTGAGGTACGACTTCAGCGCGTCGTCCGGAATGATGACGCGCTTCATCATCGTCGTGCCGCCCGCGCCGGTCATGTGCACGACGACGAGTCCTTTCTCGAAGATAGACAGCCGTTGCTCAACGTTGTTGTCGAGCACGACGTAGTCGAGCACCGGCTTCGGCAGGCGTCCGTCGACGAGCTGCGATCCGAGGGCTTGCTTCGCGCCGACGAGCTCGGGGATGTCGAGCTTCTTCATCTGGCGGCGCTGTTTTTCGGGAAGGGGAGTGGCGATGACGGTGCCGGGCGGCGCGGGATCGACTTTGGTGATGTCGTGTTCTTCGGCCGCCGCGATCAGCGGCGACAGTACGAGCGCGCAGAAGAAGATGCGTGCTCGCGTGAGGGTCATCAGGTTCCGGCTCCCTCGCTAAGGTAACGCATTGCGAGGTCGCGCGCGAATTGCGTGGCTTCGTCTGCGGTGATCTCACCCGTGAAAACGGCTTCGCGCGTTCGCTCCAGCGCTTTGGCGATATGCGGTCCGGTCGGCACGGCGAGCTCGTTTCCGCGCAGCGGGAGCTTGAAGTTCTGATAGTCGTTGAAGCGCGCAACCGTCTCGCTCGCGCTGGTCGTCGCCGCGATCACGCTCAGCATCTCCGGCGAGGCGTGGCGCAGCACGCGGAAGCGCTGGCGCTCCGACTTCGCGTCGGCGAGCGCGTCGACGAAGCTGCCGATCTCGTTCGCGATCTGCATGACGTTGCGCGCGCGTTTCTGCGAGAAGCCGGAGCCTTCGAGATCGATCGGCGACGCGTCGCCGTACAGCAGCGCGCTCGTGTAAATCACATAGCGATCGAGCTCGGGATTCGCTTCGATCTGGCCTTGCATCGCCTGCAGTCGCGTGCATTCGACGTCGCGCGCGCTGAAGAGCGTTCGCAGCGCGCCCGCCTTGTTCAACTCGAGGAGGATCTTCGGCGCGTCCGCTTCGTCCATGGCCAGGAAGAGCTCGCGCCAGAGGCGCTCCTTGGTGACGGTGCCGAGGGCGCCGTTGTCGATGGCGTCGCGCATCAGCTTCGCGGTGTGCTTCTCGAGCGTGAAGTCGAGGCGGCCGGCGAGGCGAATGGCGCGGAAGACGCGCGTCGGATCGTCGACGAAGCTTCCTTCGTGCAGGACGCGGATGAGACGATCGCGAAGATCGCGCTCGCCGTTGGTCGGATCGTGCAGCGCGCTGGTGAGGACGTCGAGCGCGATGGCGTTGATCGAGAAATCGCGTCGCAGCAGATCGTCTTTCAGCCGTCCCGGAGACACGACCGGTAGCGCGCCCGGCTTGCGGTATCGCTCCTTGCGTGCGGTGGCGATGTCGACCTCCGGCATGTCGCCGGCGACGACTTTGTACGTCAGAAACTGCGGAAACGACTTCACGCGGCCGTTGACGCGTTTGGCAAGCGCGCGCGCGAACGCGGCGCTGTCTGCTTCGAGCGTCAGATCGATGTCGAATGCGGTGCGGTCCAAGAGGAGATCGCGGACCGGACCGCCGACGAGATACGGACGCACGTTTTTCTCGATCGCCGTTTCGCGGACGAGATCGAGTGCCTGCTTCTGCGGCTTCGGAAATTCGAAAGGCTTCATGCGATCAGGCGTTCGTACATCTGCAACAGGACTCGCATCCTGTGACGACACCGATACTTCGACACCGTTTGCTGTGCCGCTTCGGACCTGGAACGGGCTACCTCCGGCTTGAAGAGGGCCGTGAGTATGCCATGAGTCAATTCGTTCGGATCGCATGGGGGGACGAGGAACCCGGATCGTCCTTTCTCGCAACGTCGGTCATTGATCGGCGTTCGCGCTGCGACCACGATCACATTCGCCGCCATCGCCTCGGCGACGAATCCGTCGTAGTCGTCTTCTCTTACGGCGGGATCGACCCAAACGTCGACGCTGGCAATCTCCTGCGGCGATGGCGCGTGATCGAACACGTGCCACGTGACGTCGTCGCGAAAACGGTGAATGCGCGCCATCGTCTGCTCTATCAACTGAGTGACGGATTTGCGAGAAAAGCTACCGATCGTAGAAGTGCTGAGGACTGAGGACTGAGGACTGAGGAAGTATTTTTCTTCCACGCATTCGGGGAGATTGAGCGGGGTTACGAGCTCTTTTTTGGCGAAGAAGCGTTTGGTTTGGGCGATGTAGGCGTTGGATGCGTAGACGTGTTTGATTTGCGCGCCGGCGACGTCGCCGAAGCGGATGTCGTGGTTCTCGCGCAGCGTTTCGAAGTCGGCGCGTTGTGATTTTCGTTCGTACTCCGGCGCGCGGTCGTCGACGACTTGAGCGATGATCACGCGCGCATCGTAAATCGTGCTCGTCGCCATCCTCTACTTCGTCACTGCCATCGCGCTGCTCGCGCTCTGCGCGCGCGCGATTCGCGACTTCTCGCGCGCCGCCGCGATCGCGTTGCTGCTCTTGCCGCTCGCGTTCACCGGACGCGCCCTGCTGACGGGACGCGTCTATGCGCCGGTCGAGATGTCGTATCTCTTTCAGCCGCTGCGCGATCACGCCGGCGCCCTCGGCGCGCCGGCGGTGCACGACAAGAATCTGTTCGACATCGCCTTCCAGATCATTCCGTGGCGCGAGGCGGTGCGGCAGTCGGTGATGCACGGCGAGTGGCCGCTGATCAATCGCTTTTCGATGTGCGGCGACATTCTCGCGGCGTCGATGCAGCCGGCGGCCTACAGTCCGTTCACCTGGATCGCGCTCATCGCGTCGACGGTGCCGTCGTTCACGTTCACCGCGTCGATCGCGTTCTTCATCGCGGCCCTCGGCACGTTTCTCTTCGTGCGCGAGCTCGGCGCGAGCGAGATCGCCTCGATCGTCGCGTCGATCGCGTTCACGCTCTCCGCGCCGATCGCGTTTCAGATTCTCTGGCCGGTCGGATTCGCCTGGACGCTGCTGCCGTTCGTGCTGCTCGCCGTCCATCGCGTCGTGCACGCACCGTCGCTGCATTCAATGTCGCTGCTCGTGATCGCGCTCGTGCTCGAAGTGACGGCGGGTCATCCGGAGACGCTGCTGCATGTGACGGCGCTCGGATGTCTGTACGGTCTCTTCGAATTCATCCGCGTGCGCGATACGCGCGCGATTACGTTCGCGCTGATCGGCGGCGCTATTGCGCTGCTACTCACAGCGATCGTGCTGTTGCCGTTCTTCGATGCGACGTCGCAGACGATCGATCATCAGATTCGCGTGGCCTGGTCGAAGTCGCCGCTGCCTGTCGTGCCGGGATCGCCGCGCGCGGCGCTGATCGCCGATCTCTTTCCCTTCACGCGCGCGAATTTGTCGGCACGCGCGGAAGCGGGGAGCCTCGTCCTGGCACTCGCGCTGTTCGGCGTTTACGCCGGACGCAAACGCCGCGAGACGTGGTTCTTCCTCGCGCTCATCGTCATCGGCCTCTTCCTCGGCGCGCAAGCGTGGCCGCTGTCGCAGCTCATGCACGGCATTCCGCCGTTCAACATGGCCATGAACGACCGCATGACGGTGATCGTGCCGCTGTGCCTCGCGATTCTGTCGGCGTTCGCGATCGATGCGATGTCGCGACGCGCGACGTTCATCTTTCTAGCGACGTTCGCAGTCGTCGCGTTCGGCGCGTACACCCATCACGGCGATCCCGCGCGAACGATCGCCGAGGTTGCACCGCTCGCGATCGCATGCGTGATTGTCTATGTCATGCCGCGGCCGGTGATCGCGCTGATCGCGCTGATCATCGCCCAGCGCGTCATCGCCGACGGCGATCTCATTCCGACGAACGATCCGAACATCGCCTTTCCCCGCACGCCGATCTTCGCGCCGCTGCTCGCGGCGAAAGGGCCGTTCCGCATCGTCGGCACGAACGGCGTGCTGCTGCCGAACACTGCGACGATGTACGGACTCGAAGACGCGCGCGGCACGGGGGCGATGACGTTCGCCGCGCTCGACGAGACCGCGCCGCTCTGGTGCAACTCGCGCGGCGGCGCGTTCGCGAATCTCTCCGACCTCACCCGGCCGATGCTGTCGATGCTCAACGTCCGCTTTGCCATCTCGTACGCGGGGGAGATGCCGCCATCGTCCGGCTGGCACGAAGTGCTCGTCGATGCGCACACGCGTCTCCTCGAAAACGAGCGCGTGCTGCCGCGCGCGTTCATGCCGCGCCGCGTCGTCTTCGGCGACGACCTCGAGGCGATGAAACGCGAGACCGACTTCGCGAATCGCTGCTGGATCAGCGTGCCGGGCGTCAGCGGCGAATTCGAGAACGGCGAAGGGACGATCGACTCGGACATGCACGCGAACATCACGCGCGCAGGCTGGGTCGTCGTCAGCCAAACGGCGTGGCGCGGATGGCGCGCCTACGTCGACGACCGGCCGGTGAAGATCGTGCGCGCGAACCATGCCTTCCTCGGATTTCACGTTCCGGCGGGAAGGCATCAATTGCGGCTCGTTTATTTGCCGCGATCGTTCGTGATCGGGCGATCCGTGACGCTGGGCACGCTTCTCCTGCTGTTCGGAGGTAGACTCTTCCTCTGGCGATGGCGCAGCAGACGGTAGGCGTCTACTCGGGTAACCCTACGGTGATTCAACACCTTCGGGAGCATTGCGCCGATTTCGACTTCGTCGACGGCGATGAGGCGGATCGCTGTCGCATCGCCATCGTCGATTCCGATCGCGACACGCGTTTCGACACGCAACCGCGCAAGTGCGTCGCGCGCGTGATCCTCAACGACGGCTCGCTCGATCATCCGCGCCGTCACGGCGATTTGCGCGTCGATCGAGAGTCGTTCCTGGCGAGTCCGTCCGACACGCTGGCGGCGGCCGTCGATCTCGCGGACACGGTGGTGCACGCAACCACGCTCGAACAGGAAGTCGGCTATCTCACGCAGATCCACGAGCTGATGGCGATGATCGAGCCGCAAGCCGTCTCCGAGCGCGTCACCCGAACGGTCTTGAACCTCCTCGGCATCCCTCGCGGCGCGCTCATGCTCCACGATCCGCGGCTCGAGCGATACGTCGTCAGCTTCAGCAACGATCCGACGTCGCGCGATACCGGCGACTTTCTCCCCGGCGTCCCGCCCGACGTGCTGCAGCGCGCCATCTCGACCGGCGAGTCGATCGCCGTCGATCGTGAGACCGGACTGGTGATCATGCCGCTGCGCGACAACGACGATCTCATCGGCGTCATCCGCGCCCCGATCACGCCCGTCGACGAAGTCGACGACGACATGATCGCTTCCGTCACGCGCTACCTGAAGGCGGTCAACCAGGTCCTCGCCAACATCTATCAATTGACGCGCAGCCGCGATCTGGCCATGCGCGACGATCTGACGAAAGCGTTCAATCGCCGCTTCTTCGAGTCGTATCTCGACGAGGAGATGGAGCGCTCGCGCCGCTACGGATCGCTCTTCAGCATCATCTTTCTCGACCTCGACGACCTGAAGATGGTGAACAACTTCTACGGCCATCTCACCGGCTCGCGCACGCTGCAGGAAGTGGCCAAGCGAATCCTGAACGCCGTGCGCGGCATCGACAAAGTCGTCCGCTTCGGCGGCGACGAGTTCTGCATCATCCTCCCGCAAACGGATCAGGATCAGGCCGTCGCAGTCGCGAATCGCGTTCGCAAAGCGTTCGTGAGCTCGACGTTCTCGCTCGAGCCGAGCATCGAGATCTCGATCACCGCGTCGTTCGGCATCGCCACATACCCGGTGCACGCGCTGACGAAAGAGGACTTGATCCGCCAGGCCGACGTGGCGATGTACCGCGTGAAGTCGACGACGAAGAACGCGGTCGGCGTCGCGACAGTGGAAGACGCGACGAAGCCGGCGACGATTTAGAACCCTCGCGATTCTTCATTCTTCATTCGAAATTCGAACTTCGAAATTCAATGCCCCCGTCGGCCCGCGCTTCGCGCACGTTCTCTGCGACGAGACATTGAAATTCGAACTTCGAAATTCAATGCCCCGCCGGCTCGCGCTTCGACTAGACGCGGCTGGCGTTGTCGCGGTGTCGCCCCGAGCGTTAGCGAGGGGCCTGGGCGGGTGGGTGCGCGAATCTCGCCCCCGACCCCCAGATCCCTCGCTCACGCTCGGGATGACAGCTACACGCGGCGCGCGTTGTCGCGCAAGCGCTCCACCAACAGCTCGCACATCGCCACCGCAAACTTCGCCAGGAGCTGCGGCTCGAACGCCAGCGCTTCGCTGAGCGTTTTGTTGTCCCAGGCGCGCACGAACGTCGTTTCGCCGGCTTTCACGGAGACCGTTCGCGGCGAGTCGTCGATGAATGAGACTTCGCCGAGGACGTCGCCGGGACCGACGGTGGCGACGACGGTTTCGCTGCCGTCGCGATCGACCACGATATCGAGGTGGCCGTGCTCGATCGCGAAGAGCGTCGAGTCGGTGTCGCCCGCGCGAATCAGGAAGTCGCCCTCACGAACTTTGCGCACGTTGCCGAGCTCTTCGACGCGGGTGCGCTCCTCGTCCGTGAAGTAGCGAAACAGTGGGTGATCCGATTGCTGCGGAAAAACGTTCATCGCGCGGTGAAGTGTATCGCGTGCGCAATCCGCGTCGACGTACCGACCGCTGCGGCATCGTGTGCAATAATCACGCGCGAGCCGCCTCTGAGACACGCCACCATTTGAGTTCTGTCCCACCTTCTCCTTCCACCGGCGAAGTGACTGGAGGTCTGCTTGGACAGCGAATGGTTTCGCGATTTCTTCGACGGCATCGCCGTCGACTTCTGGATGGCGGTGGCGCCTCCTGCCGATGATGACGTTCAATTTCTGAAGTCGATCTTCGAAGACGGCGGCGAGATTCTCGACTTGGCGTGCGGCGCTGGGCGCCACACGATTCCGCTCGCGCGCGCGGGATATCGGATGACCGGCGTCGATCTCTCATCGAAGTCGATCGCGCTCGCGCGCGACGCGGCGCCGGAGATCGATTGGCAGCTTCGCGACATGCGCGATCTGTCGTGGCGCGATCGATTCGATGGCGCGATCTGCTTCGGCAACAGCTTCGGCTACATCGGACGTCAAGGATCGCGCGACGCGATCGCCGCGCTCGCGGGCGCGCTGAAACGCGGCGCGCGATTCGTGTTGGAAACCGGCGCGATCGCCGAGTCGCTGCTGCCGTCGTTGCAACGAGAGCGCTCCATGCAAGTCGGCGACATCACGTACTCGAGCGCCGCGTCGTACGACCTCATGAACAGCCGTCTCGACGTCGCCTACACATTCACGCGCGGCGACGAGCGCGAGACGAAGAGCGCAAGCACATCGATCTTCACGCTCGCCGAATTGCGCGAGACCTTCGAGCAGTGCGGATTCGCAATCGAAGGCGCCTACGCGTCGACGCGCCGCGATCCGTTCATGCTCGGAGCGCCGCGGTTGATTCTAGTAGTGCGAGGATGACTCATGTCGGCAGCGGCACGAGCCCAGCGAGCGTTCGCCGCCATGTAAACGCGTTCGCGGAGTTGAGAAGGTCGAGTGCGGTGGCGGCGCGTGCTTCGAGCACGACGCTTGCCTGCTCGCGCGCGAGGTCGATGGCGCCGCGATAGCTGTTCGCGGCGTCATCGCGGCGATCCTGCACCGCGAGCAGATCGCCGCGGAACCGATAGAGCTCGGGGAGATAGACGTTGTCGCCGATGTCGAGGGCGATTCCGATCGACTTCTCGACGTCGTCCAGTCCGGCGCCGTATGCGGCGAAGAGGAGGTACAGCTCCGCCCGCATGGCCGCTTGAATCGAGAACCAGTACGTTCCAGTGCTGCGAAACACGGCGCCGCCGGCTTCGAGCCGTTCGAGTGCGCCGACTTTCTCCGTGACGCCTTCCGCCCAGGCCGTGAGCACGTCGAGCTGCGCGTTGTAGAACGGGAACTTGTCGGCGCCCATCTCGCGCGCTTTCGCAGCCGCGGCGAGCACCATGTGCGGATCGCGCAAGTGCCACGCGTGCCACGCCGCGGCCGCGCGCGCGATGGAGATGTTGAAACGATTGGCGAATCGATCGGCGATGGCGATGGCCTCATCGCGATAACGCTCCGACGCTTCCTGATTGCCGAGGAGAAACTCGTCGAGCATCAGTTGACGGAGAAGGAGCACGCGATGCGTGTTGTCATCCACATCCTCGGCCACGCCCGCGGGCCACTCGACGCCTTCCAGCGACGCGTCGCGGCTCGACGTGAGCTCGCCGACCCAGAAGCCGGTCATGCCGCGAATCAAGGCCTGCACGAGCCGGCCGTTCGCGGTGCCGCTTAGCGCCGGGTCGTTGATGTGCAGAGCGACCTTGCGCGCTTCTTTGTATTTTCCGTTTGCCAGCGGCTCGGCCACGATGCGAAAGATCATCGGCAGCGTGCGCGCGCTCGGCGGAAGCTTCGACGCCAGCTCCTGCGTCCGCGCCAGCGTCTCCAGCGTTTTCGACGCGGTCCATCCGAGCGTTGCCTGGAACGCGGTGCCGCGGAGGAGTTGCACGTCCAGCTCGGCGTCGAGCGGATCGCGGTCGCGCAGATCGGGAAGCAGATCGAGTGCGACGTCCGACTGCGCTAGCGCTTCCTGATACGCGCTGACGCGCATGGCGCGCTTCGCCACCGCCATCACGTGGCCGAACGCCTTCTCCGCATTTCCGGAGAGGACGTAGTGCCGCGCGAGCTGCGATGCGACGTCGTCGAGATGTCCGGCATACAACTCCTCGAGCAGCTCGGCGACGTTCTCGTGCAGGATCATCCGCTCGCGACGTCCGAGGTGGTCGTAGAAATACTTTTGAAAGAGCGCGTGCGTGAACGCGTAGTGCGAGAGGAACGTTCGTCCGATGCGCTCGACGTCTCCTTCGGAGACGAGCCGGTGGCGGCTCACCAACTCTTCCGACAATTGGTTGAGCAGCGAGCGCTCGGAGACTTCCTGAATGCGCGCCACGATCTCGGCGGTGAATACTTCGCCTTCCACGCTGGCCACGCGGAGCACGTCGCGCAGCTCGTCCTCGAGGCGTCCGATGCGCTCTTCGATCACGCCTTCGACGCGCGACGGAAGGATGCTCCAGTCGATCGCGCGCGGTGCGATCCACACGCCCGCGTCGTTGCGCACGATGAGGTCGCGGTCCTGCATGGCGCGCAGCATCTCGGTCGTGAAGAGCGCGTGTCCGTTCGTGTGGCGATAGAGCTCGTCGCTGAAGGTGTCGCCCAGCTCGTTCGGCTCGGAGTCGATCAGCTCGCGCACGAAGGCGCGGCGGCGCGTGGCATCGTTGTGATCGAGATCGATGATGATGTCGCCGTGATAGCGCTTCAGTTCGTTGATCACGCGCGTCATCGGATGGCGCTCGCCGTTGTAGCCGAAGGCGACGTCGTTCGCGCGGTACGTGCCGATGATCATGAGGCGTTTGTCGGTGATCGACTGCGCGAGATG
>Ga0075425_100001846_pt1 | contig 20826 bp, 21 predicted proteins | sample SoiMethybrSBSTD4_FD_75300 | JGI IMG/M metagenome (GOLD analysis project Ga0075425, IMG submission 75300) | Bulk soil microbial communities from a Populus tree surrounding site in Tennessee, USA - Soil MetaG P. TD hybrid SBSTD4 | ecosystem: Environmental > Terrestrial > Soil > Tree plantation... | reverse complement strand
CTACGACTCGACCGCCTGGATCGCAACTTTGCGCACAACGGTGCGCACACCCGATCCACCTATGCGGTGTGTTGCTTTCCGCCTTTCGATCAGCGCGTGCACCTGGCGCTCGCAAGGCGAAAGCGTCGCGAGCATCTCCCGTGCCTGCGCCCGCTCCTGCCAGGTCTGGAGCTGGTCGAGGATGTTCGGCAACAGATCGGGCTCGGCTGAACCGTCCTGTCCGCGTGACGCCGGCGGGTCGGCGTCTTCGAGGTCCAAAGTCGGCCGCGAGCAGGCATGTGATGGCGTGACAGCCCCTAGGGCGTCCAGGCCGACAAGTCGCTGGTGGTGGAGTCGGGGAGCTCCCGACCCCACCACCAGCATCCCCGTCTAGTTCACGTGCCGAATCATCCCCAGCAGCCCATGCGCCTCCTCCTGGATGCCGGCGCTGAACAGCAGGTCGTTGGGTCCACCGGCCACGCCGTTGCCAAAGCGCAGGCCCCAGAGGCCGTTGATGGCGATCGCGTCGCCGTTGGGTCGGCTGAGGTGGCCCAGCCACTGGCCGGTCTTGAAGTTGTACGCGTTGATGCGCCCGTCGCCGAAGTTGCCGACAAGCAGCGCACCGCTGAAGCGGCCGAAGTGCGCCGGTGCCCGCACCAGGCCCCAGGGCGCGTTCAGCGCGCCGTGGCTGGCGAGCCGGGCGACCATCTGCCCGTTCTGCGTGTACACGTCGACGAAGCCGAGGCCGGGGCCGTCCGTCTCATCGCCCTGGCCGGGCACGTGCTTGGCGTAGGTGACCACGACCCACCTGCCGACGCTCTGGATCCCGAACGGCGAGTAGTTGCTCGGCAGCGTCGCATCCATGAACGCCCCGGGGGTGTTCATGACGTGGAAGTGCGAGTCGATCACCCACACCCGGCTGTGGCCGAAGTCGGCGGCATACAGGGCCGGGTGGTGCTGGAAGAACCCGATCGCGAGCCCCTTGAAGATCGCGCCCGGCACCGTCAGCTTGGTGCGAGCGTTCATCTGAAGCGGGGTGGTCGGCGTCCAGGCCGAGACGGTGCCGGCCTCGGAGTCGAAGATGAACCGGGCCGGCATCGGGCCGGCGTTGGTGCGCAGCTTGAAGCCGTTCGAGCCGTTGAACACCTGGCCGGTGGGCGCGCCCATCGGCACCGTGAACACCAGCGGCACGGCGCTGAACGGCGTGCCGGCCGCGCCTCCGGCATACAGCGTGGCCGTGCCGGTGCCGTTGTTGGCCACCCACAGCGGCGTGGTCGGCCCCGCCGCCAGGCCCCACGGGTTGACCAGGTTGGGATCGGTCAGCTGCGCCCGTCCCGGGATGTCGCTGACCAGGTTGGTCTGGCGGTAGCCGTGGTGCATGGACGACGCGCCGGCCGTGCCGCCGCCGGCCAGCGCGGCCACCGCCGTGGTGGCAAGCGCGATCACCGCAACCAGCCTTCGTCGTCGGGATAGATCCGGTCGTCTCATCTGTTCCCCCATCCGCAGGCGCGCGGAGCAGATCATGCGCGCGGTTGACGGGGCCGGGTACGCCGGTCAGGCCGGATCGGTTTGGTCGGAGGTGATCCTGGTCACAGCACGGTCTAGTGGAGAGTCGGTTGTTGGACGAGCCGTCCCGTGTCAGTCGGCCGGCATCTCGCCCGGGTGCTTCTCAACCACCCAGTAGTGGTCGTGCCGCTCGCTCACGAACTCGACGTCCGCGTAGACGTGGCCGGGCTTGACGGTGAAGCGGTTCGGGGTCGAGTGGGCCGACTCGTACTCCTCGACCGTGACCCCTAGCGCACCCACGCAGTCGGCGTTACCGCACTCGCAGAGGAACGGTACCGCCTCGTCGACCACGTCCGGCTCGATCGCGACGGCCTGCTGCTCGAGCGCCACCCGCCGGTTGTTGTAGTCGCGGAACGTCAGCTCGTTCTTGACCAGCCGTTCGCGGCGCACCGACTCCCAGCCATTGTCGCTCATACGCTCATGCTAGCCGCGATGCCCGTTTCGCCCCGGGCGAAGCGGGGAATTCCCGGACCATCCCTAGCAACTGCGATGGGCGGGCAACTGTGGTCGATCTGCCAGCGACGTGGCGGCTGCCGGCAATACCGGGCAGTGTCCCGAGCATGCGCCGGAAGCTGTTGGAGGCGATCTCGGGGCGCGGGTTCGACGAGGACGCGGTCGGGCTGGCGGTGACCGAGGCGCTCACGAACGCCGTGCGGCACGCCTACCCGGCGTCGCAGGGACCGGTCACGCTCAGCGTCAGGCAGTCGGCCGATCGGCTGGTGGTGGTCGTGGCCGACGAGGGCGTAGGCGCGCGCAGCGCGCCCGCGCGCAGCCGGCCCGACCGGGGAACGGGGATGGGCCTGCCGCTGCTGCACGAGCTCTGCACCATGGCCCGCGTCGAGCCGGGCAGCGGCGGCACCGTCGTCACCATGGGCTTTGCCAGGCACGGTCGGTAGCGAGCCGCGTTTGCTCCGGCGGCTTGCAGGGTACGGATTATGCGTAGGAAGAACCGATGTCGAAGAGAGCGGGAGGCGGAAATGGGAATCGGAACGTCCATAGTGTTGATCGCCGTCGGAGCGATCCTGCGGTTCGCGGTGACGGTGCACACGGCCCACGTCAACTGGCACATCGTCGGTGACATCCTGATGGCCGTCGGCGTCGTTGGCCTGGTGATATCGCTGATCTGGATGGCGATGGCGTCGCGGCGCGGCACGACCACGGTCGTCGACCGAAGCGGCGAGCGGCCGGCCGGATACTGACCGCGATACCGGTCCAGATGTTTCCGCCGTCATGTGCGCGGGAATGATTGGGACCGGTACGTAACGACCTGTTCGGGAGGAGGACCGGATGCTGATCACGATCCTGATCGTGCTGGCCATCATCGCGCTGTTGCTGTTCATCTTTCGCGGCCGCTTCGTGGGCTAGCGCGTCACCGCTGGAGGACTCCACTCCGGAGACCGGCTGGCGGGTGTAGGATGGCGGGCAGGGGAAGCCCTGCCGCGCGCCTGCACCGCCAGCCGACGCCTCCAGCAGGCCACGCCCCGAAGGCACGGCTCGGGGCCTGGAAGCTGGAGGGAGGTCGCGTGGTGGTCAGTCGGCGGATCAGCGACCAGCGAGCCGAGGCGCTCGGCCAGGCCAACGCCATTCGCGAGCGCCGGGCCGCCCTCAAACGTCGTCTCAAGGACGGCGACGAGTCGCTGGCCACGCTGATCCTCGACCCTCCCGACTACCTGCACACCGCCCGCATCGAGACGCTGGTGATGACCACGCCGGGCGTCGGCAAGGTGCGATCGCAGACGCTGCTCCGCGACGCCGGGATACCCGCCAAGACCACGGTCGGCCGGCTCACCGAGCGGCAGCGCACCACGCTCGCGGCGAAGCTGCCCGTGCCGCGCCGCCAACGCCAGGTGTAACTTCGGGCGGCGCGGGTACCTCTGCCCCGGGGGTGCCGGCGAGCCACGGCCCGGCGGACCGGCACCCCAGCCACCCGCTCAGCGCGACCGGTGCGGTGCCGATGCCAGCACCGTGAACCGGGCCGACCTGACGCTGCCGCCCGGCGTCGTCACCCGGATCGGCCCGCTCTTGGCGGCGGCCGGCACGGTCGCGTCGATCTCGGTCGGCGATACCACCTTGTAGCTGGCGGTGATGCCGTTGAAGCCGACGTGCGTGGCGCGCACGAAGCCGGTTCCGGTGATCACGACCTTGGCGCCCACCGCTGCGCTCGTGGGCGAGATGCTGGTGATGGTGGGCAGCACCAGGAACGTGGCGGAGCTGGTGGCCGTGGTCGATCCGGCCTGGACCGCGATCTTCCCGGCGCTGCCGGCGGCCGGCACCGTGGCGGTGATGCTGGTCGGCCCGTTCACGGTGAAGACGGCGACGGCGCCGTTGAACGCGACCGACGTGGCCGCGGTAAAGCCCGACCCGGTGATCGTGACCTTGCTGCCGACGATGCCGCTGGTAGGTGTGAACCCGCTGATGGCCAGGGTGGGGGCGCCGGAGGCGGTGAAGCTGCCGGAGCTGGTGGCGGTGCCGTCGGGGGTGGTGACTGTGAGGGGGCCGGTGCCGGCGCCCGACGGCACGGTGGCCGTGATCCGGTTGGCGGAGACGATGGTGTAGGTGGCCGCGGCGCCGGCCACCGTCACGCCGGTTGCTCCGATGAAGCCGCTGCCGGTGATGGCGACGGTGGCGCCGGGAGCCGCAGTCTGGGGGGTGAAGCTGTCGATCCGCGGCTGCACCGCGAAGGCCCCGGCGGGCACGGTGACGCCGCCCAGCGCGGTCAGGCTGACCGGCCCGTCGCTGGCGGCGGCGGGCACGACGGCGGTGATCTGGCCGGGCGACACACCCTGAAAGGCGGCTGCGACACCGTTGAAGCTGACGGCGGTGACGGAGTCGAGCCCGCTGCCGGTGATCGTGACCGTGTCACCCGCGGCGCCGCTGGCGGGGGTCAGGCCGGCCACCTGCGGCGGGTCGACGACCGTCAGCTGGGCGGAGTCGGTGAACGCTCCGTCGGTGGCGGTGACCGTGTAGGTGCCCTTGGCAGCGGCGCCGCAGACGGGGCCGTTGCAGGACCCGCCGCCGTCGATCGCGAAGCCGGTCTGGCCGGTGACGTCGCCGATGTCATTGCCATTCGCGTCGAAGCCCTCGACCTGGAACTGCTGGGTGCCGCCGGCGACGATCGTCGCTGCCGCCGGGGCCAGCCTGATGCTGGCCAGCGGCCCGCCCTGGCCGCGGCCCTGCAGGTCGGCCATGAACGCGGGCGACACCACCTGGGCGCTGGCCGGGATCGAGTCGATCACGTTCAGCCAGTCGTTGTAGCAGTAGAACTCGGGCCGCGACGTCCAGTGCGAGGCCGGGTCGGCACCGGTGCAGTCCCACGTGCGTGCGCCGGTCGCGTTGCTGCCGGTCACGAACTTGTATCCCTGGATGATGTTCCAGCCCGCGCTCTGGACCAGCGCGGTGAGCGCGCTTGGCTGCGTGTAGGTATAGGTGAACCCGAACTTGGAGCAGGGGAGTGCGGTGTTCGCGCAGTTTCCGCCGTTGATCGAATCCACCTTGACCAGGTACGGGCTCGGCACCGGTAGCGGGTTGGGGCCGATCGAATAGGTACGACCAAACGCGAAGCAGGGTGCTACTACGTTCGTTTGCATCGCGATCGAATACGGGCCGCCGAAGTAGGAGTACATGCTCCACGCGTTGTTGAACCCCTCGCTGACGAACGTGGGCAGCAGGTCGCACGAGTCGGCGGTCTGCTGGGCGGTTGAGAGCGTGCGGTCGTCGCCGTTGCCGCGGGCCGTGATCGTCCAGCCGTACTGGGACTGGAGCGTGCGCAGGTCGCTCCAGCCGAGCGTCAGGTCGCCGTTTGCGTTGCAGCGCTCGCCGGTCTCAGCCTCGAGCGAGGTGCTGACCGCCTCGGTGGCGGCGTAGCCATGCGAGGCCAGGTCCTGGGCCACCTGCCAGATGGTGACGGCGTTTGGTACGGGAGTGCAGTTGGGGGAGGTGACGCCCTCGTACTGCGCCCGGCTGAACATGATCGTTACGTAGGTCGGTGTCGCGGCGTCCGCCGCATCGGTCACGAGCACGGGCAGCAGCGTCGCGGTGACAAGAGCTATCAGAGCTAGCGATAGCCGTCTGATGGATAAGCCTCGGTGAGTCAAGAGTGAGGGCGCGAGCGCCGCCACCGACCATAACCTATCGGTCAGACATATGCTTCACATGTCATATTATTACGTCTGCGGCGGCTCCTGGTATATACCGAAGACGTTCCCGCCGGGGTCGCGGAAGCGGGCCGTGAACTCGCCCGGGTCGCCGCCGATCGCCTGCACGATCTCGCCGCCGGCGTCCGTCACCGCCCGGCAGGCGGCCTCGGCGTCGTCCACCATCACGTACACCAGCGGCCCCGGCTGGCTCATCGCCGGTCGCCCGGTCACGAACGCTCCGCTGACCTGGCCGGTGGTGTCGTCGAACGCGGTGGCGCCGTCGCCGCGAGTGCGGATCGACCAGCCGAACACCTCCCGATAGAACGCGGCCGACGCCTCCACGTCGCCGGTCGGGATCTCGACGTAACAGATCTTGCCGTTGGTGGCGGACGGTGGCATGGCGGCTCCTCGGGTCGGTGATGCGATTCTGCCAGAGCGCCGCCGTCACCCGATCCGCTAGGTTCTGGATCCGTCGACAGGAGGGCGGCGAGCAGATGGCAGAGGTGGTGACGCTTCGGGACGCGGTCGCCGAGCTGGTGGCCGACGGCGACACCGTCGCCCTGGAGGGCTTCACGCACCTGATCCCGCACGCGGCCGGCCACGAGCTGATCCGCCAGCGCCGCCGCGGCCTGACCCTGGTGCGGCTCACGCCCGACGTGATCTACGACCAGATGATCGGCATGGGCTGCGCCGAGCGCATGATCTTCTCGTGGGGCGGCAACCCTGGCGTCGGCTCGCTGCATCGCTTCCGCGACGCCGTCGAGTCGGGCTGGCCGGTGCCGCTCGCGATCGAGGAGCACTCGCACGCCGGCATGGCCGCCGCCTACGCGGCCGGCGCTGCCAACCTGCCGTTCGGCGTGCTGCGCGGCTACGCCGGCACCGACCTGCCCGGCCACACCGCGTCCGCCGGCTGGGTGGACTGCCCGTTCACCGGCGAGCGCCTGGCCGCCGTGCGCGCGCTGCGGCCCGACGTCGCGATCGTCCACGCCCAGCAGGCCGACCGGGCCGGCAACGTGCAGCTGTGGGGCATCAGCGGCGTCCAGAAGGAGGCGGTGCTGGCCGCGCGCCGCTCGATCGTGACGGTCGAGGAGCTGGTCGACGAGCTGGCGCCGCGGCCGGGGGCGGTGGTGATCCCGACCTGGGTGGTGACGGCCGTGGCGGAGGCACCGGGCGGCGCGCACCCGTCCTACGCGCACGGCTACTACGACCGCGACAACCGCTTCTACACGGCCTGGGATGCGATCAGCCGCGACCGCGAGCGGTTCACCGCCTGGATGCAGCGCCACGTGCTGGACACCGCCGACGTGCGCGAGTACGCCGCCCTGCTGCGCGAGGGGTCGCCGGCGTGAGCGGAGACGGCCACACCGCCGAGGAGATGATGGCGATCGCAGCCGCCCGCCGGCTGCGCGACGGCGCCAACTGCTTCGTCGGCATCGGGCTGCCCAGCCGGGCCGCCAACCTGGCCCGCGCCACCCACGCCCCCGGCTGCGTGCTGATCTACGAGAGCGGCACGATCGGCGCCAAGCCGCGGCAGCTGCCGCTCTCGATCGGCGACGGCGAGCTGGCCGAGACCGCCGACCTGGTGGTGTCGGTGCCCGAGATCTTCAGCTACTGGCTGCAGGGCGGCCGCATCGACGTCGGCTTCCTGAGCGCGGCCCAGATCGACCGCTACGCCAACCTCAACAGCACCGTGATCGGCGAGTACGAGCACCCCAGGGTGCGGCTGCCGGGCGGCGGCGGCGCGCCCGAGATCGCCGCCTCGTGCAAGGAGACGCTGGTGATGCTGCGCCACTCGCCGCGCGCGTTCGTGGAGCGGCTCGACTTCCGCACCACGGTCGGCTACGGCGACGGGCCGGGCGCGCGCGAGCGGCTGGGCCTGCAGGGGCGGGGGGTGAGCGCCGTGATCACCGACCTGGGCGTGCTCGAGCCCAACCCGGCGAGCTGCGAGCTGGTGCTGCGCCAGGTGCACCCGGGGGTGGAGGTGGCCGACGTGGTGTCCGCCACCGGCTGGCCGCTGCAGGTGGCGGAGAGGGTCGAGGTCAGCCCGACGCCGACCGGGGCCGAACTGGCCGCGCTGCGGGCGCTGCGAACGGCGGAGGAGCAGCCGTGAGCCGGGCGGTGATCCTGTCGGCGGTGCGCACGCCGATCGGGCGCTACGGGGGAGCGCTGTCGGGCGTGCGGCCCGACGACCTGGCGGCGATCGCGGTGCGGGCGGCGGTCGACCGGGCCGGCGTCGATCCGGCGCAGATCGAGGACGTCTACCTGGGCTGCGCCAACCAGGCCGGCGAGGACAACCGGGATGTGGCGCGGATGGCGGTGCTGCTGGCGGGGCTGCCGCAGTCGGTGGCGGGGGTGACGATGAACCGGCTGTGCGCGTCGGGGCTGGCGGCGGTGGTGTCGGCCTGCCACGCGGTGGTGGCCGGCGACGGCGACCTGTTCGTAGCGGGCGGGGTGGAGTCGATGAGCCGGGCGCCGCTGGTCACCGGCAAGCCCGACAAGGCGTTCCCGCGCGGCGACCGCACGATGTATGACACGACGCTCGGCTGGCGCTTCCCGAACCCGCGCATGGAGGCGATGTTTCCGCTCGAGAGCATGGGCGAGACCGGCGAGAACGTGGCCGAGCAGTGCGGCGTGTCGCGCGAGGATCAGGACGCGTTCGCGCTGCGCTCGCAGCGGCGCTGGGCGGAGGCGCAGGCGGCCGGGCGGTTCGCGGACGAGCTGGTGGCGGTGGGCGAGGTGGAGGCAGACGAGCACCCGCGGCCGGACACGAGCGCGGAGCGGCTGGCCGACCTGAAGCCGATCTTTCGCCAGGGCGGGTCGGTCACGGCCGGCAACTCGAGCGGGATCAACGACGGCGCGGCGGCGCTCGTGATCGCGAGCGAGGAGCGGGCGGCGGCGCTGGGGGCGGAGCCGCTGGGCCGGTTCTGCGCGAGCGCGGTGGCGGGGGTGGACCCGCGGGTGATGGGGATCGGACCGATCCCGGCCGTGCGCAAGCTGCTGGGGCGGGCCGGGGTGGGGGTGGAGGAGATCGACCTGGTCGAGCTGAACGAGGCCTTCGCGTCGCAGAGCGTGGCGGTGGTGCGGGAGCTGGGGCTCGACCCGGAGCGGGTGAACGTGAACGGCGGCGCGATCGCGCTCGGCCATCCGCTGGGGATGAGCGGCGCGCGGCTGGTGGTGTCGCTGCTGCACGAGCTGCGACGGCGGCAGGGGCGCTACGGGATCGCGACGCTGTGCGTGGGCGTGGGGCAGGGCCAGGCGGCGCTGTTCGAGCGCGTCGGCTGAGCGCCGCCAAGCGGCTGGGGAAGCCCCGTCACGGCGCCGTCACAGCGCGGTGGCGCAACACGTGCGTCTGGCACCGGTGTTGCACGAATTCCGATAGCAAAACGGAGTTACGACTACGAAATTCGTAGAAATAGGGGTCGGTTCCTACGAAATTCGTAGAATCGGGCACAACACCGGTGCCAGGCGCCGGTGTTGCATTTTGGGCCGGCACCGTGCGGTTAGCCGCGCCGCCGGTGGGGGTACCGGCCAGTCGTGATACGGGGACGGTTGTAACCGTGGCGGCCGCGCCGACAGTCGATGAGTTGCGCGCCGACGCCCGCGGCTGCAGGGCCTGTGACCTCTGGCGCCCGGCCACCCAGACGGTGTTCGGCGAAGGGCCCGCGCCGGCCCCGATGATGCTGGTGGGCGAACAACCGGGTGATCAGGAGGATCGTGCAGGACGTCCGTTCGTTGGACCCGCCGGGCAGGTGCTGGACGAGGCGCTGGTCGGAGCCGGCATCGACCGCTCGAGCGTCTACCTGACGAACGCGGTCAAACACTTCCGCTGGACGCCGCGTGGGAAGCGGCGGATCCACCAGCCGCCGACCCGGACGCAGGTCGCCGCCTGCCAGCCCTGGTTCGCAGCGGAGCTGCGCGCGGTGACACCGTCCGTGCTCGTGTTGCTGGGTGCCGTGGCCTCCCAGGCGGTGTTCGGATCAGGCTTTCGGGTGACGTCGCAGCGCGGCCGCGTCCTGCAGGCGCCGGACGGCACGACCACGATCGCGACGCTGCATCCCTCGTCGATCCTACGCGGCTCGCCAGACAGCCGGCAATCGCGGATGCGCGACCTGGTCGACGACCTGACGCTGGCCGAAGAGACCCTGGAACGCATGAGGCATCAGTGACCGACACGCTGCTGCTGGTTGATGTGCTCTCCGACTTCTCGCATGGCGATGGGCCGCGGCTGCGAGCCTCGTTCTGCGAGCACGCCGCGGAGTTGGAGGCGCTGATCGAGGCGACTCGACAGGCCGGCGTGCCGGTGGTCTACGCAAACGACCATTTCGGCGACTGGTCGGCGGATCGCTCGGACGTCCTGCGTCGAGCGCGCGCCGGCGGCGCCATCCACGGCGCGGAAGGGATTCTGCCGCGAGCAGATGAGCCGCTGATCCTGAAGCCGCGCTACTCCGCGTTCGACCAGACGCCGCTGCAGATGCTGCTCTCCGAGCTGGGAACGACCCGCATCCTGCTCGCCGGCGCCGCCCTGGAGATGTGCGTCGCCCAGACGGCGATCGCGGCCCGCGAACACGGCTACCAGGTATCGGTCATGGTCGATGCCTGCGCCGAGGTCGACCCGGCCAACGCACGCATCGCGCGTGCCTACCTGGAACGGGTCGTCGGCGCACGCCTGACCGCCGGCCGGTCCCCGGCGCGTGCCACGTCAGCCCATCTCGCATGACCGAGCAAGCCGACTTTGAGAAATTTCACAAAGGCCTGCAATTCGCGCTATTCTGCGCTTGGTCCTGAAGAGCCTTACCCCCTCATCAGGACACGCTAAGTAGAGGCGTGCAGGTCTGCACGTTCGCCCCGGTGAGCGATCCGCGCACCGGGGCGCGGCGTTTCTGGGGGCAAGTCCGCGAGCACCGCCGTGCCGGGCGCGGTTCGCAGCGCCTCGTAGTCGCGCTGGTTCTGGTCGGCATAGGCCTCCGCGAAGGCCGCCAGCGCGCGCGGCAGCGCGTCGCCCGAGCCGATGTACCCGGCGATCGCGGCCGCATCGCCGGCGCGGGCGTGGGCCCGCGCCAGCGCCTGCCCGCAGAGGTCGGCGTGGCGCCGCATCGGCCTCGGCGCCATCGTCTCCACGTCGATCGAGCCCAGCCGGTCCCAGAGCTGGCGGATGACGACGTCGCGGGTGACACCGCCCGGCGTGGTGATCCGGTCCCAGCCCAGCAGCAGATCGCCGGCCGCCTGCATCCGCCGCTGGCCCTCGACCACGCGCTGGCCGTGGCTCGGGTAGTGGCTCGTCCCCAGGAACGGCTCCAGCGCCGACGCGGCGGCCGGCTTCAGCTGCAGGACGACCGGGTCGTCGTCGTCGCGGCCGAGCATCAGCACGATCCACGCCCCCGCGCCGGCGCGGGCCGCGTGCACGTAGCGCAGCCGATCCAGCAGGTGCCGGCGGTGGGACGGCAGCGTCGACCCGTAGCGGCGGATCGAGCCGCTCAGCATCTCCGCGACGGCGTCGGGATCGTCCGCTTCCGGCGGCAGCGCGATCGTGGTCGCGCCGATTCGCGTCACGTCGTCCACGTCCACCCGCGAGTACCAGGCGTCGATCACGCCCATCCGCGCCAGCCGCCACATCGCGTCGCGATAGCCGCGGACCGCGGCCATGCTCACCCGCCGCCGCTGGGAGTCGCGGAAGCCGCGGTCGCGGCCGGCCACCGCCAGGCTCGCCACCAGCCGCTTCAGGTCCCACTCAAACGGGCCCGGCAGCGTCTCGTCGAAGTCCGCGAGGTCGAACACCCGCCGCCGGCCGGGCGCGGCGAACGCGCCGAAGTTGGCGAGGTGGGCGTCGCCGCAGAGCTGCGTCCAGAGGCTGGTGCGCGGGCTGGCGGCCAGGTCGGCGGCCATCGCGTAGGCGCCGCCGCGGAAGAAGCCGAGGGCCGACGCCGCCGGCCGCTCCGGCATCCCCGCCGGATCGCGCCGCGCCGCCGGCGGCCGCCACTCGCCGTGCACCGAGCGCGGCACCTGTGCGCGCACCGCCTTGCCCCTGGCAAGGCGATCCGGCAGCGAGAGGTACGTGGAACCACCTGACACATGCGCCCGGCAGGATTCGAACCTGCGACACGTGGCTTCGAAGGCCACTGCTCTATCCCCTGAGCTACGGGCGCGGCCCGCTGATCGTACTTGCCCGCGAGGCCGTCGCGGCCGCTGGGAGGGGTGGCCCGTCGGTGGAGGCTCCACGCCACCGACGGGCCCTCTCAGAGAGGGGTCGCTTTCCGTGCCGGCCGCAGCCGGCAGGACGACTCCGCCGGGCGATACTACGCCGCGGATGTTAGGAGATTGTGCGTGCGCCGTGAACTGGGATGCCCCCGGAAGGCGGCACGGCGCACGCCACCGATCGCCCTCGGGGGGAGCCCCGACCGGTGACGCCGCGGCGAACCGGGTGGAGCCAGGACCGCGGCGTGGTTTCAGCATCCGTGCCTTCGCGCCGCTGGTCAAGGGGTGCGCATGTGAAGGCCCGCCGACTGCTCCCGTGGCACTCGGCGGGCCTTGATTCTTGGACAGGCTGCCCGATGCGCGCGCGGACAGTGCTTGTGTCCACCCCCAGCCTACGCCTATCGATCGGACGCTGCCGTTAAGATTGCTCTCGATGGGCCCCGTGATCGACGTCGAACAGCTGCGCACGAGTGCCACGACGCATCGGATGGAGGGTCACGCCTACGGCGCCGGCGTCTCCTTCTTCCTGATCGAGTACCCGCCCGGCCGCGGCAACAGCCTGCACCGCCACCCCTACGCCGAGGTGTTCATCGTGCACGAGGGCGAGGCGCTGTTCACCGTCGGCGACAGCGAGGTGCCCGGCCCCGCGGGCAGCGTGGTGGTGGTGCCGGCCGGCGACGCGCACCGGTTCCAGGCGGCCGGCGATGGCACGCTTCGGATGACCTGCATCCACGCCGCCGGCGAGATGCAGACCGAGTGGCTGTAGCCGGCTAGTACTGCTCTTCGGCCAGCGCGTCGAGCGTTGAGGCGAGCAGCTTCGTCAGCTCGTCCAGGGTCTTCTCGAGGTGCTTCTTCCAGAACCGGCGCTCGCGGCGCTTGGCGGCCGAGCCGGACTCGATGCCGCAGATGCGGGCGGCGTCGGCCATCGCCATGATCTTCATCACGCTGGGCGCGGTGCGGTTGCTGGTCAGCACCACGTGCAGCTCTTCCCGCAGCATCAGGAACTCGAGCGGGCTGATCTCGGCGCGCTCACCGAGCGTGTCGAGCACCCCGTCGATCACGGCCAGGTTCTCGGCCTCGTACCGGTACGCGTCGGACGCCGCGTAGGCAAGTTCGAGTGCTGGATCCTTCATCACGACAGATATCGGCCGGCAAGCGTGGGTGCTTGAGACGCTCAGGCCGCCTGCGTCATGCGGCAGAAGCACGAGCTGCGCACCGGCACCGTCGCCTGGGCCAGCGCCAGCTGCAGCCGCGGACGCACGATGTCGGCCTCGGCCTGCTTGCCGAGGCGCGTCAGGCACTCGTGGAAACCGTGCAGGCTCCACACGTTGTCGGGGTGCTGGCAGGGCCGGCTGAGCGTCGAGTCCAGACCCAGGTCGGCCCGGTAGACGGCCTCCGCCTGCTCGACGTGGCCCTGCTCGAGCAGCAGCGCGCCCAGCGCGTGGCGGGTCGGCTGCATCCAGGCCCAGGGCTCGTCGTAGAGCATGTTGTCGTCGAGCTCGACCGAGCGGCGCAGGTGCGCGAAGGCGGCGTCGTGGCGGCCGTGGCGGTACTCGATCTCGCCGTCCAACATCTCGGCGGCCACGGCCAGCGCGTCCAGGCAGGTGTTGTTGAACAGGTAGCGGGTGTCCGGCACGCGCGCGTAGGCCTCGCGGAACAGGCGGCGCTGCTCGTCGGCCGCGGCCAGGTCGCCGGTGGCCGCGTGCGCGACGCCCTTGGCGTAGTGCAGCATGGCGGTGGTCACGCAGTAGAGCTGGGCATCGTCGGGCAGCGGCTCGGCCAGGATCTCGTCCCACATGCCGAAGCGCACCAGCACGTGCAGCCGCATCGGCACGAACCCCTCCAGCCAGTCGGCCATCACCGGCACCTCGACACGCAGCAGCTCCTCGGTCAGCGTCGCCCGCAGCTCGGCGGCGGCCTCCAGCGCCGGCTCCGGCTGTCCAAGGAACATGGCGCCGTAGATGGTGAAGTGGTAGTCGTGGCAACGGTAGAGCGTGTAGAAGTTGAGCGCGCCCTCGCGCTCCAGGAACTTGCGGTCGGCCGCGATCGCGCGCCGGTTGCCGGTGACAACGTCGCGATAGTTGCCGCAGAGCACGTCGATGTGGGTGGGCATGTGCACGAGGTGGCCGGCGTCCGGAACCAGGTCGCGCAGCTGGTCGGCGGCGCGCAGCGCCCGCTCCGGGAACGGCGACATCTCCATCGTGTGCACGTACATGTGCAGCAGGCCTGGGTGGGGGCGAGCGCCGTTCGGGTTCGCCATCCCGCGCTCCAGCACCGCCATCGCCTCGGCCGTGTCGGCGCCCTCGGCCGGCTCGCCGGTCTGCAGGTCCCAGAGCAGCCAAGGCGTGCGGCCGATCAGCGCCTCGGCGAACAGCGAGGCCACGTCCTGGTCGTCGCCGAACTCGGCGTAGACGTCGCGCATGGCGGCCGCGTACTCGTCGTTCCAGGGGGCGCAGTCCTCGGCCGGCGTGTGCTCGGGGAAGCGCGCCCGCAGCGCCCCGATCAGCGCCCGCTCGACCGGCGTGCCGGCGCCGGCCAGCTCGGAGGCGCTGGTGACGGCGGCGTGCGCGGTGGCCACGGCGTCGGTCAGCTCCTGCTCCTCGAACGCGTCCCAGTTCTTGTTGTAGTTGGGGCCGATCGCGTAGGCGAGGCCCCAATGCGCCATCGCGCAGGCGGGGTCGGCCTCGATCGCATGCTGGAAGCAGCGGACTGCCTCCTCGTGGTTGAAGGCATAGCACCAGGTGAGACCGCGGTCGAACCATGTCTGGGCGTCGTCCGACGTGGTGGTCACGGGCCGGCCGAAGCCCCCGAGGTCGTAGTACTCGTCACGGAGCATGATGAACTGCCGATCATACGCTGCGCGAGGGTGTGATCTCGGCGAAGACGCCACGGCTGCCGGCAGCGGCGTCGCGGATCGCGACCGGCGCGGTGTTGGTGATGTTCGCCGGCAGGTCGTTGACCGCGAACCAGGCCACCTCGCTGATCTCGCCGTCCGTGCCCGGGTGGGGGGCGCCGCTTTCGATCGTCCCGCGGAAGATGAAGCGCAGCCCGTGGCGTCGGCTGCGCAGGCTGTAGAGGCCGACCAGGTGGTCGAGGGAGACGGCGACGCCGGCCTCCTCGGCGACCTCGCGCACGGCGGCCTGCTGCGGGCTCTCGCCCGGCTCGAGGCGGCCGCCGGGCAGGCCCCAGCGACAGCCGCCGTAGGTCTGGTGCACGAGCAGCACGCGGTCGTCCGGGTCGAATAGCACGACCGCCGCAGCCAGGGTGGGGCCGTGGGGCTGGTCGTCGGGGATCAAGGGTGACCGGTGGGACTCGAACCCACGTCCTCCTGGACCACAACCAGGGGCTACCACCAGCTGAGCTACGGCCACCGCGTGCCTTCAGGATACCGGTATCGGCAAACGGCCGCCCTGTTCGCCCGATGCGGGCGCCGGCGCGGAGCCTTCGAGCGGCCCCCTGATAGAGAGGTGCCGGGCACCGTTCCATCATCCGTGACAGGTGTGTCGGGGTCGTCACGCGCCGGTCACGCCTGTTACGACGTAGCCCGGCACCGTCGTATCAGCTGTGACCGGCGCGTGACGCGGCCGTGACGGGTTTCCCGCGAATTCGGTAACGGGACGGTTACGCCCGTGCAACGCGTGTAACGACGGTGCCCGGCACCATCGTTCCACCCGTCAGGCGGCGAAGCTGTCCGACTGCTGGTTCTCGCCCTCGGTGTAGTCGGCGCTGGTCGCCTGCTGGAGCAACTCGTGGTCGAGCACGAACCGGCGCATCAGCTGCTTCTCCTGCTCGGTGCGGTCCGGCTGCTCGGCCAGCGCCTTGACGCGGTCGACGATGCCGCCCGGTTCCAGGAACGGCCGCAGCCGCCGGTGATCCAGCCGGTTCTCGACCCGCGGCCCGCGCGCGCTCGCGCTCGGCTGCCCGGCGCCGCGCATGAACGGCTGCAGGAACGCGACCAGCCCCTCGTCGGTCTCGATCGACCGCGACACCCACGCCCGGCACTCGCCGCGGTTCCAGCTCGCCCAGCAGGTCAGCGCTTCGGGCATCTTGGGAGCGCCCAGCAGGCCGCCGCCCTCGGCCTCGTCGCGCACCGCCGTCAGCGCCAGGTTCTCGACCTGCGCCAGCTGCGACAGCGTCACTAGCGTCTCCGCGCCCTCCGTCCACTCCCCGCCGTACTTGCCGTGCTGCTGGCCGAGCATGATCACGATGTCGGTCGTGGTCGCGATCGAGCCGCCGCTGCCGATCGCCTCCTCCAGCAGCGACACGCGCTCGTCTTGCTCCACCTGCAGCAGCAGCCGCCGCACGATCCGGCGCAGGTGCTGTGAGACATCGACGTCCAGTCGCCCGCTCTCCTCGCGCCGCAGCAGCTCGTTCGCCGCCTGGAACAGCGCCCGCATCGCCGCCTCCAGCTCCTCACGGTCGCCGTTCTCCCCGATGTGGTTCTCGAGCCGGCTGAGGAAGGCCTCGAGCCGCTGTGGCGCGTCCGGACCGGGGTCGCGAGCCAGCTCGATCAGCGTGGCCGCAAACTGGTTGGTGTCGCCGAAGTGCTCCAGCTTCGAGGCCAGGTCGGCGTTCGAGATGCCGCCGCTCGGGATCGCCAGCTGGAAGTAGACCGGGAACGTCTCCTCGCTGGCCACCAGCAGCAGCGTCCGCCACGTGTCCTCCGGCATCGTCGCCAGCACCCGCGCACCGAGGATGTCGCCCAGCCGCGGGAACAGCCGCATCAAGAGATTCGTGGCGCGCGTACGGTCGGCCTCGGACAGCTGCTCGCCCCAGGCCTCGTGGTAGCGCTTGGTCTCGCCCAGCGATCCGTCCTCGTCGCGCCGCGCGGTGACCGGCAGCAGGAACGCCGACGGCCGCCGCCGCACCGCGTCGTAGGCGACGGGGCAGAACAGCCGCAGCGTTTCGAGCGCCGTGAAGTCGATCGGGTTGACCTCGCCCCTGACCGCCGCGTACGTGGCTGTGGTCGCGTTCACCAGGCGGACAACGTCGCGCGGGGTGCGCAGAAACGGATCGATCGCGTGTGTGCAGATGTCGACCCAGTAGTCCGGATGCACCAACCCGCCCTCGCGGGCTTCGGTCAGCAACGGCTCAATCCGGTCGACGAACATCTGCTGCAGCAGCGCACGGTCGGCCAGCGGCAGGTCGATCTCGAGCTGCAGCGACTTGTCGATCCCATCGCCGCTGACCAGGTCTCGGCTGAGCGCGATCACGAACACGAGGTTGGCGATCGGGGCGGCCGACGCCAGCAGCCGCAGCAGCTCCGCCAGGCGATCCGGCACCAGCCGGTCGGCGTCGTCGATCAGCACCACCACGCGCTTGTCGCCGGAGCCAAGCGTCGAGGCCACCCTCGCAAGCAGCGCCGCCACCTGCGCGGGGTCGGGAAGCTGGTCGGAGCTGGACCCAAGCGCCGCCGATGCCAGCAGCTGTACGAACCGCTGCTCGAGATCGGCGCCGCCTGACAGCAGCCACGGGTTCCAGTCGACCACCGTCCACTTGGCAGCGGCCGGGTGCGCGCGCAGCGCCGCCCGCGTCAGGTTGAGCGCGCTCGTACGCCCGCCGCCGGGATCGCCGTAGAGGCCGACCGTGATCCCGTCCTTGGGGGATAGCGTCGCGATCACCGACGCCAGGTGCGCGGCGAAGGCGGCATGGCCAAGCGCATCGGCCGACGCGTCGCTCAGCGGCCGATCGGGTGACAGCTCCGAAGCGTGTGTGGGCGTTTCGATGTGCGGCCTCGCGATCCAGTTTTCCAACCTTCCTCATCGGCGCGATGCTGCCGGGTCTTGATCGAAATCGCCGGGGGATCGAATAACCTGCTCCAAACACGCGCGGGCGTGGCGGAATTGGTAGACGCGCCGGCCTTAGGAGCCGGTGGCTTCAGGCCGTGGAGGTTCGAGTCCTCTCGCCCGCATCGGCGCGGAGTTTGGCCACCCCCTGCGCGGGGCACTGACAGTAGGGTGAACTCCAACTCCCGAGCCGAAGACCACAGCGCGACGGTGTCGTCCACCGTCGGCCTCCGCTCCGGCCACATCGCCGTGGGCGAGACACCGCGCCAGGTTGTGCTCGACATACCGCTGCGGGTGATCGCCAAGGTGCTGTTCTCGGTGTTCGTGTTCACCGTCGCCGTGTCGCTGCTCGCGAGCGTCCGCACCGTCCTGATCTGGGTCGGCCTGGCCCTGTTCATCGCCGTCGCGCTGAACCCGGCGGTCGTCCAGGTCGAGCGCGTGATGCGCCGCACCTGGGCGGTGGTGACGGTGTTCCTGGCGTTCGTGGTCGGCCTGCTGGCGGTGCTGGCGCTGCTGGTCGCGCCGTTCGTTGGCCAGATCCATCGCATTCCGGAGAGCGCCCCGCAGGCCGCGAACCGCCTGGCGAAAAATCCGCTGATCCATCGCCTCGACCAGCACTACCAGGTCGTCGATAAGGTCAAAGCACACGCGTCCGACCTGCCCGACATCGTGTTCGGCGCCGCCGGTACGGTGGTAAGCGGCCTGGCTGCGACGGTGACGGTGCTGTTCCTGGCCGCCTTCGTGCTGTTCGAGCTGCCGCAGATCAACGAGCTGATCCTGTCCCAGCTGCGTCCCAAGGGCGCCGAGCGCGCCCGCGAGATCGGCGGGCATATCAACCGCACGGTGGGCGGCTACGTCGCCGGCAACCTGCTGATCTCCGTGATCGCCGGCGTCGTCGCCGCGCTGACGCTGTGGATCCTCCACCTGCCCTACGCGCTGACGCTGGGAGTGGTGGTGGCGATCGGCGACCTGGTGCCGCTGGTGGGCGCCACCATCGCGTCGATCCTGGTGATCGCGGTCGCGTACTTCGCGGGCGGCACCACCGATGGGATCATCGTGTTCGTCGTGATCATGGTCTACCAGCAGATCGAGAATCACCTGATCCAGCCGGCCGTCTACCGCCGCACCGTTCAGATGCCGGCGCTGGTGGTGCTGATCGCCGTGCTCACCGGCGCGGCGCTGCTGGGCATCCTCGGCGCACTGATCGCGATCCCGATCGCGGGCACGATCCAGGTGGTCGTGAAAGACCTGCTGCGCGAGCGGGCCGAGCGCATCAGCGCTCAGGAGTCGGGCGCGACGTAGCTATTGCCTGTCGGGCCCGGTAGCAGGGCGCGCCCGTCGACCACCGCTGCCGCGATATCGACCAGCTTGCGGTTCCCGCTACGAGCATGTGCTCGAAGCATCTCGAACGCCTGCGCCTCGTCCGTGTCGTGGCGCTCCATCAGGATGCCCTTTGCGCGTTCGATCACCGCTCGTCGCCCGAACGCTCCCTCGAGGTTCTGGAACTCGGCGAACCGGCGCAGCACGATGTCGATCGAGTCCTGCAGCTGCGCGGGGTTCGTATCGGTGATGTAGGCGAACACGCCGCGCTTGGCCGCCTCGGCGACGAACACGTGGTCATCGGTCTCCAGCAGTGCGATCACGGGGCAGGCGGCCTGACGGACGATCTCGCCGATCAGTTCGAGGGCGTGATCGCTGCTCTCGCCGAGCCCCACCAGCGCCACGTCCGGGTGCTCGAGCTGGGTCACGGCGGCGACCTCGTCCACCTCGATCGACCGCGCGACCACCTCATGGCCGAGGCCGACGACGACGCCGGTCACGTAGTCGAGCCGGTCGCTTCGCTGGTTGGCGATCAGGACGCGAAGGTGCTGATGCTCGAGCGCGTCGTTCACGACCCAACAGTGTACAACTGCGTGAACCGCTCAACTACACCGTGTGTTCAAGTCAGGAGGGACCATCTCATGCAGTTACCTATCGATCGCCCGATCACCGTGCGCTTTGTCGACGGCAAGGAGTTGACGGTCACCGTCCGCGAATCGGATCAGCTCGGCATCCTGGTCGAGTCCGCCGAGGGCCAGGCGCGGACGATCGTGATCCCGTGGAGCGCCATCAATCAGGTGACCTGGCAGTAAGGCATGGTAGAATGAGGCGTCGCGGCCCAACCCTTGCCACGGCGCGCCTGGCCCAAACACTTCGGCCATCCGTGTTGTTTTAGTAGTGGCTGAAGGAGGCCCGGGATGCTGTACATCCTCATCATTCTGATCATCGCTGCCGTGGCGTTTTACCTGTATCGCCGTCGCATGAACGCCTGACGGGCGGCGTAACCTGAACGCCGGCGCGATGGAGCACGCAGGCAGCGTCGCGGGCTGGATGCACCAGGTGGCAGGTCAGATGCGATCGATCTCGCTGCCGGTACTGGTGCTCGCGCTGGCGCTGCACACCTGCGAAATGCTCCTGAACGCGTTGGCGTGGCGCAACATCTTGCGCCGCGCGTATCCGCGCTCCGACGTGTCCTACCGGGTTGTCCTGGGCGGGTACGGCGGCGGGGTGGCGCTCAACTCGCTTCTGCCGGCGCAGGCCGGCACGGTGGCGATGCTTGGCATCTACCGAGCTCGGATCCAGGCCTCGACCGCGCTCGGCCTGGTAGGCGCCGGCGTCGTGCAAAACGCGTTCTACGTGGTGATCGGCGTGGCTGTCTGCATCGCCCTGATCGCCACTCAGCAGGGCGCGCTCGATCCCCAGCTCGGCTCGCTGTATGCGCACGCGGTGCTGGTCGTGGTCGGCGTGATCGTGCTCGGGATCCTGGCGTGGGTCCTCGTTCGCCGGTGCAAGGCCCTCGCCGGAGCAAAGGACGGGGTGGCGATCCTCATGGAGCCGCGTGTCTACGCAGCGCAGGTACTCGCCGTCGAGCTGGCCGCCTACGTGGTGCGGGCGGCGGTGACCGGGCTCTTCATGAGCGCCTACGGACTGCCCGTGTCGCCGCAGAGCGTGCTGCTCGTCCTGGCGGTCAACTCGATCTCCTCGACGCTCGCGTTCACCCCCGGCGGCGTCGGCACCCAGCAGGCGCTGGCGTCGGCCGCCCTGCGAAACGTGGCTCCTTCGAGCGCCGTCGCTGCCTTCTCGCTCGGCCAGCAGCTGATCCTGGCCGCGTGGGACATCGTGTTCGG
>Ga0075425_100001845_pt1 | contig 20834 bp, 14 predicted proteins | sample SoiMethybrSBSTD4_FD_75300 | JGI IMG/M metagenome (GOLD analysis project Ga0075425, IMG submission 75300) | Bulk soil microbial communities from a Populus tree surrounding site in Tennessee, USA - Soil MetaG P. TD hybrid SBSTD4 | ecosystem: Environmental > Terrestrial > Soil > Tree plantation... | reverse complement strand
CTTGCGACGGCGCCGGCGACCGCCTCTGTGCCTCGATCAACATTGCCCGCAACGGGAAGATTCGCCGCCTTGCTGGTGTGGACGAAAGCCATTCCATCGGAGCGCTCTACGGAAAAATCACATATCTCTCCGGTATGGTGCCGATGGAGCACGAGTATAAATTGATGGGTCTCGCGCCCTACGCGGAAAAAGCCCGAGAGTCTCAAGCCATCAGCGAAGAGTTTGAACGCCTCTTCGCGTTCGACCGCGAGAACCCTATGTTGTGGACACGCGCGGCGAACTGCCCGCCACTTCAATACAGCGCCGACTTTCTGTCCGGTATGCTCCGGCGCAAGCGTTTTGACCATATCGCTGGAGGGGTACAACTGTTTGTCGAGCGGTTCCTGGCTCAGTGGGTGAAGAACTGTGTTGCCGAAACCGGAGTTCGTAAGGTGGCGCTGAGTGGCGGCGTATTTATGAACGTCAAGGCCAACCAGAAAATTTTGAATCTACCGGAAGTGGAGGAACTGTTTATCTTCCCGTCTTGTGGAGATGAAACCAATTCGATCGGAGCGGCCTGGTTGATTGACCAGCAACTGAGTAAGAAAAATCCCCAGAAGCTAGGCGCGTTTTACCTTGGACCGGAATATTCGGACGTCGAGGTTGAAGCCGCGCTGAAGAATTACAAATTCAAGAGCGGTGTTGAAGCGAAGCACCATCGGGAGGTCGAATTCGGCGTCGCTGAACTTTTGGCAAAGGGCAATGTCGTAGCGCGGTTCAAAGGCCGCATGGAGTTTGGTGCTCGGGCCTTGGGTAACCGCTCTATCCTTGCGAATCCCGCCGTTCCCGGCGTCGTGAAAATCATCAACGAGATGATTAAATGCCGCGACTTCTGGATGCCGTTTGCGCCTTCTGTGCTTGCCGAACGCAGCGACCGCTATTTCTACAAGCCCAAACCGGTCGAAGCCCCGTACATGATCCTGACCTTAGATAGCCGTCCGGAAAAACGTGACGCCATGGCTGCGGCGATTCATCCTTACGACGCAACGGGCCGGCCGCAGGAAGTGTATGCATCCTGGAATCCCGACTACCACCGCCTGATCAGCCATTTTGCGGAACTCACTGGCGAAGCGATCATCCTGAATACTTCGTTTAACCTCCACGGCGAACCTGTAGTGTGCTCGCCCGAGGATGCGCTGCGCGTCTTTGACATTTCCGGTCTGGAGTATCTCGCTATCGGCAACTTCCTGCTTTCAAAACAATAACCATCCGCACGCGTGGCTTGCGGAGCTTAAGGAATAACACCTACGCGACCGATGAGTTCGATTCCGAACCCGACTGATTCTACAAACGGATCGTCTGCGCTGCCGGCGCAGCGCTCCGCCATTCTCGGCATGCTGGGCCGAAACACGTTTTGGCTGTGGCTCGACCTGGGCGCGTTGCGCATCGGCGGGCTTCTTGCCGGTTTCTTTCTCATCCGCTATTTCGGCCCGCACGATTTCGGCCTCTACAGCACCGCGATGGCGGTCGGATTCTTGGTCAACGCCCTCAGCGATCTGGGCCTCACGCGCTACACCGCCAGAGCCGTCTCTGCCAATCATCGCGAAGGGCCACCGATCTTGGCAATGACGTACCTGTCCACTGCGATTTTTGCCGCGCTGGAACTAATCGCTCTCGTGGTCGCTCTGTCGCGAGGCAACACCGCCGCCGCAGTCATCATCGCGGGCTTGCTCGTCAACAATTTCGAGGGCTCGGCCATTCTGTGCTCGGCGATGCTGAACGCTACGCTGCGCGCGCGCCTTATCCTGCCCGGCTCGGTCATCAGCACACTTTGCCTGATTATTTTCGCCTCGCTGGTAATCTGGCTGCACCTGCCTGTGCTCACGTTTGTGCTTCTGAGTTGCGGCCGCAGCATGCTGGTCTTTGTGGTTCGGCTCTGGCAGTTGCGTGATCTTTGGCCAGACACGGCGGCCTGGAGCGCGCAGAGGCTCCGTGAAACGATTCATTCCGCATGGCCGTACTTTACGTACAACATCACGCAAGTCAGCTACGGTCGCATTTCGATCGTTTGCTTCGGTCTGGTCGCCTCGCAAGCCTGGGTTGGCATCTATTCGGCCGCTTTCGTCCTCTCGGACATCTATCCGCAGTGGAGTTACTCGGCCAGCGGCGCGGTTCTGCCATTGTGGACGCGACTTTACGAGGGCAGCCGCATTCAGGAGCTAGTCGAAACACGTGAGTCTCTTCTCGACGTCATTGTGCTGATTTCAGTGCCAATCGCCATTGGCCTTTCCGTATTTGCACCGGAGATTTGCGGTTTTCTGGGACCACGCTATGTCGCAAGCGCTCCCGTTTTGCGCATCATCGCCTATCGCGCGCTCCTATCTGTGATTGACGGCCTAGTGGGGCACGGCTTCCTGATCGCCATCAATCAGGTGCGCAAGCGGCAGCGGTCGCAGTTGATCGCGCTGGTCGTGCTAGCGCTGTTGACTCTCGTTCTCGGCCGTTGGTGGGGACCGCAAGGGGTTGCCATCGCGCTCTTTGTCGGCGACGCAATCTTGATCGCGCAGTACTACGGAATTCTTTCGAAGTTGAACCTGCATATCCGTACCTGGTTTTTCGTTCCGGTATGCGCCGCCGGCGGTTGCATGGCGTTGATCTCGTTGCTCGTGCCAAACAGTTTCGGTCTCGCAACCCGAGTGGCCGCGGGCCTCCTAGCTTATGCCCTTGCGCTCGTCCTACTCTCCGGAAGCCGTGTAGTTGACGTGATTCGCACGGTCAGGCATTGCGTGGGCGGTCTTGGACCAAGCCGGGCCGCGGAAGTGACGCAATGACATCAAGCTACCAACGAAGCGCAGAGCAGTTGCGTCGTCTCAAGCTGACCGCGGTCGTGGTAGCAATCGCGTTGAGCTTTGTCGTGGCTATGGCCGTGCCAATGCTTTCCAAGGTGCAATCGCGCGCCGTCCAGCTGCTTTCCTCGCACGCCATGTACGTTCCATTTCTCTTCGTGGGCGGCGCTGCGGCCTTATGGTTCTTCCTGAAGTTTCCCGAAATCGCCGTGTCCCTCTTCTATGTTGTCGGCTTCTTCAAGGGCGATCCGCGCCTCGACGCGTCGCCCGTCGACCTCACGGTAACCGTAGCCGTAATCATGTTGCTGGCGATGAGCCTGCGCTTGTTCTTCACGCAAGCCACGCTGCACTTGCCCAAAGACTTTATTTTCTACGCACTGCTTTTGGCCCTGATGTTCATAAGCCTGACTTACACGCCCGATCTCGCTGCGGGCGTGGACAAGACCTTGCGCTTCATTTTCCTGACTTTGATGGGAGCAATCTCGCCCTTCCTGCTCGTGGACACGCCGCCGAAAGTCCGCCGCTTCATGGTAGGACTGGTCGTGGGCGGCATGTTGATGGCCATCAACTCGTTTTTCATGCTGGGCGGCGAAGACCGCTTAACGGCTCCGAGCGGAGAAACAACAGCGCTCGGCTTCTCGGCGGGCTTGGCACTCGTGATCATCTGGGCGCTGTGGTTCCCGCGCATGTCGCTTTTCAGCCGCGTGCTGCTCTATCCATTTGTCGCGGTGCTGATCGTGGCTCTCGTCGGCTCCGGTGGACGTTTCGCGAACGTCGGTACAGTCGTTTGTCTTGGCCTGATCATTCTGTTTTATCGCAAACTGGTAGTAGACCTGGCCATCATGCTAGGTGCAGGAATCGCGGCGTTGCCGTTTGTCAAAATTCCCGCCGCATCTCTGGACTACCTGGCCTCGCTTGCTCATCCACATCAGGCCTTCGGCACCCGCACGGACCTGATGGAATTCGGCTTGCGCACGTTCCTCGATCACCCACTCTTTGGCGTCGGCATTCAGGGCTATCGTTATGTCACGCCCAATCCGCTCACCTACAACTTTCCACACAACCTTTTGCTGGAGCTTGGCGCGGAACTTGGCATTTTTGCCGTGATCGCGTTCCTTGGGCTCGCGGTGTGCTCGTATCGCGCCATGTTTCGTGTGATGCGCGAAGCCTACTCCGAAAATATCATCCTCTACCGCACCGTCTTTCTCATTCTGATTCTCACGTGTATGGATGCGTCCGTCTCCGGCGAAATGAATAATGACCGCCTTTTGTTCTTCATGCTCAGCATGCCCTTCGTGCTCGAGCGCATCGCCTGGAAGGAAAACACGGCTCGCGCCGCCGCGGGAGAGATTGTCGTTTTCCCAAGTGACTCACCGCATCTGGAATCTGCTTACAGCAACTAAGACCAGCGATAGGCGAACACAATGAAATTTGACTTGAGCCAATTCCCGGTTCCCACCGCTGCTCTCGCTGGAGGTGCGGGCGTACAGCCTGCTCTCGATCCGGCCTTGAATCTTCCATCCGTCGACAACGATGAAGTCACGGCAGAGTCGCAGCACGAGGGAGACGGAATTTCGGTTTGTCATCTTTCTCCCGTCAAAGGCCGTCTCGACGCGCGCACCTACAACATGGAAATTCTTCCAGCCGTCAAGCACGGCGTTCGCGCGGCGCTGGTTGGCCCGCACGGCACTGAACATCACGAAGAGGGTCTCGACGTCGTGCCGCTCACCGCCGGTCGCAGCCGACTAAACCGTTTCATTACGTCTCCGGCGATCGCCTTCTTCGCGCGCCGTCAGCCGGCGCGAATCTATCATTTGCACAATCCGGAGATGATTCCGGCCGGCTTGCTGCTGAAGCTGGTCTTCCGCAAAACCGTGGTCTATGACACGCAAGAAGATTTCGCCTCGATGATGCTAACCAAGACGTACCTTCACCCACACCTTCGTGGAGTAATGGGCAAAGTTGTTCACATTGCGGAACGTGTAGCAGCGAATCTGTTCGACGGATTCATGACTGCGGATTCCGGCACCATGCGGGCCCTAGCGCATTCGGGCAAGAGCAAGAAACTCGTCTTCTACAACCTGCCTAATCTGGAGTTCTTTGCGAACTTGAAGCCTATGCCGAAGCGCTTTGACGTGGTCTATCGCGGCGGGTTATCCGAGCGAGCTGGGACGTTTGTGCTGCTTGAAGCGCTTCAGCTGTTAAGAAAACGCGGGATCCTCGCTCGCGCCCTTCTCTTCGGTTATACCGACGATCAAGCCGTCCGTTCATCGATTTTGGAGCGAGTCGGGCGCATGAATCTCACTTCACAGGTTTTCCTGCACGGCAGAGTCCCGCACTCCGAGATGGCGAATACTTTGTCACAGGCGCGCATCTCGATTTCTCCGCTCATGGCAATTCCAAAATTCATGCACAACATTCCCGTGAAAGTATTCGAATCCTGGGCCTGCGGCCTTCCGGTGATTAGCAGCGATCTGCCACCGATCCGCCCCTTTTTCCGCGATGGAGAGTTCGGCCTCCTGGTTCCTCCCGGCAACTCGCAAGCGCTTGCCGAAGCGATCGAAGACCTGCTGAAGAATCCCTTTCGGGCCGAACAGATGGGACGCGCGGGCCGCAAAGCAGTGTTCGAGCGCTGCAACAACAAACGCGAGATACACAAGCTGATTTCGTTTTATGCAAAAGTTCTTGGCCGAAACGCACAGCCAAGCGCCGCAAAGGCGCACTGATTTGTTAAGCATCCGCAAACATCGGGAAATCTAAAATGGAAAAACGACTCATCATCAACGCCGACGATTTCGGTTTGAGCCACGGAATCACCGATGGCATCTTGCTCACCTATCGCAAAGGCTTGTTGACCAGCACCTCCCTCATGGTGAATCAGCCTGCGACGGAATATGCAGTTCGTCGCACACCGGAAGTTCCCGACTTAGGTATCGGCATCCATCTGAATCTCACGGAAGGCCAGCCGGTCCTACCAAGGGAGCAAGTTGCGACCCTGGTAAACGCCGCCGGTGAGTTCATCGGTCCATCCGAGATGGGAAGCCGCCTGCTTCGGTGGGAAGCCTCTCCTCGCGAAATCGAGGCAGAATTTCGCGCACAAATTCAGCAGATGAAATCGCTCGGCCTGCAGCCGACTCACGCCGATTCGCATCATCGCATTCACATGTATCCGGCGGCCGCTCGAGCCTTCTATAAGGCGGTTACTTCAGAAGGCATCCGCCGTGCGCGTGCGCCGCGCAAGCGGTATTGGCCCACGAGCGGTCGTCTAGGCGGGCCTCACATCGGTCCGCTTTACCGCAGAATCGCAGCCAAGGCGTACCTCGAATTTCTGCAGTCATTTGTTTTTCGCGGCCTTCACCTCCCCGACGCTGGCGTGACATTTCACCCGAAATACGGCAGCGATCCTGCGCAGCTGCCCGAGGCGTGGCAGTCCACGTTCGAATTCATGCCTGAGGGCGCCTACGAGCTTTGGTGCCACCCCGGCTTCATTCAGCCTGGCTTTTCCGAGACTGACTCTCTTTGCGAACGCCGCGAGCAGGAAATCGCCATTCTCCTTGATCCGAAACTGCGCGACATCGCCGCGCGCCGCGAACTGCGATTGATCAATTTTTCCCAGCTGTGATTTGTCGGACGTGTTAGCAAGCTGCGCCTGCTTTTTAGCGACCGCATTCTCTGGAATCAGGAGGTTCCATGATTGAAGCTCAACTTCGCGCCAACAGTGCCGCGCTGCAGCGAGCGTATGACCGGATGCCGTACTCGGTGCAGAATCTGCTGACCAGCGCGCGAGGCTGGTTCCTCACCCGGAATCGCTACGCGCCCCGTATGTTCTCATTGCTGCGCGAGCTTCGCGGTCATGAACGCTGGACCGCCGAGGAAATCCACGCCTTCCAACTGCAGGCGCTCCGGAAAATCATCAAACACGCACGAACGACCTCGCCTTTCTATGCTGAGTATCCGGATATCAACGTGCGATCTTCTGCCGACCTTGCACGCCTTCCCGTATTAACCCGGGAGTTGGTTCGCGAAAATGGCGAAAGGTTAGCCTCCCTAGCCGTGCAGTCAGCCGAACGCATTCGTGTTGGCACAACCGGGACCACGGGTGCGAGCCTCCAGGTCACCTACAGCGAACCGGTCGCGCGCCGCCACTGGGCGTTTCGCATGCGCCAATGGGCTTGGGCTGGCATCAAGACTCGCACACCGCGCGTCACCTTTTTTGGCAGCCGCGTCGTTCCTCCGGAGCGCACTGAGCCGCCCTTTTGGACTCACAATTTTCTCGAGCGCCAAACACTGGCCAGCATCTTTCATCTGTCTGAATCCAACGCTTCTCACTATGTCGACTTCCTGCGCCAGAACTCCAGCAAAGTTCTTGAGGGCTTTCCTTCCGTCCTCGCGATCCTCGCCGACTTCGTTCTCAAAACCGGCGAACCGATCCCGATGCGAGCTGTCTTTACCGATGGCGAGCCGCTGTATCCGTTCTTGCGCGAGAACATCGAGAAAGCCTTTGCGACCCGCGCCTACGACCTTTACGGCAACACCGAATACGCCGGGCTCATTCACGAATGCGAACGCGGCCAGATGCACGCGATCCCTGAATATGCCTTCCTCGAAATCTTGGACGCTGAAGATCGCCCCGTTGGACCCGGAGAGGAGGGTTACTTCGTCTGGACCAGTTTCGTGAACGATGCGATGCCGCTCATTCGTTATCGCATCGGAGATCGCGGCTGCTGGCAGACGACAGGGCCCTGCGCGTGTGGGCGCAACTTTCCGCTTGTCGTTCCGACAATTACCCGAGACAGCGACACGCTCCGCTGCCCCGACGGCCGGCTGTTTTCTCCGCGCGCGCTCAACCAATGTCTGAAGGGTGCAACCTCGCTGCGGTTTTGCCAGTTGCTACACGAGCGGCCCGGTCACGTACTGATCCGCGGTGTTGCCAGCAGCCCCGATTCCTACGCGGACTTGATGGAAATTCAAAAACGCCTGCAAAGAGTTCTGGGTCAGCAATTCTTGGTAACCGCAACGCTGGCCGATGCGCCAATCGTTCGTGCAGGTGGCAAGATTCCGCTGATTATCCAGCACAGCTCGAACTAACACTCTTCCCGCTCAGCTCCCCTGTGTCGCCGGCCCTTCCGGCCTATTAAAAAAGTCAGGCGTGTCCTGGAGGAGCGCAAACAAATGGCAAATCTTGCCGTATTTGGTCTTGGCTATGTTGGCAGCGTGACCGCAGCATGTTTTGCGGCGCGAGGCCATCAGGTGATTGGCGTTGACACCAATCGTCAGAAACTCGACTTGCTCCGGCAGGGCATTCCGCCGGTCGCCGAGCCCGGATTGCCGGAACTGGTGCAGACCGCGGTTCGTAATCGCAAGCTCTGCGTAACTCACGACGTCAGCGAAGCCGTCCGCCGCTCCGATGTCTCCTTTATCAGTGTCGGCACTCCGTCCCGCCGCAATGGCGACGTGGACCTGTCCGCGCTTGAATCTGTGCTGGAAGAAATCGGCGCCGCGCTTCGCGGCCACAACAAATTCCATACCGTCGTCCTCCGAAGCACGGTTCCGCCGGGCACCACCAAACGGTTTGCGGTTCCAATCCTTGAAGAGATGTCCGGCCGCTCAGCAGGCACCGGCTTTGAGGTCTATTTCAATCCGGAATTCCTGCGCGAAGGCTGCTCCATCCGAGACTTCCATGCGCCACCCTACGTCGTTATCGGGAGGGAAAAAAATCTTGCCAACGGCAGGTTGCGAAAAGTGTGGGAGGAAATGAAGATCGATGCTCCGATCATCGAGCTTGAGCTTCAGGAAGCGGAAATTCTTAAGTATGCCTGCAATGCATTCCACGCGCTAAAAGTGTCGTTCGCGAACGAAATCGGCGCCATCTGCAAGGAGCTTGCGATCGACAGCCAGCGTGTGATGGAAACCTTCGTCAAAGACACCCAGTTGAATACCTCCGCGAGATACTTGGCGCCAGGGTTCGCGTTCGGCGGCTCCTGTCTGCCGAAAGACGTTAGCGCCTTGAACTACATGGCGAAATCACTCGACGCCGCCACGCCGCTGTTGAGCAGCATTATGCCCAGCAACGACACCCACATCCTTCGCGCCGCGCGCATGATTCTAGAAACCAACAAACAGAAGGTCTGTCTCGTTGGGCTGGGCTTCAAGGAGGGAACCGACGACGTGCGCAATAGCCCCGCTGTCTTGCTTGCCGAACACCTGCTGGGAAAGGGAATTGACCTCAGTGTTTTCGATCGCACGGTTCAACCGGAATATCTGACCGGCCGCAACAAGCAATTCCTCGACATGACGATGCCCCACATCATGCGTCACATGCGCGCGTCTCTCCCGGACGCGATCAACGAGGCGGAAGTCGTCGTGATTTGCTCTAACGACAAGGAAGTGGAAGGAATCTTGCTCGCTGGCGGCAAAGGACAAGAAGTCATCGACCTGGTAGGCCTTCCTCGCCTCAAACATTCTGGCAACGGCTATTCCGGCATTGCCTGGTAAGGCCGATGCGAATCCTTTTCATCACACAGTATTTCGCGCCGGAAACGGAAATCGGCGGAATTCGCATCCTGGAAATTGCGTCGCGACTCCAGGCCATGGGGCACGAAATAGCGATTTTGACCGGGTTGCCCAACTATCCGAGCGGCAGGCTTTTCGAGAGTTACCGCGGCAAAGCTTGGCGTGGCACATGGACCGAGACGATCAATGGCCTCAACGTCACCCGCGTGCCACTTTTCCCTTCGCACGACAAGAAAACATTGCCCCGGTTGCTGAATTATTTCTCGTTTCTATTCGCGAGCGCCGCGCGCTCCGTCTTCATGAAACGGCCTGACGTCGTCGTTTGCACGTCGCCGCCTCTCACCATTGGCCTAGCCGCGTGGATAGCTGCCAAGCGATTCGGCGTTCCGTTCTTCCTCGAGATCCGCGACCTCTGGCCCGAAGCCGCAATCGAGCTCGGTTATCTCAAAAATCCCCGCGTGCGCAAGGCTGCATACGCCCTCGAGTCTTTCCTCTATTCGCGCGCAAGCAAGATCATTTCCGTCTCGCAAGGGATGCGTGACGACCTCCTAAAGCGCGGAATTCCAGCTGCTCGTTGCGAAGTGATTTGCAACGGAGTAGATGTGCGACTGTTTGCTCCAAGCAGTACTGAAGCATCGTCAAATGCCATCGTCGCTGAGCTGCAGCGCAAGGGAAACATCGTCGGCGTTTATCTCGGGACGATCAGCACTTACCACGGCGTGGATTGCATGTTGGAGTTGCTCGAAAAACTGCGCCAGGAGCCGCGCATCCAGATTGTTTTCGCGGCAGGCGGCTCAGCTCGGAACGATCTCGAAGATAAAGCCAACGCGCGCGGACTCTCTAACGCGACGTTCCTTCCAGCGCCACCGCGCAAAGACATGCCGGCGGTCATATCCGCTGCGGACTTTTGTCTCGCATTCGTCAAGCCGGGGCCTTTTTCCCGCTGGCTCCTCTCTTCCAAAGTGTTCATGTACATGTCCTGTGGCAGACCGGTCTTCGCCGCCGCTGTCGGCGAAACCGCACGCGTCATCCAAGAAGCCGGAGCCGGCATCGTGGAAGATGCCACCCCCGAAGGTCTTGAGCGCCTCGCCCATTCCATCGCGCGCGTCGGCCGCGGCCTCGAAATCGAACATATGGGAGCGAACGGCCGCCGCTACGCCGAACACTACTGCTCGTGGGAAGCGCTCGCCGCCTCCTATGAACGTGTACTCCAGTCCATCCATTCCAGGCAGCGCGGTATGCGGATCGTGGAATCCCGACCCAAGGAACAAACCGCGGATTCAGCGCGGGCCTCGGCCCGATAGCGATCAGCCGACAGGATAGAAACAGACTAAATGACCGAGCTTTTCACGACTCACGGCTATCTCGCGGCGTTTTTGTCCTTCGCCGCATGCGCGGCCTTACTGCCCGTGGTCCGGCGCGCCGCCTTCTATTTTCAGGTTCACGACCAGCCCGGACATCTGAAGATTCACAGCATGCCGATCCCTCGCCTGGGCGGCGTTGCCATGATGCTGGCGATCGTGCTCGGTCTGGCCGTTTCCACGTACGGTTCCCCAGTCCATCTCGTGCATTTTTATTTCGCGCTTGGCCTCATTTGGTACGCCGGCTTCATAGATGACCTGCTGAACCTCCGGCCCGAAGTTCGCCTGCTAACCCAACTTGGCGCGGGATTTCTTCTCAGCCAAACCAAGTGGAATTTGACGCTCTTTAACCATCCCATTCTCGATTCGATTCTGACTTGCCTCTTTGTCGCCGTCTTTGTCAACGCATTCAACTTTCTCGACGGTTCAGACGGCATCGCTGGCGGTGTCGCAGCACTGGTCGCGCTAGGCTACGCCGCGATGTACGCGACGCCGACCGTCAGCGCGGGCGGCGCAGTCGCCTGGAGTTTGCTTGGCGCTTGCCTCGGATTCTTGGCGTACAACTTTCCGCCGGCGCGCATCTTCATGGGCGACTCCGGCAGTACCATGCTCGGCCTGCTCATAGCCTTTCTCAGCCTCGATTTCTATCGCGTTCACCATCACATCGGTTCCCACTGGCTGCTGCCGCTGGTTTTCGCCGCGCTCCCGTTGATGGACTTCTTCCTTGCAATCATTCGACGCCTGCGCAAGCGTGTGTCGCCGTTCGCCGGCGATCGCGGCCATTTCTACGACCTCTTGCTCGATCGCGGCTGGTCCTCCATGCACGTCGCACTAGGCGCCTACGCAGTCACAGGAGCACTCCTCGTCATCGGCTGGCTTTGCATCCACCCTGACTGGAAGATTTCAGTATTGCTGCTATTCGTTGTGGCGTTCCTGTTTGCCGTAAGCCTGCGAAACTTCGAATCTCTCCGGCAAAAATCGCAGATTTTCTTCGGATCGCAACAGTCTCCGAACAATACCAGCACGAGTTCCGATGATTGATCACGCGACTCGCAACCGTCGGAACGGAGTGACTTTCGGCGACAGAACGAGGTGAAAATGGCCATATGGGATCGCTTCAACGCCGCAATTCGCAGCTACTGTTCGTTAAATCGAAATCGCGAGTTCGCCTTGCTTTGCCGGCGTGCGGATGAATCCACTCGCGGCGCATTGCTCGACATCGGCAGCGGCGACGGCTTCTGGACCGAACGCTTCGCCCGCCACTTTGAGGCGTCTTATGGACTGGAGCCCGATCCACAAGCCCTCCGTACGGCGCAGAAACTGCACGGGGCGCGCACACGCTACATCCATGGCTTCGCGGAAAATCTGTGCTTTGAGGACCAGGCGTTCGACTGCGTCGTCAGTGTCAGTTGCTTCGAACATTTCCGTAGCGCGCAGGCTGCTCTCCACGAAAGCTTTCGGGTTCTCAAGCCTGGCGGAAAGTTGGCAATTTCCGTCGACAGCCTTCTACCCGACAATTCCTCAAAAGAATTCCGCTCCTGGCATAGCAAGAAATATTTCGTGACTGAATATTTCAGCGAAAAGCGCCTAACCGAAATGCTGGTGGAGGCCGGCTTCATCGTCGAACACCGGCACACGCGCCACCTGATCGCCTCGCGTTTCAGCGCGCGCGTGCGTGAACTGTACCTCCGTCATCCACGTTCGCTGCTTTTGCTGTTTCCGCTCTTGTACCTTCTCGTTTTGGCGGCGGACGCTTGGGGAAGGCAGGTCCCCGGCCAGATCGTGGTGATGAGCGCGCGTAAGCCCGGCCTCATCCGGGCTGAGGCTCAACCCGCTCTTGAATTTGATCCGGCGCTAACGCCCGCTTGAACTCTCAACCATGCTGGTTTGGAAAGACGCCCATCGCGAACCTGTTTGCCGCTTCGGCATAGCCGGAGACTTTTTGCCAGCGGCTGGATTATCGCCAAGCGGCGGCGAAACTTGGTCGGGACAGGCGAAGCTGGTCGCGCCGATCTTTGCGGATCTAGAGTTCAGCATCGTCAATCTGGAATGTCCCGTCAACATCAAGGGAATTCCGCCGAAGGTTAAAGCGTCTCTAGGCGATAGTTTCGCCGCAGAGACTTCATCCCTGGACTATCTCTCCGTTCTAAAAGCGTCCGTCGTTGGCCTCGCAAACAATCATCTCTACGATCACGGTAGGGCTGGAGCGGAGCGGACTCTGCAAACCGTACGCACCAACTTCTCCGTTTGCGGCTTTGGCCGCACGCTTCGGGAACCAGCCGCGGTTTTCATGCGAGACGTCGCAGCCGGGCTGCGCGTTGGAATATGGGCGGCAGCTCGAAATCTTCCGGATTCTTCGAAACACAACTCCATTGGCATTGAACCTGCGACCCAAGAGCGCGCCGCGCTGGCGCTAGCTCAAATGGACGAGGGCAATGTGCAATGCCGCGTCGCATTTCTCCATGCGGGAGCCGAGGGCACGAACTGCCCGGACCCCGACGATGCGGAACTTATGGAGGAACTTGGTGCAATGGGCTTCGACGTAATCGCCGCCTGCCACTCCCACCGCATCAGCGGATACCAGACAGTTCACGGAAAAAATAACGGCCTCGCGCACTGCTTCTACGGACTCGGAAGCCTGTCCTCTGGCGTTCGGTATTCGTCGCTCGAGCATGAGGGCATTCTCGCCGCGATTTCAGTCGATGCGAGTGGTGCCGTTTGCGTAGTCGAAGCAAGACCCGTCCACCTGGACGAGCGCGGCTGGGGAACAGTCCCCTCAGCGGAACAGGCCACGGCAATCCTCAATCGCTTTCAAGAAGTTTCCGCTTCTATTCTCGATGGCAGTTACGCTAAAGCGTTCTACCGGGATATCTCGCGAGAGATGATAGGCACGCAATGGCGCGACGTTCGCGTCGCTTTTCAACGCGCCGGGCTCCGCGGAATTTTGAAAAAGCTCACTCGTATGCGGCCCGCGCACGTCCGCCGGCTCTATCACAAGAGCCTCACCGGCCTCGGGCTGGGTTAGTCTCCCTCTCCCAGCCCCCCGGTTTCAACCTGAGAACTCCACTGTTAGGTTCCTACCTCTGTGCCTGGGCTCCGGTCCCGTGCTGGATCGCTCCCAGATCCCACCGCTGCTGCTGTTTCGTCACCCGCACAATCTCAGGCCACTTCAGGTCTGACGCCAGGCACTCCGTGAATTCCGTCTGCGCGCCCCCGCCGATCGCCGGAGATCCGTCCTGCAAGCGGAAATCGTTTGGTCCTGTTGGCGCAGGTGCGACAAAACGCGGATCGGCCGCGAACGAGCTTGCGTCTTGTCCGGTTTTCGTCTTCCATCCAGCCAGATCGGAAAGGGAATTGCGCAGATTGAATCTCTGCGCGTCATCCGGGGAATATTCGTTATTTGCAAGTTCGACCGGCCCTTGCACTCCCGCTTCAATCACGATGTGTTGTCGCACCGATCCGGCGATAATGTTGTTCCTGATCGAGATATTTCCCGTCTCGGGCGTTGTTTTGCTCACGTAGAGATAAATTCCAAAGCGATTGTTGTAGCAGGTGTTGTTGAAGAACATGTGACCCGTGTTGTTAGCGAAAATGCAGCTTCCGTTCGGATGGTTGTACACGATGTTGTACAGGAACTTATTATTCTCCGACGGATGGTAGTCGGTCATCAGCCCGTTCGAACCGTTGTCGTGCACCACGTTATAGCGAATGATGTTGTTGCTGGAGCCGACCGCTGGTTTGCTGATATCAATCGAAAGCTCAATTCCAGCATGCGCCGCCTGGTAGCATTCGTTTTTCTCCACGATGTTCGAGCTGGAGCCGGACAGGCCGACACAATAACCTTCACCTTTGCGTGAAGTGTCGAGGTTGCTGTAGGAAACATTCCCGCTCACCAGCGAGTCCGTCGTTTGGTGCAAATAAATTCCTGCGCCATTGTGGTAGGACCTGTTGCGCGTAATCCGTACCTTCGTCACACCGATCTGCTGATCGTTCTTCGCCGCGCGGCAGCTGGTTCCTCCGGGACACCCGGCTATGTTAATACCGATAAATTTGTTGCCATGCACTTCGTTGTTGCTCACCGTGACATCGGAAACTGGAAAGTCCGCCAGGCTGCGGTAAATCTGAATACCGACGTTTTCATTGTTCGCCACGAGGTTCGCATCTACTTTTGACCCCGAAGCTCCTTCCAGGTGAATCCCGTCGCCCGCGCTGTTCACGACGACGCAGTGGCTGATCTCTAGATTGCCCGGCGGCGGGCCTTTTCGCGTTGCGGCAATCGCCCAAATGTTGGAGCCAAGCGCATACGGAGCGGCATTCGCCCCCGACACCTCGATGTTTCTCACTGCGACGCGGTTCTTGCCGCTCAGATTGATCCCGCTCATGCGAGCGCCCGCCTCGACTCCTGATTTAACGAACGCCTGAGCCGGGTTCGCCGGTGCATTCACATAAAGCGTGCCTGCGCTCCAAAACCAATCTGTCGGCTGCTTCAGACCGTCCAGCACCGTTTGTTTGTTTCCCTTTACACCGTCAAACATCACTACGTTGGGTTCAGTGGCTAGGTTTGCCTGCCATACGTTGGGGCTCGGACCGGAGTTCCACGCGTTTGGCGGAATCGGATCAGCTCCGCTAATGATGGGCAAGGCTCCGTCGCCATAGGCGTCCAAAACAATCGGCCTGCCCTCCGCGCCAGAGGACGGAAAGTTCAACTGCTCACGCCAGATTTCCCCGCGTTTGAAGAGGATCGAGTCGCCCGGCTGAAACTGGAAGCCGTTGATCTTTTCTAACGATTTCCAGGGGCTCGTCGGCGAGCTACCGCTATTGCCGTCATTGCCATTCTTCGCGTCTACATAATAGGTTGCCGATTGGGCTGGGAAGAAGGGCAGGATGCAGAGCGCGAAGACCAGTAGGTGTCTTCGCATAGGCTCCCTCGAACTTACAAGTCTATTTTAGCATTCACGCTAGCGATTTTGCCTGAAATGTCCGCCATAACCGAGTCTCAGGAACGCGAGAGAGCGAACAGACTTTGAGAGCTTTCCTGAGCTGTGGGCTGGTCTTAGTGGTGCGACCACAACGACAACGCCCAGCGCGCTACCACAAGTACGGCCAGGATGATGAAGACGAATAGGAGCAGCCGTTCTCCCGATGAAGGATTGGAGTTTCTGACTGCCATGTCGACGGGCCTCGAATGCCCGGAAAAGGCAACTTGAGAGGGTGGGCCTTCATTCTAGCCCAGACTCCTTCGCAAGCAACGTGCATACAGGAATTTTGACAAGTCTCAAGAAGCTATAGCGGGCCGATGAGTCCGCTCGGGGATGCCTTCATTCCCCTTCAGGCGTAACGCCACCCTTACCCATTATTCAAGAATCCGAATCGTCTGCTGGAGAGAAAAGACCCTAGTGGGTGAAGGATTGGGCTCAACAACTCGTGCAGAAATCTTGCAGAAACAAAAAGACGGGCGGCGGAAGTCTTCTCAATTTGTTTGTAAATTGAGCGCCGCGCCGCAACTTCCGCTGCCCGACGTTCAGTGTTATCTCAAACCAGAAAACCTCACGTAACTGTCAAAATTACCAGCGAATCGAATATTTACACGAGAGAAACAAACATGGCAATGAAATCACCGCAGCAACGGACCGCACGCTAGTATAAAAATACTACTGAACCGTTCCCGCGCTCAGCTTCTTGATCTGCAATTGGTCCCGCGCAGGAGCCGGGAAAGTTACAGTGGCGTGAATTTCCGTGCCGGCGCCCGGTGCGCTGATGATCTGAAAGTCTCCCAGCACCGCGCGCATCCGTTCGCGCATTCCGATTAAGCCAATTCCGCTGGTCTTACTGGAAGGATCAAATCCGCTGCCGTCGTCGCATACCAACAAGCGTACCTCGTTAGCGGTATAGCTTAGCGCGATGCGAACGCTGGTAGCTCGACTGTGGCGCACGACATTATTCAGAGCTTCCTGCGCCACGCGGAACAGCGCCAATGCCTCTTCCTCGGGCAATGATAGCTTTTGCTCTTCATAATCGAGCTGGATGGCCAGCGAGTGCTTGTCCGCCATCCGCGTGCACAATTCCCGCAACGCTGCGGGCAATCCCAGGTACTTCAGCTTGGAAGAATGCAGGGCGTGCGACAGTTGGTGGAGATCCGTTCCCAGTTCTCCGGTAGCCAGTTGCGCTCGCTCCACTCGTTCGCGCAACCCGTCATGTTCGTGCAGCAGCTGCCGCACCAAATCGAGCTCAATGCCCAGCAGGGCGACGCGCTGTCCGATATCATCATGCAGCTCGCGGCTGATACGTCGCCGCTCTTCTTCGTGCGCTTCCATCAAACGTTTTGCCAGTTCCTGCAGCTCCACCTGCGTGCGCTTTAGCTCAGAGACATCCAGCGTCACGCCCGCAATTTTGCCCGGGCCGGATTCGCCGTCCTTGCGGAGCAATTCGCCCTTGCCCAGCATCCACCGAATAGACCCGTTCTTGGCAAACATCCGGAATTCCACGCTGAACGAGCCACCCTCGTTGATAATGCGGTTTGCCAAGTCCAGCAGCATGGTTCGTTCGTCGGGATGTACGTGCCTGAGCACATCCGCAAAGCGCACCGGTCCCATTGGTTCGCCGCCTTTTTCGCGAAGAGTGTTGCGGTCAACCCACGCAATCGTTTCGGCCGCGGGGTCGTATTCCCACGCCGTCATGCGTGAAGCTTCCAGCGCCATGGTCAGTCTTCTCCGGCTCTGCTCCAGTTGTTCGCGCGCGTGAATTGCCTCGGTCACGTCCTCGATCATCGCCAAAACGAACTGGCCTTGAGCGGCCCGTGCTCCCAGCACGGAAACGGTGAGGCGTCCCCAGATAACGGCGCCATCCTTTTTCAAATAGCGTTTTTCCAGCTGATAAAAATCGCGCACTCCGGCGATCAACTCCTGAAAATTCACCAGCGAACGTGCCACGTCCTGCGGTTCTGTGATCTCCCAAAAACCCTTTTGGATGAGCTCGTTGGGGTTATAGCCCAGCATTCGAGCGAACGCGGTGTTGGTCGTACAAATGCGCCCTTCGGAGTCCACCAGGCAGCAGCCAATCGGCGCCTCTTCGAACAAGTGCCGGAACCGGAGCTCGCTTTCGGTGCCCGCTTCTTGCGCCAGCTTGCGCGCGTGGGCGTTTGCAAAGACCGATGCCAGCACCGACAGCTGCGCCACTACTTCGGGATCCCACTCGATTTCGTTCGTGAACGATGTCAGCATCATCGCGTTAGCGGTACCGGTTCCTGCAATCGAAGGCACCAGCGCGAACGATCGCATTCCGGACGGCTCCAGCTGCTGCCGGTCCACTTCCGAGCCGGCAGGCATATCGCTGAGACTCTTAACCAGCACGGGGACGCCTTGCAGGATCGAATCGGCAAGCCAGGGATGTTCAATCGCGCTGAAAGACTCGCGCCCGGGCACGGCCAGGGTGGAGCTCGCCGTTTGCAGCCCTACGAAGCGCCTACCGTCATTGCTTTGTTGATACCAGCAGATGCGGTCCACACCGAGCATCTCGCGGATGCCGTTGAGCTCGGTGTGCAATCCGGCTACGATTTCCGTTGACGTTAAGCTGACGATTCGAGCCGAAGACCGAGCGATCGCTCGCTGCAGGGAATTGATTTTTCGCAACGCGTCTTCCGTGCGGCGGCGCCTCGGGAACTCCACCCACAGCCAGAGGAGCAGCAAAACTTCCAGAATCAGGAAAATCAACAGCACCGTATCTACGGTCATGTCCCGGATGCTCGTATGCAGCCAAGAGGCGTTCCTCAGGGAAGTAATGACCGAACCGCTGCGCGCCGTGGAAATCAGCATGGACGCTGCGAATAGCAGCACGCTGGCCGTGGACAGAAACAGCGCAAACCAGTCCAGCCGCGTCAAGGAAACGAATTTTCCCGACCGGGACGCAAACCGCAGCGGATTCAAATGTCGCATCGTTCACTCCGCCCGAGGCAGTTTCTGCTGCTGCTGACAACGCTTCGCGGCCAACCCCGCGATCTCAGACGCGTGTAATCAGCCGCTCCTTCATCGCAAACCGCAACAAGTCGGAATTCGTCTTCAGCTCAAACTCTTCCATGATCTTATACTTGTGAAACGCGACCGTCCGCGGCGTGACGTTCAGCACATCGGCCGCTTCCTTCATGGTCCTGCCTTCTGCCAGCAGCTGCAGAACTTCCCGTTGCCTCGGTGTCAGGGATTTCGCTCGCTGCTGCGGATCCCGCACGAATTTCTCGAGCAGGTTCTGCGCCAGATAAGTCGTGACAAAAGTCTTGCCGCGCAGCACTTCCTCAATCGCCTTCACCAGTTCCGCGCTGGCCGACTTCTTCAGCAAAAATCCGGAAGCCCAGCTCCGCAGCACGTCCGCGGCGACCTCCGCATCCTCAGTCATCGTTAGTACAACCAGCTTTGCCCGCGGAACCAGTTTCTTAAGCCGCTCGCCTGCCTCAAACCCATTCAGGATGGGCATGCTCAAATCCAGCAGCACCACATCAGGCTGCAGCCGGACCGCTTTTTCCAGCAACGCCCTTCCGTCTGCGGCCGTACCCACGATTTCAAATTGCGGCTCCAGCAGTTTGGTGAAAGCCTCGACCACGAGTGTGTGGTCGTCCGCCAAGAGAACCCGAGGCTTCCCCATGTTCGTTCCCACCGCTTGCCTGGTTGGCGCCAGCCCTTTGAATCGGGCGGAAGACACGACCCGTCACGCAACTAGCTGCAAGTCTATCAAGCCAAAGACCGGGCCGGAACATCAATCCGATATATCCTGCAATTCCATCCAGCCCCTGTACCGAAATTCCGCCACATCACGTCCTATTTGCAGTGCCGCTTCTGGAAGTGTGCCTCCGGTTACGCGTTTTGTCAGCCAAAATGCAGAGCGGCCGCCAAAAAACGATGAATCGAGCCGCCGTTCAAAAACAAAGGACAGGTTTCTACGCCGCTCTGTTGCTGACCCTTTTTCTGGCTTGGTTCGTAGCACGTTTGTCGGCTGGCCGGCAGTCCGCTCCGCCGTCGCGCGTGCTGGGGACCGTCCAGGCAATCAAAGACAAAACCTTGACGGTTCTCTCGGATTCCGGCACCGCTTCAACCGTCTCCATTGCAGACGCCACCAAGCTTCTGCAAATCGAGCCGGGCAAGACCGACCTGAAAGAAGCCACGCCGCTTGCGCTTGCCGATCTCCAACCCGGCGACCGCGTCCTCGTCAGAGGAGTATTGTCCGACGACGGAAAAACGCTTCGCGCCGCGTCGCTGATTGCCATGAAAAAGGCGGCCATTTCCGAAAAGCAAAATAAAGAACGCGGGGAGTGGCAGCGCGGAGTCGGCGGCCTCGTCAAATCCATCGATCCCACAGCGCAAGCAGTGGTTCTCACCACCAACGGACTCTCCGCCAATAAGGAAGTGGTCTTGCATCTCAGCAAGGACACCGTGTTGCGCCGCTATGCTCCAGATTCGACTCGCTTCGATGCGGCAAAGGTGGCTCCCCTCACCGCGGTGCAGGTCGGTGATCAACTGCGTGCCCGCGGTTCTCGCAGCGCGGACGGAGCTAACTTCGAAGCGGCGGAGATGGTCTCAGGCACGTTCCGCAACGTTGCCGGGACGGTGACCAGCATCGACACATCAGGCAATACTGTCGTTGTTCAGGATCTCGCCACGAAATCTTCCGTCACCTTGAAAGTCAGTGGTGAGTCGCAAATGCGCAAGTTGCCCGCGCCATTCGCGGAGCGTTTGGCGGCTCGCCTCAAAGGCCAGCCGGGTGATTCACCAAATTCGCCAAACGGAGCTTCCACAACCGCAGCGCAGCATCCGCAATCCGAGCAGCAGCCTGAGCAAGGCGCCGCCTCGGCAAAAGGTGCGGGCCGGGCAGGCGGCGATTTTCAACAAATGCTTGCGCGCATGCCCGCCGCCACCCTCGCGGATCTGCAAAAAGGCGACGCAGTTATGGTCGTCACCACGCAAGGAACGGAAAAAGATTCGCCGACGGTCATCACCCTGTTGGCGGGAGTCGAGCCCATCCTGCGCGCCGCGCCCAATGGCGCTCAGGACATGATCCTTTCGCCCTGGACTCTCGGCGGTGGAGAACCTTCCGCCAATTGAAACGTCAAACTGGCGGTACGGAACCTTCCATAGGAGAGGTAATGAATCTG
>Ga0075425_100001844_pt1 | contig 20835 bp, 20 predicted proteins | sample SoiMethybrSBSTD4_FD_75300 | JGI IMG/M metagenome (GOLD analysis project Ga0075425, IMG submission 75300) | Bulk soil microbial communities from a Populus tree surrounding site in Tennessee, USA - Soil MetaG P. TD hybrid SBSTD4 | ecosystem: Environmental > Terrestrial > Soil > Tree plantation... | reverse complement strand
GCCAAACCCCCACGGCGGAGGGCGGTATGGAATGAAATCCCTGGCCAAGCTTTTCATCCTGCTCTTGTTGATCACAGCCGCAGCGGCCGGCTATTTCTGGTACTGCGTGGAAAAACCCTTCGGCTCCTATGCTGCCGGAGGCACTTTCGTGGACATTCCCCATGGAACTTCACGCCGCAGCGTGGCGCGGCTGCTCGAAAAGGAAGGGATCGTCCGCAACGCCATCGCATTTGAAATTTACGCCCGCCGCCATCCCAAGCGCACGCTACAAGCCGGCGAGTATTTCTTCGATCATGCAGTCGCCGGCAAGGACGTTTTCTGGACCATCGCCAACGGCAATGTATACCAGCGGCCATTCACGGTGCGTGAAGGCGAAACCATGTTTGACATCGCGAGGGAACTGGAAGCCGACAAATTTCTGGCGGCGGACGATTTCCTGGCGGCGGCCAAAAATCCGGAACTCATTCGCGATCTGGCGCCGCAGGCCAGGACGCTGGAAGGCTTCCTTTTCCCGGCAACTTACAATTTGCCTCGCCACCCTTCCGCCAAAGAGCTGGCGGCGGAAATGACGCAGAAATTTCGTGAGCAGTGGACGCAGATCGCGCCGGCGGCAAATACCGGTAGCGCAGGCGGAGTCATGCCGCGCGGCAATCCGCTGCTTTCCACCGTTACGCTCGCTTCGCTGGTCGAACGGGAAACGCCCAAGCCGGAGGAAAGGCTGCTGGTCGCCGGCGTTTTTGAGAACCGCCTCAGGGAAGGGATGCTGCTGCAGTGCGACCCGACCGTGATCTATGCGCTCGAGCAGGATGGCCGCTATAGCGGAACGCTGACGACTAAAGACCTGCACGTGGAATCCCCGTACAATACTTATATGCACGGTGGACTTCCTCCTGGGCCGATCGGCAATCCCGGCGCGATTTCTTTGCGCGCTGCACTCGCGCCTGCGCAAACGCCTTTCTTGTATTTTGTGGCCAACACGCAGGGCGGACATTTTTTCGGCGCGACGCTGGCTGAGCACAACCAAAACGTGAACCGCTATCACCGCCTACTGGCCGGGCAGCCCGCGGATCCTCCGCCGGCTCCGCCAGCGCAGGCTACGCATAAAAATTCTCAAGGCAAGAAGCGCAAAGGCTCTGGCAAATGACCGAAGTTCTGCAGACCAAGAAAGCCATGATCCTGCGGGCCGCTGCGGCGATCGGCGCAGAAAAATGGACTCCCGCGGAAATAGAACAGCTGCGCAGAAAGCTTCTGGCGGACCACGGCGCGGAAGGTAAGACCGGCGCCGACTACATCGTCGAAGTCCTGGAATCCGCCGGGTGGAAAGTCGCCCTGACGCAACAGGAAGAAGCCGAAGACCAATTCGAGGAAGAGTTCGAAGACCTTTTGCATTTTAAAACACTGGGCGACGCGGAAGTCAGCCTGATGCGCCTTGACGAATTGCTACGGCGATTCCGCGTGCATGGAGAAAAAGCCGCAGCCGAGCGCGTCGTGGAGATTGCGCGGCTGGGCAAACGGCGAGCGGAGATGATCGCCCGCAATCACAAAGTGGAAGCCCACAAGAGAGAGGAAAAAGAGGAAATCGCCAACTGGTTTCGCATCTGGCTGGAAAACCCCGATGCATTCTTTGATTGGGTCGAAGTGCGCAAGCAGTCGCCCGAATTTCACTCGAAATTCCCTGAAGTGGAAAACGAGGAATGAGCGGACCGGCAAACGGTTCAGCGGCCGGCGAACCGTTGGACCTGCCCGCATTTTCGCTGGACGTGCAGGCACTCGATCTGGGCAAGGACGTCAAGGCCGTCGGCCTGGAGCTTCTGGAAACGGAAAGCCGCGAGCCGGTGCGGGGCAAAGCGGCCGCGGAATTTTGGGCGGCGACGTTTCCTCTGCTGGCCAATGGTGAAACCTTCGTACTGGACTTTTTCAGCCACCTCGACCGAGTGCGTGATTTCTGCGCCAGCCACAAGATTGGGTTTCGCGAAACCGGTTCACGCAGCCTGGCGATTTCTCAACCCGCGCAGGAGGAGTTGCAGCAACTGTTTGAACGTCTTGCGGCAGAGACTTTCGGCCTGCGCAGCGGCGAGCGCGCGAAGGACGAAGATCCGGCTCTTGCCGGCGAGCTTTCCGGCCGCGGCGTGGACGCCTATCAAGGAGCTTACAAGCGCTATTCGTTCTGCGCGGTCTGCGAACTGGACGATGGCTGGGTGACGCTGCTCAGCGAAACGCTGTGGCCGAGCGAGGTCGTGCGGCGGCTGCGACCTGCGGCGCAGTCCTTTAACGTGCATATTGCCCGGCCGAATTGACGCCGGCCGGTACAACCGGGGAATCATCCGAATTGACGGCCTTGCGAGTGGTTGCTAGATTGCTTTATTTAGGCTGAAATGTGGCGAAATCACTGAGAAAACGAGGCAAATTATGGATGGTGGCTGCGACACTGGCGGCCATTTCCGGCGGGTGTGGCGGGAACATCTCCAAAAACAAGCCGGTACCGCAAGCAGAGCGTCCGGTGGCCAAAGACGCGACACGCGAAGAACTACTCGAGAGATACAACGCGCTCGCGGACGGTGTGACTACCGTGAATTCGACCGTTGAGCTGAAAACCACGGCAGGGTCGAAATACTCCGGCTTGATTCAGGAGTATCACGAGGTGAAGGCATTTCTGTTGGCGGCGCGGCCCGCGAACGTTCGCATGGTGGGCCAGGCTCCGGTGATCGGCAAGAACATCTTTGACATGGCCAGCGACGGCAATGAATTTCGCGTGTGGCTGCCGACCAAGAACAAATTTCTGATAGGCGAAGTGGCCCTGGAACGGACGAGCGAAAAGCCGCTGGAGAATTTGCGGCCGCAACATTTGCTCGATGCTCTGCTTTGGCAGGAGATTCGTAAGGAAGAAACGGTGCTGCTCGAAGAATTCAATGACGAAATCGCGCGCTACTATGTGCTCACGCAATTGCGCGGGGGCCGGTCTACGGAAATCTACCGCAAGATCTGGTTCGACCGCGCGGATCTGAGCGTCGCGCGCTTGCAGTTTTTTGGCCCGAAGGGTGTGCTGCTTTCCGATGTGCGTTACACCAATTGGCAGCCGCTCACGGATGCTCCGCTCCCCGCCAATGGCCCGGCGCAATTTCCTCGCACCGTGCATATCGACCGGCCGCACGACGACTACAAGCTGGATATTCAGATCACCAAAATCGTTCTCAATAGCGAGCTGGACGCCGCGCGTTTTCAGCTCACCCAGCCGGTCGGCGCAGAACTAGTGCGCGTAACCGCTAGCGGCCCGGCTGCGAAATCTGCAACGCAGGGCAACAAACAATGATGGGAGAACTTCTAGTCCGTAATCTCTTTCACCGGCCGGTGCGCACGCTGATCGGCGTGCTGGCGATTGCCGTCGAGGTTTCCTTAGTCGTTTTAGTGGTCGGCCTGGTTACCGGCCTGCTGGCGGAGACGGCCAAGCGCATCGAAGGTGTCGGCGCGGACATCGTCGTCCAGCCGCCGGCCGCTTCCATTCTGCTCGGTTTCAGCGGCGCTCCGATGCCCATCAAGATCGCCGACAAACTGAAAGAATTGAAGTACGTGCAGGAAGTCGCGCCTACGCTGTTGCAGTCCAACTCCGCCGGCGGGGTGGAAGTGATTTACGGAATTGATCCGGAAAGTTTCCGCTCTGTATCAGGCGGTTTTGTGTTTCTCGCCGGCCACGATTTCGAAGGTCCGAACGACATTTTGGTGGACGACTGGGCGGCGCGGGCAAAGAAATTGAAAGTGGGCGACACCTACAATCTTTTCAACAACGACTGGCACGTCGCCGGAATTGTGGAGCATGGCAAGGGCGCGCGTGTTTTCGTTCCGATCACGACCTTACAGGACCTGATCGGCGCGCACGACAAAGCTTCCATCTTCTGGATCAAGTGCACACGACCGGAACACACGGAAGACCTGATGCAGGATATCGGCCGCGCGCTGCCGGGCTACACCGTTCGGCCCATCAAGGAAATGCTTTCGATTTACACCTCGACCAATATCCCCGGGCTGCAAATTTTCATTGATGCCATGATCGCTCTGGCCGTCTCGATCGGTTTGCTGGTGATTTTTCTGACCATGTATACGACGGTGATTGAACGCACACGCGATATCGGGGTGCTGAAATCGCTGGGCGCCAACTCACCATTTATTGTGCGTACGCTGCTGCTGGAGTCCGCGCTGCTCTGTCTCTGCGGCATCGCGGCGGGCGTGGGGCTCAGTTATGCGGCGCGCAGCGTCTTTGTGCAAATTTTTCCGACGCTTTCGATTCGCATCACCGTCGAATGGATCGTGCGGGCCGGTGTGATCGCGCTGGTGGGCACGGTCGTCGGAGCGAGTTACCCGGCCTGGGTGGCCAGCAAAAAAGATGCAGTCGAGGCTTTAACGTTTGACTGAGCAATTCATTCGCGAAAGGCTGGTTTGCTAGGCGTTGATGACAATCGCAGCTACAATACCAGCGCCCTACGTGGCATTGCAGGGCGCTGAGGGAAGGAATCCCGGGAAACGAAGCGTGGAGCCGATACTCAAGACGGAAAATCTCTGGAAGCTCTATCACGCGGGCAAGGTCGAGGTTCCAGCGCTGCGCGGCGTGAATTTTGAAGTGCAACCAGGAGAATCCGTGGCGGTCATGGGACCTTCGGGCTGTGGAAAATCATCCCTGCTTTATGTCATTGGCGGGTTGGCAAAGGCCTCGCGGGGAAAAGTCCTGGTGGACGGCAACGACCTGACCGAATTGGGCGATGCGGCCCGCACCAAACTGCGCCGCAGCAAAATCGGCTTTGTTTTCCAGCGTTTTAACTTGCTGCCGACGCTCACCGCCAAGGGCAACATCGCCATCGCGCAATATATTCATGGTGACGGCTTCGATCCGCACCGATTCGACGTTGTCACCAAAATGCTGGGTTTGCAGGGCCGTCTTAGCCATAAGCCTTCGGAGATGTCCGGCGGCGAGCAACAGCGAGTGGCTATCGCACGCGCCATCATCAACGAACCTAAAATCCTGCTGGCCGATGAGCCGACCGGCAACCTCGACACCAAGAATTCCGAAATTGTTTTGCAGATGCTCCGGCAATTGAACAAAGATCTTGGCCAGACCGTCGTCATGATTACCCACAATCCGGAAGCGGTGACCTATTTCGACCGCGTGGTCCACATGCGCGACGGCGTGATCGTGGACGGAGTGCCGGCGGACTGATATGGCTGGACCCGGTCAAATCCTTTCGCGGATTTTTTTCTGGTCGTACGAGCGGGGTTCCTGGCAATACGATTTGGCCGTGATTGCGATTCTGGTGTTTGTGCTGCTTACTCCGGCGCGGTGGTTTCGCGACCAGCCCACGCGCGTAATGCCGGCGGCTTCCGCTCAGGTCGAATTGCTAAGCCGAACCGGCGATCAACTGACTTATAAGGTCGACGCGCGGATTCTTACGCCCCCGGAACAGATGCCGCAATTGCAGAACGAACTCCACCGGGCGTTGCAGCGGGCGCAATCGACATTGCAAAATGGCCGCTTTGAAATCACCAATGTGGAAGCGGTGCGCGATGAGCACGGCGGCGTAACCGCGTATCAGGTCACCTTACGCAAGAAATAGGTACTTTGCCGTACCCGGGTCTAGCAGCCGGGTAACTTGAGCTGCGGACGGCGCGTCTCATCAGTGTGCTACGATCATTTGAGGGGATTTTCTCTTCTCGCTCGACTATGCAATCAAAGGCCGCCGGCAAAAACAAGCTGAGACTTTGCGCGATGGCTCCGCTCTTGCTGTTTTTTCCGTGGCTGGCGCAGCCACAATCCACGCAAAAATGGACTCTGGAATCCACGCTGGACCGAATGGATGCCGGCGCGCGCGATTTTCGTACTCTCACGGCGAACGTGGAACACATCAAATACACCGACGTGGTAAAGGATACGTCCACAGAATCGGGACAGATGTGGTTGCAGAAAAAAGATGAAAAGATGCGTATCGAGTTTGCGAAACCCGATCAGCGGACCATCCTGCGAGCGGGGAATTCTTTGGCGATCTACAATCCGAAAATCAATCGGGTCGAGGAATACGATCTTGGCAAGGATCGCGCCTTGGTGGATCAGTATGTGCGGCTGGGCTTCGGCACTCGCAGCGAAGACCTGAAGAAAAGCTTTGACGTAGCATTTTCCGGCGAGCACGAGCTCGACGGCAAGAGAACACTCCTTCTGGAGCTGACGCCCAAGACCGAGCAGGTGCGGGCGCAAATCAGCAAAATTGAAATGTGGGTCGATGAGTCAGCCTGGCTGCCCCTGCAGCAGAAATTTTATGAAGCGGGTTCCGGCGACTACTTCATTTTTCATTACAGCGATATCAAGAAAAATCTAAGGATCGAAGAATCCCGCTTCAAACCGGACTGGCCGAAGAACGCGACGAAGATCAAGCCACGCGGCTGATCTTGGCTCCGCCGCCTGCATCCCGTTCGCGTTCCAGCAGTGTTTGCTTGCGCGAGATTCCCCAACGATAACCGGCAAGATTGCCGTCGGCGCGCACCACGCGGTGGCAGGGCACGACGATGGAAACAGGATTCGTCGCGCAGGCTCTCGCCACCGCTCGCACGGCACTCGGTTTGCCAACAGCCTTCGCCACCTGTGCGTATGTTCGCGTTGTGCCGCGCGGGATGCGCTGCAGCTCCTGCCAGACGCGCCGCTGGAACGCCGTCGCCTGCAAATCCAGGGGCAGGTCGCGGCGGGGGGCGCTTCCTTCCACGCGGGCCACAATCTCTTCCACCCATTCGGAAAATCCGCCCTTTTCCGCGGCGATTTCCGCGCGCGGATATTCCTCGCGCAGTTCGCCGGCCAGCTTCGCGGCAGCATCTCCCAGATAAACGGCCGAGACGCCGCGCTCCGTTGCCGCCACCAGCACTTCTCCCAAGCTAGATTTCGACGTCGTGTACTTGATTCGCATTCCTTTTCCCCCTTTTTGATAAGTCGCGGGCGTCATGCCGAGTTGCGCGTCGCTGCGCTCGTAGACACGGCTGGCGGAGCCATAACCCGTCGCATACAGCGCATCGGCAATGCTGCTCCCGTCGCGCAAAAGTTTCTTGAATCTTTTTAACCGCAGTGCCGCCGCCAGTTCTTTCGGATTAAGCCCGGTTTGCTGGCGAAACGCGCGCCGCAACGCTTCGGTGCGCACGCCCAGCTTGCGGGCGAGGGTGTTCACGTTCACGGGTTCGTCAGTTTCGTTTTCCAGCGCTTGCGCCGCGCGTTGTACGATCTCGGCGCCGGCCGGAATCTCGTTCGGTTTGCAGCGCCGGCAAGGCCGGTAGCCTTCCCGCTCGGCTTCCTGCCGGGTTTGGAAAAACAGCGTATTGGTTTTCAGGGGACGGCGTGCCGGACAGCTCGGCCTGCAGTAAATACTTGTCGAGCGAACCGCAAAGAAGAACATTCCGTCGGCACGGCCGTCGCGAGACAAAACGGCCTGCCAGTAGCGCGATTCGCGCCTGCCTGCCCCGGCCGATTTTCGCTCCGTCTTCATGTCGTCAAAATTAGCCTAACGCGAATGGAGTTGCTATCCGGAAACTGCGCTCAAACTAGGATTGCCGTATGGGGCTAGGCTTCACCAGTGGCGGGCAGGGCATCCGTTACTTCGGCGCTCTCGCGGTGGGGCGCCGTAATTACCAGCACCACGGCGGTCAGAATGACCGCGCCCGCGAGCACTGTCCGGCTCGACAACCCTTCTCCGCCCAGCCCCCAACCGATCAGCAGAGCCACAACGGGATTCACGAACGCGTAAGTGGCTACCCGCGCCGCCGTGCTCTTTTTCAAAATGTACAAATACGCGCTGAACCCGACACAGGAACCGAATGCCACCAGATAGGCAGTGGCAAGCCAGGCCCGCGGTGTAATGCTCGCCGGATGGAAGCGCGCGCCTTCACCGGAGAGCAACCCGACGATCCAGAGCACCGCGCCACCGCACAATGCCTGCATGCCTGCTCCCAGCAGAGGCGAACTCGGCAGGGCTCCATGCTTCGAGTAAAGGGACCCACAAGCCCATGCCAGAGAAGCCAGCACCAGCACAGCGGCTCCAACGGGATGCACGCGGCTTGAGTTGCCAAGATGCGTCGGCCCGACCAGAATCAGGAGGCCGGCAAACCCAATCACAATCCCAATCAGAACCCGCGCCGAGGGGCGATGCCCGCCCGGCCGCAGCCAGTCCACCAAAACCATCCAGAGCGTTACGGTCGCCACCAGCAGGGCAGTAATTCCGGAGGGCACGGTCTGTTCGGCCCAGCATACTCCCCCATTCCCGCCAAACAGCAGCAGCACACCGGTAATGGCCGCGGTGACCCACTGGGCCCTGGTCGGGCGCGTGCCGCTGTTCCGGAACAGGAGGCACAGGAGAACTCCAGCGCCTATATGCCTAGTACCCGCGAGGAACAATGGGGGAAAAGACTCCAGCCCGATCCGAATCGCAAAATAGGTGCTGCCCCAGATGATATAGACGGCCAAAAAACTGGCGATCACCGGCAAAGACGACGCACCGGGCCGAGCGGGCCGCGTGGACAAGCCGCGCGGCGAATCGGTCCTGGAAGCAATTTCTTTCAAGCCTGGAGAAACCCGGAAGGAAGTTGCCATAGAGAAAGGTAAGGGCTAGGGGCCGAAACGTCGAGCGCCAAAATGGAAGCCGATCGGAACGCAGTTCGGCAAACCCCGTACTAAAACCAAGTGTTAGATGATAGGACACTTAGAACGATTTCCACAGATTGACGGCTATGTTCCACAAATGGCATCCTCGCACTCCGTTTCGGTACAGTCATTCGCCTATGGTCTCCGGCTCCTGTGGGACGTTTATTAGGGTTATCGTATAGCGAACTGAAGTCGTGCGCAGGCTTACCGCGCTGAGGGCAAGATGAATGCGTCCAGTCAAGCGGTCAGAAAAGAAGAGCAACATCCGGTTCCAGCAATTTCGTTGGGACCGCAAGTAGTTCCATCGATAGCCAGCACACCGGCCATCGGCGCGCCGCGCGTTCCCTCGCTGCGCGTGATGCCACTGCGTCCTGCAAGTCCAGCGCGACGCTTTGCCCGTGTTCCGACTCATGCCGTGGGTGTATTTCCGGAACAGCGCGAATACCCGCGCGCCAGCCTGCGCCTTCCGCTGCGGCTCCGCAGCATTGGCGGGCGGGAGGAAGGCTTTCCCATTACGCTGGTTACGCGCGACATCAGCTCGTCGGGCGTCTTCTTTCTTTGTCCCCGCAATCTTGCGGCGCAAACTGCCATCGAACTGGAAGTGGTTCTGGTGAGCCGTCCGCTGGGCCGCGGCAATGTAGTTATTGTCAGCAAAGCCCGAGTGACGCGGACGGAGCCTGCCGCCATGCCGGGCTGGTTCGGCATTGCCGCTTCGTTTGAGGACCTGGAATTCGATCGCGATGACAATATTCCGACGCGCCACTTCGCCGTCTGATTCGGCCGCAAACGCAACTGCAAAATTTTTATTTTAGTTGAGCAAAAGTCCGGATTGCGACTTTCCACAGGTTGGCGCTTGCGTTACTTTCTTCCTACCCAGTAAACTCTAACCCACGGATTCTGCGGACTTCTCCAACCTCTGGAGCTCTTTGTCTGGCAGAACGGGGTATGGGACGGGGGAATTGTGAAAAAATTGACGACCTGCGCCATTTCGGTGGCGTTGTATTTTCTCTTTGCAGTAGGTGTTTGGGGACAAGCGCAGTTTACCACCGGTAGCGTGCAAGGGGACGTACTCGACGAGAGAGGCGGCACCGTCGCCGAGGCGTCAGTTGAAATCAAGAATCTCGACACCAACTTCAGCCGTACGGAAACCACCAACGCGGATGGCCACTTCCAGTTCTTAAATCTGGCGCCAGGACGTTACACCATTACCGTCACCAAGGCTGGATTCACTACCATTCTTCAGGAAAACGTGAATTTGACCGTCGGGCAGGTGCTGACGATTCCGGTCACCGTGAAAGTTTCCTCGGTGGCGCAGCAGATCGTCGTTTCCGACGTTCCGGTGATCGAAGTGACCAAGACCGAGTCGTCATCGACACTGAACGAAGCCGCTATCGCGCAGACTCCGGTGCTGGGACGCAAGTTTGAGGACCTGCTCACCTTGACGCCCGGCGTCAGCATTTCGCAGGGCCCCGACGGTGACGAAATCAACATCAACGGGCAGCGCGGAATTTTCAACAACATCAGCCTCGACGGCGGCGATTACAACAACGGCTTCTTTGGCGAGCAGATGGGCGGGCAGCGCGCCGCCGTGGATATCACGCTAGAAGCAGTGAAAGAGTTCCAGATCGTCGCGGCTGGAGCCAACGCCGAGTATGGCCGCACCGCTGGCGGAGTGGTGAACGTCATCACCAAGTCCGGCACCAACAACCTGCACGGCAGCTTGTTTGAATATCAGCGTTTAAAGGCGCTTTCCTCTTCCACTTCCGATGGACAACCGCTCGAAGGCTTCCACCGCGAGCAATTCGGAGGAAGTGTTGGCGGCCCGATCGTAAAGAGCAAGCTGTTCTTCTTTGGATCGGCGGAGGGTATTCGCGAAAATTTGACCCGCAAGAATCTGAGCGTTCCACTCGGCACACCCTGCGCAAGTAGCCCGGTTTTTGATGGAACTCCAGTAACCGATGCGCTCATCATGTCCACTCCCGATTGCCAGCGGCAGGGGCTTCTGAACTTCTTGCAGTCCAATTTCAGCGAAGACGACGGCAAATCTGTGGACCATTCCATCCGCAACGGCTCGGCATTTGGCCGCGTGGACTACAACTTTAATTCCAAGAATCAGCTGTTCGGGTCCTACAGTTTTGACTGGTCCAAAAACCCCAACCAGACTTTTGACGTACCGACCTACGGCACGACGGCGAATGGCATCGAGGGACCGAGCAAGATTCAGGTGTTCAATACCAGCTGGTACAGCACCATTTCCAGTAACAAAGTGAATGAAGCGCACTTCACGTATTCGCGTGAGAATCGTCCGCGCAACACCGTTGATCCAAATGCCATTCCGGACACCGCGATGGGTTTTGGCCCGACTTTTCGCTTCGGCCAACCCTTTTTCCTAAACCCCAACGTGGATGAGCTGCTGTGGCGCACGCAAATCCGCGATAACTTCACCGTCGTGCACGGCAAGCACAGTTTCAAGGTCGGCGGCGAATGGCTGCATACCAAGAACACCCAAATTTTCCGCGGCTTTTTTGCTGGCCGCTACATTTTCGATAGTCCCGTCGGCTTCATGCACTACGTGGAGGATGGACCGACGGTGCAAGAATGTCCGGACGGTACATTTATTGTCCCGCCTGCCGGGTGCGCGGGCGGAGCGAACACCACAGGCGGCCCGCTCCTTCTGTTCCTGCAGCATGGCCCTGCGACGCCAGGAGAAACTTTCGACCAGTCCGGCTTCTCTTCCATCGTCAACGAAGAGTTTGCTCTCTTCGCGCAAGATACCTGGAAGATCACTCGCAATCTCACCATCAACTACGGTCTTCGCTGGGAAGCTCAACAGTTTCCCGATCCAGTGATTCCTCCGTCGCAAACCGAGTACGGCCCGAATCTCAGCGATGCAAACTTTCCTTCAGACGGCACCATCCATAACCAGAACAAGATGTTCCAGCCACGGCTGGGCTTTGCGTGGGATATTTTCGGTAACGGAAAGTCGGCCTTGCGCGCCAATGCCGGAATTTTCAATGCGCGCCAGAACATGCTGACCCAGGTGGGCGCCATCACCACCAACGGCGTTCAACAACAAGCTTTCGCTGCGGGTTCCGCATTCGGCACGCCGCCAGCGTTTGGCCAAAATGCCGCTCCGATCGACAACCCTCCGCCGGCTGGCAGCATACCCGTAGGCGAGGACGTCACGGTCTTTAGCAGGGACTACGCCAATCCGCGCATCTATTCCATGAACGTCGGCTACGAGCAACAAATCGCAGGCGATTACGCGGCGTACGCCGACTTCACCTGGTCCAAGGGTGTCCACCTTACTCGCTTCATCAATCCCAACGTGGCTCAGAGCACCAGTGCGCTTGCGGCCTCAACTTGCGCCCAAGCGGGGTTGATTCTGGATCCGACCGGCGTTTGCGTTCCCGCATCGGGAGGGGCTGCAACGGTTACTTACCTTAGCAGCATCGCGAATCCCGACTTCTCGCACAATTTCCCGACTCCCTTTCCCAATCTCGGTGCCCTGACCGACACCGTCAGCTCCGCCAAATCGCTATACCGCGGTTTTACCATTGGCGTGCGTAAGCGCATGAGCCACCGCTTCTTGTTCGACGCGAACTATACGCTGTCGAGCGACCGCGACGACGACTCCAATGAACGCGATCCTTTCACCTTCCGCTACGCAAATCTGTTTGACCTCGCGTCGGAATATTCTTACTCTGATCGCGACGAGCGGCACCGCTTCAACTTCTACACCGTAGCGACTTTGCCGTGGGGCATCGACGGCAATATCCGTATGCAAGCCCACTCCGCTCAGCCAATCTCCGTTGCCAATCGCATTCAGGACGGGGAGACGATTCAGCGCAATACTCTTCGTAAAGACAATGCCTTCTTCACCTTCGACTTCGGCGTCTCCCGTCCGTTCCGCTTCGGCGAACGATTCGCTATCATTCCAAAGGTCGAAGTATTTAACGCGTTTAACAACAAAAACAACGTCAACCCGCTTTCCACACCGGGGCTCTTCAACTTCGATGGGTTCCTGCGCGTTGGCGTAGGCGATCCGCGGCAGGCGCAACTTTCGCTGCGCTTTGAGTTCTAGAGCGGATTGACCCGGAATGAATCAAGGGGCGCTTGCGCCCCTTTTCATTTGCAGTAAAATAAATCGGATGAAGATCAATAAAGGGCCGTCATTACTGCGCGGAATTCTCTTTGATTGGGACGGAACGCTGCTAGATTCTTACGCCGCTGATTCCGCCGCGTACCTGGCGATGTTTCGCGCGATGGAAGTTCCGTGGGGGCTGGCGGAATTGGAGGCCCATTATTCGCCGAATTGGTACCGCGTATACCGCGCCGCAAAGATCCCTCGCGGCAAATGGGATGCTGCGGATAGAGTGTGGCGTACCCACTACGCAAAGCAAGCTCCCAAACTGCTTCCCGGCGCGCGCCGTGTACTTTCTCTTCTTTCCCGCCGGCACTCGCTTGGCCTGGTGACCAGCGGAGACCGCGAACGCGTTCACGGGCAGCTTCGCACATGTCAATTGTGGGAGCATTTTTCGGCGCGGGTCTGCAGCGGCGATACGCGTCTGCGCAAGCCGCATCCCGCTCCACTACGGCTGGCTTTGCGGTACATGCAGCTTCGGCCGGTGGAAACGGTTTACGTCGGAGATTCGCCGGAGGATCTGGAGATGGCGCGCCGCGCGGGGGTCCGCGCCGCGATCGCCGTACTTGGCCCGTTCCCAACAGAGAAGCGCCTGCGCGCGGCCAAGCCGGACCTTTTGCTGGATTCGATCGAAGAATTACCTGCGGCCCTCGCGGGTTTCCAAGGCTGACCGATCTCCTCAAACGCTTATCGTAATGGAGCGCTGATCAAGCCTGCGCTTCGCCTGCTTCGGCAACAGCGACCGGCTGGGCGTTTGTTTCCTTGTTGCGGAATCCCAGCGCGAAGAACACCAGCACGACTGCCGCGGCGGCGGCCGGCACCATCCAGATCGACCGCCAGTCATGGCCGGCGGAGCCATCGGGCCCCGCGGTTTTGTATATCTCCACAATGCGGCCGCAAAACAACGAGCCGACGAACATACCTATGCCGTACGTGAGAAAGGTCATTAAGCCCTGCGCAGCAGACCGCAAAGCAGATGGCGCTTTCTGATCGAGGTAGACCTGGCCCATCACGAAGAAGAAGTCGTAACAGATGCCGTGGAGGATGATGCCGAGGTAGAGCATCCACGCAAGCGTGCCGGCGTTGCCGTATCCGAACATCAGGTAACGCGCTACCCAAGCCAGCATGCCCAGCATGAGCGTACGCTTGATGCCCAGCCGCTTGAAGAAGAAAGGCAGAGTAAGCATGAAGAGCACTTCGGACATTTGGCCCATGGTCATTTTAGCGGCTACATATTTCACGCCAATTTCATTCAAGAAAAGATTGGTAAACGCATAGTAGAACTGAAGCGGGACGCAGACCAAAAAGGACGCCACGGCGAAAATAGCAAAGTTGCGATTTTTGAACAGAGCAAACACGTCGGGCGGGAAGATGCTGGTGATCTTGAAGCCGTGGCCGGTGCGGAGCGGCGGCGTGTGTGGGAGCGTCAAAGCGTATATGCCAAACAGGATGGAACCGACGGCAGCGATGCGAATTGGGACTGCGGTCGCCTCCACGTTCGGTACCAGGCGGCTGAAGGCACTAATGGTTAAGCCAGCGACGATCCATCCGGCGGTGCCCAGCCCGCGAATGCTGCCGAAGTCCTGACTGGGATCCTTCATCTGGCGGAAAGCCAGTGCGTTGGTGAGCGCCATGGTGGGCATGTACAGAAGGGAATAGATCAGAAGGAGGGCGTACATCGGGCCGAAATGAGTTTGCGTGGAAGCAAACCACAGTAGCACGCCGCCGATGCCGTGCAGAGCTGCCAGCAGGTGTTGATTGGCGAAGAGTTCATCGGCCATCAGACCGACGAGAAAGGGCGAGACAATCGCGCCGATGGTCGTAGTGCCAGTAATAATGCCAATTTGATCGCCGGAGAAGTGCAGATTTTGCCCCAGCCAGGTGCCGATAGTGACGTACCATGCGCCCCAGATGAAATACTCGAGGAACATCATCACGGAGAGCCGAAGCCTCATTTGCAGCTGCACGTAACTACCTCCCCTTAATGGAATCGGACAAGAAATCGTCAGCAATTGCCCAGTTACTCTACATGCAAATCGTTGTGGCGGGGAAATGTTCTAGCGCGCCGCGGATTGCTTGCGCGCCGAGCCGTTCAGCCACAAGTCAATCGGCTTGCCGGTGCCTGCGGGTACCTGATAGGGAAATGAGATCCTGCGGCCTTCGCCCGCTGACGCATAGCCCGCATAGAGTGCTTGCAACACTACGAGCCCGTCTTCGCCGGTGGCCTGCGGCGTCTCTTTGCCGCGGGCGCAGCGGGCAAAGTGGATCAGTTCCTGCGGCGTACCGTAATTCCAAAGTTCTTCGAATACCGGATATGTCCAGCCTTTGGTGGTCGGTGCTTTCTCCACCGCATAGCCGTAGCCGTTTTCGCTGTACGTCGGCAGCGCATTGCCCATATGCAGATTGGCGTAGGTGACACCTTCGGAGCCAAAAACTTCAATGCGGTCGTCCATGCCGCCGCGCCGCGCCCAACTGTCTTCCACCAGACCCACGGCGCCGTTGGCGAATTCCAGAATGCACAGCGATTCATCCTCGGCTTTTGTTTTGTCACCGTGCACGTAAGTTCCCATCTGGCAGTAGACCGATTTGATCGGCGACCGCCCGAGAAACCAGTAGCAAAACGCGATGCCGTGACAACCGAGGTCCATCAGCGCGCCGCCGCCGGAACGGTTCACGTCCCAGAACCACGGGCTGTGCGGACCGAAATGCTTTTCGCTCTGCTTGACCAGGTGAATTTTCCCGAATGCGCCGGCATCCGCCATTTCCTTGGCTTTCAAATATTTCGGCGTGAAAAAAAGCTCTTCGCCATACATCAGTAAAACGCCGTGGCGCTTTGCCGCGTCAATCATTTCTTCGCCTTCGGCGATGGTCATGGCCAGCGGCTTTTCGCAGACGACGTGTTTGCCGGCCGCCGCGATGTCTTTGGTCATCTGCGCATGCAACGCGTTGGGCGCGCAGATGTTGACCATTTCGATGTCGCGCTCTTTCAGCATTTCGCGATAGTCCGTGAATACCCGCGCGATCTTGTATTTTTTCGCGAGTTCAGCGGCATTGCCGGGCGTGGGAGACGCGACCGCTACTACTTCCGCTTCGTGCGGCATGCTCGCGTAGGAAGCGACTTGAATGTCCGCCTGGAACTGCGAACCGATGATACCGACTTTAACGTTTCCGTCTGCCATGTGTTCTCCGCAAAACTGGGATTGCTGAGTTTGCCTACGCTCTTATGTGTTCGCGGCGCCCTGGTCGTCGCAGCCCACATATTCCTTCAAAATGCGGTTGCCTTTGTACTGTAATTCGTCGTGGATGCCGATCTTGGAAGTGTAATAGCCTTGCACCGTGAGATGCTTCAGAGCCTTGAAAAAACGCACTTCAACAATGTCATCCATGTGCGGGTTGTCGGACAGCACGGTTAAGACCGCGACGCGCTCCTCCGGCGAAGCGTTCACAAACGTTTTTCCGCTATAGTGACGGCTCATGCTGTCGATCAACGGCAGCGCTTCGCGCCACAACAGCTTCTGGCTGTCGTCGTGCGTCTCGCGCAGTGTCTTCTCAATATGGTCCGCTACTCTGGCAGCCTTCGCACCGCCGGAATGGCTGTCGGCCGGAATGATCGTCTCGGACAACTCTTCCACCAGGGCGTACTGTTCTGGAGTAAAAAAGCGCGCCGCTTTCTCTTCGTGAGGATGAGGAGGCGGAGCGACCGATTTGGCGAAGGTCTGCTCGATTTCTGACGTCGTCGCGGAGACCGGCACCAGGGTTGCGCCAAGCATGGTCGCCGAAGTTTTCAGCCATTGCCGCCGGTCCTGCCTCAGATCAATTGGATTGCGTGACGACATGGTTCCTCCTACAGATTCCCTTTTTTCATTTCGTCGGCCAAGTAATCGCAGGAGCGCCAGCACAAGGCCATGATGGTCCAGGTCGGGTTTTGACAGCTGGCGTTGACGAACGCGCTGCCGTCCACAACGAATAGGTTTTTCACGTCGTGTGACTGCTCAAACTGGTTCAGCACCGAAGTTTTCGGGTCACTTCCCATCCGCGCCGTACCTAGCTCGTGAATCGACCAGCCCTCGGTCAGAACCCGGTCGCTGACATGCATGATTTCGAATCCTGCCGCATCGAACATCTCTTTCGCGGTTTCCTTCATATCTTCAGCCATGCGATGTTCGTTGTCGCCAAACTTGTAATGAAAACGTAGCGCCGGCACGCCCCATTTGTCTTTGACCGCGGGATCCAAGTCCACGTAATTTTCGTAGCGGGACAGCACTTCGCCGAACGCACCCATCCCGATGAACGCGCCCTGGTTTTTGCGCACCTCTTCCTTGAAGGAAGCCCCGAAACCGTGGACGTCAGTGCCGCGCGGAAACATCGCGCTTCCGCTGCCACCTTCGAATCCGTAGCCGCGAATAAACTTCGGATGCTTGTCCTTCAGGTTCCGAAAGCGCGTCAGATAGAATCCGCCCGGCCGGCCATCATCCAGAGTTGGCGCCTTGCCCACCCGGTCTTTCGCGCGGCCCGCGATTCCCGGACCCATGACATGTTCGCAAAAATTGTGTCCTAAGTGCCCACTGGAGTTTGCTAAACCGTTTGGATGCCGCCGTGACTTGGAAAGCAGCAGCAATCGCGCGGACTCCAACGTGGACGCCGCCACAATCACCACCTTCGCCTTCACGTGGTAATCGTTCATGGTCTGCGAATCGATGAAGTGCACTCCGCTCGCTTTGCCGGTGTTGGGATCGACGGTAACTTCACGCACTGTCGAATTGGGGCGCAGCGTCAGGTTGCCGGTGTCCAGCGCGGGATAAATTAATCCGGTTGGCGAATCAAACGCAGCGTGGATATCGCAACCGCCCTTTCGTTCGCAGGCGCCGCGTCCGTAGCATCGGCTACGGTATTTGTTGTGCTTCAACCCATCGCTGGTGACGCCGGCGCGGTACTGCGTCAGCACTCGCCCCATCTTCTGGATGCCTTGCTTCAGCGTAACTTCCGCGCAGTTCAGTTTGGTTGGCCGCTGAAAAATGCTGTCTGGCAAATAGTCCAGATTCTCTTGCACGCCGGTGATGCCGAGATACAAATCCACCTTGTCGTAGTAGGGCGCAATGTCGCGATAGCCGATCGGCCAGTTTTCCCCGAACCCGTCGCGGTCTTTGGCCTTGAAATCGTAATCCGACAATCGCAGCGCCAACCGTCCCCAGATATTTGTCTTGCCGCCCAGGCAGCGCGCGCGCACCCACGCATAATTTGTGCCGGTGTAGGGATTTTCCCGCTCGTCCACCACGATATTCTTCGTATAGTCGCTGCTGCCGACATAACTGAGCAGATGCTTTGACTTTTCAAAGCCCGGTCCGTAAGGCGGCCGGCGAATCGTGTATTCATTGAAGCTTAGGGAATGGGAGTCCGGCGGCAGAAATCCGCGGCTGGCATTGTCGTAGGGCCATTCCATCGAGCGCAACTCCTGCTCGATGTTCAGCTTTTTTCCCGCCTCCAGCATCAGCACCTTCATGCCCTTGCTGGTCAGGACATGGGCTGCCATTCCGCCCGCCGCTCCCGATCCAACAATCACCGCGTCATACGTTTTGCTGAGATCTACTTCCGGCTCCGGCGTCATAGGATTCCTCTGGATGCAAACTTAAACCTGGCGTGTTCGCGAAACGGTGATTATGTCAAAAAGCGCTCGCCATGTCGCAGTCCTTATCGGATTAAAACGTAGGAACGCTTTTGCCAGCCGCCTGGCTAGCGCGGGCTTCCGGTTTCCCACGCACTTTCCGGCATGTGGCTAAGGCTGCTTCGGTTTTGCGGCATGATCCGGCGACGCCGGCGAAGCCACATTCGCCGGCAGCGGTTTGATGTCGGACCACTTGATCACCAACCGCACTGGAATGCTCTCATCCTTCAAATGCACAAAATCGTCCGACCGCGAATAATTGGGAAACCAGTATTTCCCGTCCACGTTTTCCCGGTAGGTTTCAAAATTTACAAAAGGAAATTCCTTCGGGTGCACATCGCCCAGATCGTTCACCCATTTGCCGTAAGTCTTGACGACTTCCAGATATTGCTTATCCACCCAGACCACACCCTGAAAGAGCGCGTTCGCCCGCTCCAGCAATTTCGGCTTGGCATTGAAAATGTAGCAGTCGATCTCGTCCACTTTTTCATCGCCGACGTAGCGTAAATCGTATTTCGTCAGCTGGCTGCTTACCAAGGGGTAGGCTGGAAGCTTCGCCAGGGCCGCCAACCCGCCCCCCGGCAAAAGCTCCATATAATGCAAACTGGACTGCGACTTCTCCACCGTCTTCTCATACACCCTGCCGTCAGAATCCACCGTCGTGGCCGTCACGATCTGATATTCGCCGCTTGGCTGCCCGTCTTTACCGAATTCGGTGAGCTTGACCGTTTTCTTGTAGCCAAAGCCTGCGCGCACCCGCAGGTAAAGATCCTCCTTTTCGGCAAATGCTTTGACGATTTCAGCGGGCGGAAGCGCCGGCGGAACGGCGGCCGGATCCGTCGTGGTAACGCGGTGCACGTTATGATCCTCAGTCGGAGGCGGAGTCAGCGGCCCATTGGTATCCTGAGCCCGCACCGTTGCGCCGCAAAAAAGCGTTAGTGAGCCCGCAAGCAAAGCCTTTCCCGCCGCATTCATCGCTCTGTAAAATCCATGTGCTTCCATATTTGCTAAGATGCGCTTCCTCGCCGCTTGGCCGCCCGTCTATTGCCGCCCTGCAATCCGTTTCAGTTTATCGCACTCCGCGGCTTGCCATGGGGTCGAGGCTGCAGTGCCTCTGTTACAATTTCTACTTTAATGGTAATGGCCACCGAGAAAATCGCACGGCGCTATTATGTTTCTGGAATCGTGCAAGGGGTCGGCTTCCGCTACTTTACCCAGGATGAAGCCGAACGGCTCCGGTTGACCGGATTTGTTCGCAATCTTCGCGACGGTCGAGTGGAAGTTTACGCCATCGGCGCGGCCGAAGAGCTCGTGCGGCTGCGGGTTCTGCTGGAACGCGGCCCGCGCGGTGCCATGGTTCAGAATGTCGCCGAGCATCCGGCTGAAGTTGATCCGCAATTCGCCGCCGAGTTCAGCATTACGTACGATTCTTGATGCAAAAAGCAGTAACAGCGAGGGAGCCGTCGGCATGAACGATTTGAAGAAGCTCATACGCGAAGTGCCCGATTATCCGAAGCCGGGGATCCTGTTTTACGATCTGACCACCCTCTTGAAAGACAAGCAGGGCTTTCGCCTGTTAATTGACCGGCTCTGCGATCACTACCAGGGCCACACGATTGATGTTGTCGCCGGCATGGAAGCTCGCGGCTTCATTTTCGCTCCCGCGCTAGCCTATCGTCTGGGCGCCGGGTTTGTTCCGGTGCGCAAGCCCAAAAAACTTCCAGCCAAAACCGCCTCAATTTCCTACGCGCTGGAATACGGCACCGACACGCTGGAAGTTCACGAAGACGCTATTCAGAAAGGCACTCGCGTCATCATTTGTGACGACCTGCTGGCCACCGGCGGAACTGCCGCCGCCACGACACAACTGGTGCAGAAACTCGGTGGCGTTGTCGAAGGCGCGGCCTTCGCGGTCGAACTCACGTTCCTCAATGGCCGCTCTAAACTTCCCGGGCTGGATGTCTTTTCCCTCATCCAATACGACAGGTAGTCGCATGACCCAGGTGAACAAATGGACCGAAGAGGACCACGCTGCCGGCTATCTAGCTGTCGCGAACGAAATACCACACCGTTCTGAAGGGGAAAGCGTCCTTCTCGATTGCATCCATCAAGCTGCGTCCAGGATTCTGGATTTAGGCTGCGGCGACGGTAGATTGCTCGCACTCGCATTGGAGCGTTTCCCACAAGCGTCGGGAATCGCCGTCGATTTTTCTCCCGCCATGCTGGCACGCGCCCGCCATCGTTTCTCGGGCAATCCGCGGGTTTCCGTTCACGAACACAATCTGGACCAACCGCTTCCCGATCTTGGCGAATTTGATGCCATCGTTTCTTGTTTTGCCATTCACCACCTAACCCACGAACGCAAACGCGCGC
>Ga0075425_100001842_pt1 | contig 20858 bp, 18 predicted proteins | sample SoiMethybrSBSTD4_FD_75300 | JGI IMG/M metagenome (GOLD analysis project Ga0075425, IMG submission 75300) | Bulk soil microbial communities from a Populus tree surrounding site in Tennessee, USA - Soil MetaG P. TD hybrid SBSTD4 | ecosystem: Environmental > Terrestrial > Soil > Tree plantation... | reverse complement strand
TTCTTCGGCGCGCGGCGGAGCTTGTAGTACTGGCACTCGGGGCACCACGCGTCCGCGTCGAACCCCTGCGTGCCGGCGTACGGCTTCACCTCCCGGTGCGTGCAGAACTCCTGGTTTCCGTTTTCCGCGGGCTGCATCCAGCGGCACGAACGGAAGCGCACGAACGCGGCCGACTCCGGTCGATCCGAGGTCACCGGACCCTCACCAGGCTTGGCTGGTGTAACAGCGTCCACCGGACCCGCGGCGTGATCCTCGGCGCTGCCGCGAGGCAGCGTGTTGTTATTGAAGTTGGACGCCAACGGCTTTCTCCAGCGCGCGGAGGGCGCGCAACTCTTCGGGGGCAGCGAGGGTGAGCGCGCTGCCGGTTGACTCGGCGCGACCCGTACGGCCGACGCGGTGCACGTAGGCCTCAGGGGTGTCGGGCACCTCGAAGTTCACCACGTGCGCGATGCCATCGATGTCGAGACCGCGTGCCGCGACATCGGTGGCCACCAAGACCGGGTAGGTCCCGGTCCGGAACCCTTCGACGGCTGCCATCCGTTGCTGCTGCGTGCGGTCGGCATGCAGCGCCACGGTGCGAATCCCCAGGCCGATCAATTTCGATGCGAGGCGATCGGCGCCGATCTTCGTGCGGCAGAACACGAGCACAGGCCCCGTCGCCTCCTCCCGGAGCCATCGCGCAAGCCACTGCACCTTCTCGCCGGACGGAAGCGTCTTGACGGCGTGCGTGATCGTCTGCGCCGGTCCGCCGCGCCGCCCCACCTGCACGTACTTCGGATGCCTGAGGAACTCCTTCGTCAGCTTCAGCACTTCCGATGGCATCGTGGCCGAGAAGAGCAGCGTCTGTCGTTGAGCGGGAAGTGCCGCGAGGATGCGCTGCACATCGGGCCAGAAGCCCATGTCGAGCATCCGGTCGGCCTCGTCGAGCACCAGCACCTCGAGCCCGGTGAAGCTCACCGAGTCGTGCCGCATGTGATCCATCAACCGGCCCGGTGTCGCGACAACGATATCGACGTTCGCCTTGAGCGCCTGCTCCTGCTGCGTCATCGGCACGCCACCGAACACGGCGATGCTCGACACGGCCGTGTGATACGTCAGTCCCTGGACCTGATCTTCGATCTGCACCGCGAGCTCTCGAGTCGGCGCGAGAATCAGCGCGCGGGTCGCGGGAGTTCTCGTCGGACCTTCGCGCAGGAAGCGCTGAAGGATGGGGACGAGGAACGCAGCCGTCTTTCCCGTTCCGGTTTCGGCGCACGCGATCACGTCCTGGCCGGCGAGCGCGAGCGGAATGACGCCGCTTTGAATCGATCGCGTTTCGGCCCAGCCGAGATCCTTGATGCCGCTGAGCAGACGTGTGTCGAGGTGCAGCGTGTCGAAGGCAATCGGCGCCGGGTCGAATGCCTCTGGCTCGTACGCGAGAGCTACAGGCTCGGGCTTGAAGTGGACCGGCTTGTGCTGCGCACCGCCGCGGCGGCGCGATCCGTTTGAACCGCTGCTGCGACGACTGCGACGCCTGGATGATGATGCGTTGGTATGAAGTGTCACCAGAAACTATCGTGCGCGGAAGGTGATGATCCCGCGGACCGGATCGTAGGGAGAAACGCCAACCGTCACGCGGTCACCGGGGACGACTTTGATGCGGAAGCGCCGCATCCGGCCGCTCAACTGGGCGAGTACTTCGTGACCGGCATCGCACTGCACTCGATACAGCCCGCCGGAATGCACCGCCACCACGGTTCCCTGCATGTCGATTAGATCGTCTTTGCTCAACAGCTCATCCTTTCCGCAAACCTAGCAACGAGTGTGCCACACGTGCGGCGGTGGCGCAATGCTCGAACGAAGTTTTGTTTTTACAGTGATTTAACGCGATGCTCGACTTCTGCGGCCAGTGCGGCGTAGTCCTCGCCCCGAAGGCGCATCGGGGCACCGAACGCCACTCGGACGGCCCCCGGTCTCGCCATTTTCGCCTTTGGATGAAGCACGCGATCGACTCCGTCGAGCCGTACGGGAACGACCGGCACGTCGAGACGCGCCGCCATCATCGCGATGCCGCCGCGAAACGGCTTGATGTCTCCGGTCGCGGACCGCTCACCCTCCGGGAAGATCAGGATTGACCAGCCGCCGCCAATCAGCTCGCCCGCGTAGGTGAGTGTCTGCCGCGCGCCGGCTTCACGCTGCGGCAGCGGGAATGCGTTGAAGTAGAACGCAGCGAGGTAGTAGTTCACCGAATTGGTGAACCACTGCTTCCAGGTGTGGCCGGCGGGGAAGAAATGCGCTTTGAAGAACTCCTTGGCCATCGCCGGCGCCACGCGCGCGCGCATCCGAGCGGGCAGCGCCGCGAGAATGACCGGCACGTCCATGTGGCTCTGATGGTTCGCCGCGAAGATGACGGGACCGTCGAGGTCGCGCAGGTGCTCCCGTCCCTCGATGCGCGCCCACGCGAATGCTCGTGCGAGCGGCAGAATCCAGGTCGCCTGAGAGAGTCGTCTGATGACGCGCACGGGCCACGTGCGGTTCCACGATGGAAAGTCAACGGGTTCCGCGACCTCGTCGGTCACGATCGGCTGCTCGACGAGTTGCTTCAGATCGGCGACGCTCGCGGCCTGTGAGAACCGTCCTTCGTCCAATCGCGTTTGGAACCGATCCTCGAGCGCGATCATCAGCTCGACACGTTCGAGCGAGCTGAGGCCGAGCTCCTCGAGCGTTGTTGCGCCGCTGACGTCGCGGCCGTGCGCGAACCTTTCGATGAGCGAATCCAGGGTGTCGTTCGAAGAGGCGGCTACCGGTGTCTGCCCCGAACGGACCCAGTCGCGGATCGCCGCGCGTTTGAGCTTGCGCGTCCCCTCGGTGCGCGGCAGGCCGCCGGTCGTCCAGACCGATGCGCTGCGGATTCTCTGATGGTCCTGCAGGCCGCTGTTGGCCCCTCGGATGATCGCATCCTTGTCCGCGCCCGGCTCGAGCACCAGCACGGCATGCACGCGCTCTTCGGCGCCCTGCGCGACACCGACCACAGCCGACTCGCGCACGCCGGGCAGCTCGTTGAGCACGCGTTCGACGTCTTCCGGAAAGACGTTCAATCCCTCCGGCGTGACGATCATCTCCTTCTTGCGGCCCTTGATGAAGATGCGCCCTTGCGCGTCGCGCTCGCCGATGTCCCCCGTGTGAAACCACCCTTCGCCGTCGAAGACGACGTCCGCCTGGGATTTGGCATTTGGGACTTGGGATTTGGGATTTTCGTAATAGCCGCTCGTGACGTTTTCGCCGCGTACAAGGATCTCGCCGTCGTCGGCGATTCGGACCTCCACGCCTTCGATTGGCGTGCCGACCGAGCCTTTGCTCGTTCTGAACGGATGGTTCAGCGTGACGATGGGGGCGGTTTCCGTCAGTCCGTAGCCCTGGATGACCGCGAACCCCATTCGTCTCCAGAACTCTTCGAGATCAGGCGGCAGCGGCGCAGCGCCGACGACAAACGCCCAGAACTTGAATCCGAACGCCGAATGCGCGCGCCGGTATCGCCACCACCGGCCCGGAATGGAGATCCCTTGTGGTGGTGCGTCATTCGATTCGGGCCATGCGCGCGTCGCATGCTCTCTAAGCACGTCGAGGATTTTCGGGACGCAGACCAGCACCGAAATGCGCCGCGACCGGATAAGCCGCAGGATATCGTGCGGGTTGAAGCTGCGCGTGAAGATGACCGTCCCGCGGACCATCGGCGGGATGTTCGTCGCCATCGATTGCCCGAACATGTGGCTGAGCGGCAGCAGGTTGAGAAAGCGCAGCGGGTGGAACGGACGCGCGTAATGACGGTATTTCATCACCTCGCGTTCGACGGGGACGATGTTCGCAAGCACATTCCGGTGGCGAATGACCACACCCTTCGGTTCGGCCGTCGCGCCCGAGGTGAAGATGATTTGCGTGATGTCGTCGCGTGTGACCGCAACATCGGGCATCGGTCCGTCTGCGCGCCAATCGACGTCGGCGAAGTCCCAGATAGAACACCGGCTGTCCGCGCTGAATCCGGGGCGACACCCGGTGTCATCGCCCACGAGCACCACGCGCGCCTCGACAACCCGGCGGACTTTCTCGACGAATTCAGGCGACGAACGGTAATCGATTGGAACGACGACGACACCCGAGATGAGGCATCCCCAGTAGCAGACGATCCATTCAGGGCGGTTCTCGCCCCAGAAGAGGACCTTGTCGCCCTTCGTCAGCCCGGCCTCGCTGAGTCGCGCGGCGAACGCTCGCGCCGCGCGTCCGACGTCCTCGTAACTGTGTCCGCGGCGTCGATAGCCGTCGTCATATACGAGAAACTCGCCGCGAATGGTGATGAGGTCGCGGAAGAAGTCGATCAGCGTCTCGCGCCGCACCACGGCATTATCATTCAACGAACGTGTCTGTTCCGCCCGCCCATGCGCTCAATGCGTTCTATGAAGGCATGCTCCAATCGGCGCTGCGGCAGTTCTTCCGTCGCGCGTCGCTCGAAGTGGAGCCCGCCACGCAGCTGCTTTCCGATCGGCCGCTGGCGATCGACCCGACCACGAATCCGTCAATGCTGCGTATCTCCTGGGCGGGGGCCGTCTACACATTGCGGATGCCTGGACGCAGCACCTTCACGCCGCACCAGATCCGCATGGCGCGCGCCATCGTCGCCGTCCTCGGCGCGCGGTACCGCGCCATTCTCAATCCAGAGCTCGCGGCCGAACGAGGCGAGTTGTTCAGAGGCCCGATCGAGGATCGCTATGTGGGCGCATTTTTCGACGAGCGGCCGTACACCACCGAGGGCGCGGGCGGCGTGGACCGGATTGCCGCCATTATCGAGATGTTGCGCGTCGCAGCGCTTTCAAGCTACGAGAATCGGCCGATTTCGACGGGGGTCCTCCTGCTTGGTGGCGAGTTCGACCCGTGCCGGCCGGAGCTGGCCACCGGGCGCGAACGTCCACCGTCGTACATGGAGGCGTTGAGCTCCATCAAGAGCTTCTATCGTCTGGCGGACGGCGTGCGTACTGTGTTCCTCGCCGATGCCGAAGGGCGGCTGCTCGACATCATCGACATCGATCGATGGGGCCGGCAGCTCTGTCCTGACAAGATTCTCGATGTGCCCGGTGCCAGTGCGTATCAGGCGCACGCGCGCGCGACGCTCGAGCAGCGCAGCGTCTGCGTGGTGCTCAGTCCGTCGCGCGATATCAAAGTGTTCGCCGAGGGCACCGAGGTGTTTTCGTTCCACAGCGCCGCCTGGCACCTGCTCGACCTCAAGGCGAAGTACGAGCTCTGGGCCGACGCGGTGAGCAACGCGTCTCTTGCGCTCAGACTGTTCCAGACCTCGCTCGACCTCGCAGATTCGCGCGAGGGCGCTCTGTTCGCCGTGCTCCGCGATCCGGCAGACGCCGTGCCGCGATTGGTCGCACCTGCGGATCGTCTCGATTTGCCCGTTCGTCCCGAAGCGCCCGGCTCGAGCGCCGTATCGCGCCGCGAGATCCTGCATCTGCTCGAAGGACGCACCGTGACCGACCTCGATCCGAGCGTGCTCTCAACGCTGGCATCGCTCGACGGCGCCATTGTCGTCGATCGAAACGGACGGCTGCTCGCGGCGGGCGCCATCCTCCGCCATCCACCCTCCGAAGAGCCGGAGCAAGGTGGATTCATCGAGGGCGCGCGCACGACGGCCGCAATGGCCGCGAGCAAGTTCGGTCCCGTGCTGAAGGTGAGCGAAGACGGCGAGATCACGTTCTACGATCGCGAGCGAATTTGGGAGATCTAGTGGATTTCGCCCTCAGCGAACGCACGGAGAAGTATCTCGAGCGCCTCAGCGCGTTTATGGACGCGCACGTGTTCCCAAACGAGTCGGTCTACAGACATCAGCTGGAATCGGGACCGTCGCGCTGGCAGATTCCGCCCGTGATGGAGGAACTGAAAGCGAAGGCGCGCCGCGAGGGTCTCTGGAACCTGTTCCTCCCCGAAGGCGAGTACGGCCCTGGGCTGACCAACCTCGAGTACGCGCCGCTCTGCGAGTTGATGGGGAAGTCACCCATCGCACCGGAAGTCTTCAACTGCTCGTTTCCGGATACGGGCAATATGGAAGTGCTGGTCCGCTTCGGAACGCCTGAGCAGAAGCAACGCTGGCTTGCGCCGCTGCTCGACGCAAGCATTCGATCGGCATTCGCGATGACCGAGCCTGACGTCGCGTCGTCTGATGCGACCAACATCCAGGCGTCGATCGTGCGCGACGGTGACGAGTATGTCGTCAACGGCCGCAAGTGGTGGACATCCGGTATCGGCGATCCGCGCTGCACGGTGCTGATCGTCATGGGAAAAACCAATCCCGGCAACCCGGATCGCCACAAGCAGCAGTCGATGATCCTTATTCCTCGCGACACTCCAGGCGTGACGGTGGTTCGGATGCTCGACGTGTTCGGATACGACGACGCGCCGCATGGGCATGGCGAGGTAGTGTTCGAGAATGTGCGCGTCCCGGCGGCGAATCTTCTTCTGGGCGAGGGGCGTGGCTTCGAAATTGCGCAGGCACGTCTCGGTCCGGGCCGCATCCACCACTGCATGCGGCAGATCGGCGTCGCCGAACGCGCGCTGGAGCTGATGTGCCGGCGCGCGCGCGCGCGTGTCGCTTTCGGCAAGCCGCTCAGCGACAACGACGTCACGCAGGAACGCATCGCGCAGGCGCGCATCGAGATCGATCGCGCGCGGCTGCTCGTGCTCCACGCGGCATGGATGATGGACACAGTCGGCAACAAATCGGCTCAGCAGGCTATCGCGGAGATCAAGGTCGCCGTCCCGGAAATGACCACGCGGGTGCTCGACTGGGCCATCCAGCTCTTTGGCGCTGCAGGCGTCAGCGATGTGTTTCCGCTCGCCTATCTCGCCGCGACGGCGCGGACGATGCGAATACTCGACGGTCCCGACGAGGTGCATCGCCGCCACATCGCGCGGCTCGAGCTGCGCAAGTACGAATAACCACGAAGACCTTCGGTATCTCACGAAGCACACGAAAAAATAGTTGCTCTTCGCGTGCTTCGTGTCTGCCGTCAGGCCTTCGTGGTTTCAACCAGATGCCACGCTCGTTCGGCAAGCGGCCGAGCCCTCGCGCCTGCTATGCGCGCGTCAGGATCGTTGGCAGTGCCTGCCACGACCCTTCCCGTGATCCCCTGGAAAATGGCGGCGAACCGGAACATCGCGAACGCGACGTAAAACTCCCAGTCCGGCAACGACGGCCGTCCGGTGATGCGGCAGTAGTCCTCCAGGTGCTCTTCCTCGCTTGGGATACCCGCGGGCCGCGCACGGTCGGCAAACGCACCAAAGTCCTCCGGGCCCGTGCGGAAGAGCAGCACGTGATGCCCAAGGTCGACGAGCGGATGTCCGATTGTTGACAGCTCCCAGTCGATGACGGCCGCAATACGCGGCTCGGTTGGATGCAGCAGCAGATTGCCCGGCCGGTAGTCGCCGTGGACGATCGATGCGGCATCTCCGGCGGGAATGTGCGCAGGAAGCCAATCGATGAGGCGCTCCATCGCGTCGATGCGTTCGGTTTCCGACGCGCGGTACTGCGTCGTCCACCGATGCACCTGACGCGCGACGTAATTGCCTGGTTTGCCATAGTTCGCGAGGCCGGCCGCGCGCCAATCGACGCTGTGAAGGCGCGCGAGCATTTCGATCATCGACCGAAAGATCGCGCGGCGCTCCTCAGCCGGACGGTCCGGCAGCGTCGCGTCGCTGATCGGATGGCCGTCTACGTACTCCATGATGAAGAACGGCGTGCCGATGATGCTGATGTCCTCGCAGAGCAGATGCGTTTTCGGGACGGCAACACCGCTTCCCTGCAGCGCCGTCATGACCTGATGCTCGCGCTCGATCGCGTGCGCCGACGGAAGCAGGTGGCCGGGTGGTTTTCGGCGGAGCACGAACGGTCCGGACGACGTTTCGATGTAATAGGTCGGATTTGATTGACCGCCGCGAAACTGACGAACCCTGAACGGCGGCTCGATACCGTCGATGCGTCCACGCATGTAGCGCTCGAGCGCACTCACGTCAAAACGATGGGTGTCGAGGACCTCGATTGTCTCCCGCGGATATGTGGGCATTGGGCAAATCACCAACCAAGAATGCATGACCGCGGCATGACGTGAGGATTAGAATAAGCGCCCCACATGCACGTCTTCCTCACAGGCGCTACGGGCTACGTTGGATCTGCGGTGCTCGACAGCTTTCTCCGCGCCGGCCATGACGTGACGGCGCTCGTGCGGGATCCCGAGAAGGCAGAGGACATCGCCCGGCGCGGCGTCCGCTCGATCATCGGAGATCTCGACAGACCGCCATCGTATGCCGCCGAGGCGGAACGAGCCGACGTAATCATTCACACCGCACTCGATCCGTCGCCGCGCCGTCAGAAGATCGACCGCGTTGCCGTGGACACGTTTCTCGCCGCGGCAAGCAGTCGCGCTGCCTCAGGCAGGGCTGCCGCGTTCGTTTACACGTCAGGTGTGTGGGTGCTCGGCGATACTGCGGCGCCGGTCGCGGAGGACGCGCCGGTGAGGCCGACCTCGCACGTCGCCTGGCGGCCCGAACACGAGCGCATCGTGCTCGAGGCGGGTCGTTCCGGTTCGCCACGCACTGTTGTACTGCGCCCCGGCATCGTCTACGGCGGTAGCCGCGGGATCATTGCTGATCTGTTGAAAGACGCCGCAAATGGCCTGGTCAGAGTCATCGGTGAGGGGACGAACCACTGGCCATGCGTGTATGCGCGCGACCTCGCGGATGTCTATCTGCGGGTTGCCACCAGACCGGACGCATCGGGCGTGTTTCACGCCAATGATGAAGCCGATGAAAGCGTCTGTGACATCGTCGATTCGATTGCCAGACACGCTCGCATGCGCCCCGATGTCCGTCACGTGCCGCTGAGCGAAGCGCGTGCGAAGATGGGCGCCTATGCCGACGTGCTCGCCCTCGATCAGCGCGTCCGCAGCCCTCGCGCTCGCGCGCTCGGCTGGTCGCCCGCGCTGCATTCGGTGTCGGGGAACGTGGCGCGGCTGCTCGAGGAATTCAGGACGAGACGCGAGGCGGCCTAGGCGGTTCTTTTCCGGTCGCGCTGACCAGACCTTCGACAATCCCGTCAATCAGGCCGTACTCGAGTGCCTTCGTCGCGTCGAGGTAGAAGTCTGTGCGCTTGGTGTCGCGAATGATCTTCTGCAGGGGCTTGCCAGAGCGCGCCGCGAGGATCTGGTAGATCTGCGACTGCATCTGCTTGAGCCGATCGAGATGTTGGGCGGCCGCCGACGTGGATTGCCATCCCGCCCATTTCGCGGGTTCATGAATCATGATCCACGAATGCGGGTATGACAGTCGGCGTCCGTCGCTGGCGGCCTGAAGAACGACCGAGCCCATCGAATAGGCCATCCCCTGGACGACGATAGTGACCTCGATGCCGCGGCTGACGATTTCGCGAATGGCATCGTGGATCGCCAGACCGTCCGTGACGTTGCCGCCGGCGCTGTTGATGTAAAGCGTCATCGGCCGCGAGCTGTCGTTGGCGAGCTCGCGCGCGCGTTCGATCACTGCGCGAGCTGTATCTTTTTCGATGTCGCCGATGAGGTAGATATCGCGAAGTCGATCCGACTGCTCCTTGCGGAGCACGCCCTTGACGGCGTCTATCAGCTCGCCTACAAGCCGATCATTCAATTCCCGGAAAGGTGAAGCCTGGGTGACCTGCGCCCGGTCCTTTTCGGGCGAGGCCGGAACAGACGAGTCCGCCACGATAGCTCGACCTGCAAAGAGGGTTCCCTGTCAATCGTCGCGGTCCTCGTCTTCAGCGCCGGGGAGTAGATCGAAGAACGCATCGAGGCTGCGGTCGAGCGCGCGTCGAAGCTGCGGAACGGTTCCGTCAATAGTATGAAGGGTGACCGCCGCCTCAGTTCCATTCTTGAGTTTCAGCCGACATTCGTCCGCTCCGGTGAGTGTGCCTTCAGGGACGAGGCGTATGCCGTAAACCAGCGTGTAGCGCGCCATGACGCAACTATACTAGGCGGCACCGCCGGCCTTCGCGCGAAGCGCGATATGTCCGCCCCCGCATCCGATGTCCGCGACATCCAATTCGCTCGTTACGATCGATGAAATTCGCGCGGCGGCCGCGCGCATTGCGGGCGTGGCACGCCGTACGCCGCTCTTTGAGGTCGGCGGCTTCGCAGGTGAGCCGGCGTTCGCCATCAAGTGCGAGAACATGCAGCCGGCTGGCGCGTTCAAGATTCGCGGCGCTTACAACATGATTGCGCAGCTCTCGCAGGACGCACGCGCGGCGGGGGTTATCACCTACTCCTCGGGCAATCACGGCCAGGCCATGGCGCTGGCGGCAGGTCTGCTTGGCATCCGCGCGGTCGTGGTGATGCCGGAGACTGCGCCGCGCGTGAAGGTGCTCGGGGCTCAGCGGCTTGGCGCCGAGGTCCTGTTCGCCGGCACGACCGTTCTCGACCGCAAGTCGCGCGCGGAATCCGAAGCAGCCACTCGCGGACTGACGATGGTGCCGCCCTTCGATCATCCATGGATCATCGCCGGGCAGGGAACCTGCGGCCTGGAGGTGGTGGAACAGCAGCCGTCTCTCGCGGCGGTGTACGTGCCGATGGGCGGCGGTGGATTGGTCGCCGGAATCTCCGTCGCCGTCAAATCATTACAGCCACATGTTCGTGTGATTGGCGTCGAACCGGAAGGAGCGCCGAAGATGACCGTCTCACGCGCCGCCGGTCACCCGGTCACTCTGCCTAAAACCGCCAGCATCGCTGATGGGCTGCTCTCGATTCGGCCGGGAGATCTTACCTTTGCGCACGTGCAGGCACTGGTGGACGACATCGTCACGGTTCCCGAGCAGGAGATCGCGGCAGCCGTCAAATGGCTCTTCGACAATGCGAACGTCGTCGCCGAGCCGAGCGGCGCCGTCAGCGTTGCAGCGGTACTGCGCGAGCAGCGATTGTCGGAAGGAGTCGTCGCGATCGTCTCGGGCGGAAACGTCGCGCCGGAGGACTACGCCCGCTACATCACGCGATAAGGCGCCTTGCCTCTTCGATACCGGCTTCGACAGAGGTGATTTCGCCGTCGAGCTGCTTCTCGTACACATGCCGCAGGATTTCCCCAACGCGCGGACCTGGTGAAAGGCCGAGCGCCAGCAGATGACGGCCGAGCAGGAGCGGCGGCGGCGGCCGGTGCTCCACACCCAACGCACGCGCGCGCTCGATGAACCAGTCCATCGCGGAGCAATCGAACTGTCCGGTGCGCCCAAGGCAATCCGCGCGCGCAAGCCGTGCGAGCAGTTCCAGATCGACCTTCTGCGCGAGGCGGCGAAACGCGCCGTCGCCCACGTTGGGCGCCTTGCGGAACGCGCCCGGCTTCAGATGATGAGCGACCAGACCAATCACCTGCGTACGCACGTCGAAGCCGTCGATCGTGTGAATGTTCAGCCGATCGAGCAGTGAAAGCGCCGGCTCGACGCCGGCCTGTTCGTGATCGAGCGACCGGATTCGCCCGTCGATGAACGCCGTCGTCGGTGGCTTGCCGAGATCGTGACAGACGGCCCCAAGCATCACAGCGATGAGCGGAGGACGATCGAGGTCGCCATTCAATTCGCGAGCCTTGTCGATCACCATCAGTGTATGCGTCCAGACATCGCCTTCGGGGTGCCATTCCGGCTCCTGCTCGCAGCCGACGAGCGGCAGCAGCTCCGGAAGGATCCGGTGAATGACGCCAAGGTCGAGTGCGAGACGGAACCCGATAGAGGGACGAGCGGCCTGCAGCAGGAGCTTTTCGATTTCGCCCCAGATGCGCTCCGCAGGAAGGTCGTCCAGCGGCAGGTCGCGGCACAGCGCCGCCGTCTGGTCGTCGAGCCCGAACTCGAACCGCGCGGCAAACTGGACGGCGCGGAGAGTTCGCAAACTGTCGTCGGGAAATGTGTCTGGATCGACGGCGCGCAGCAACCCACGTGCGAGGTCGGCCCGCCCGTTAAACGGATCTTCATATTCCCCGGTGAGCGGATCCCACGAAATGGCGTTGATCGTGAAATCCCGTCGTCTTGCGGCATCGGCGATCGACATCGAGGGGTCGCCGTGGACTTCGAAGCCTTTGTGGCCACGGCCGTGCTTGGATTCGCGGCGGGGCAGCGCCACGTCGATCTCGCCGGCGATGCCTCCCGGCGGAATCAGCTTGTATACGGGAAAGCTCTGTCCAACCGGTTCGACTCGCCCGAGCGGTGCAAGCAACGTTGGCAATCGATCCTGCGCAACGCCGAACACCTCGATATCCATGTCTTTCGACGGCCGACTGCGGATTCGATCGCGCACCCAGCCGCCAACGATGAGCGCACGGCCGCCGACCACTGCCGCGCCTTCGGCGACGCGACGCGCGATTTCCAGCTGGTCAGTCACACGAAGATTATCTTCTTCGGGACCTTCGCGATCTTCGTGACCTTCGTGTTTCAAAAAGAAAGGGCCAGGCGTGAGCCTGGCCCTTTGGCGAAACCGGACGCTGCGGACAAGGCCGCAGGGTCCGTTTCTTATGCTCCGTGATTCTTTCTCACGCGACGCGTCGCTGGTCCGCGAACGGAATACGCACGACTTGGGATTCGAATTCAGCAGTCTGCGGCGCTGCCTGTTTGGCCACGCGCAAGTCCCACCCCGGCGTCTCGTAACCGCACGAAGTGCACTGTAGCGACATGCGTCCCTGCTCGAAGTGCAGGAGCGCATCGTGCCCGTGGAGTCCGCACAGGAACTGCCGAACCTTATCGGTAACCATTGCCCCGAAACCCCTTTCCGTTAGTACCTACCCCTATGACGCCTGTTGACCTGGCACCGGTTGCCTGGACACTCGCGCCCGACGCGAGCCCGACATTTCAAGAGAAATGCCACGCATGGGGTGAGATCTGTAAGCACCTGCTTACAAATGAATTAACGAACCAGAGGCCCGGTCGTAACAGCCCGGAGGCTCTTTTGTCCATCAAACAAGTCACGACAAGTGATGGGATCCCATGCCGGGCTGTCTGAAGTGTGAACGGCGATGCCGTCAGGCTGATGCAGCCGAGGTTATTGCTGGGTAATGTACGGCTCAGTGTGGGGAATGCCCTACCGTTCCCGAAGAATTCCGCGCACGACAAAGCCGAGGTTCGCCGGCCGCTCGCCAAGCCGGCGCATGAAGTAGGGGAACCATTCGCGGCCAAACGGGATGTAGAGCCGCATTCGGTAGCCTTCTGCGACAAGCGACGCTTGCAGGTCGCGTCGAATTCCATACAGCATCTGGAACTCGAAACGGTCCTTTGCGATCCCGTGCTCTCGGGCGTACGAGCGTGTCGCCGCGATCATCAGCGGGTCATGCGTGGCGATTGCCGGGTAGTGTCCGGACTCCAGGAGCAAACGCATGAGGCGGAGGAATGCAGCGTCCACGTCGGCCTTCCGCTGATAGGCGACGTTTTCCGGCTCTTTGTACGCTCCTTTGACGAGGCGGACGCGGGCACCCAGTTCGTTCATCCGCCGGACGTCCTGCTCGGTGCGATAAAGCGCCGCTTGCAGCGCGATGCCGGTATTTCGATACTCCTGCTGCCAGAGCGTCTCGAAAATATCGAGCGTCAGCTGCGTCCACGGCGAGTTTTCCATGTCGATGCGGACGAAAAAGCCGTCGCGACGCGCAGGCTCCAGGATGCGTCGCAGATTGTCCACACACGTCGCGCGGTCGACACCCGCACCGAGCTGCGTGACCTTCAGCGAAATGTTTCGCTCGATACCCGAGGCAACGATGACATCGAGCAGGCGGACGTACTCGCGCGTCGCCACATCGGCTTCTTCGGGCGTGCGGACGCTCTCGCCGAGGTAATCGAGCGTGAGCATCAGCCCTTGCCCCTGAATCTGCCGCGATGTCTCAATCGCCTCTTCGACGGTTTCGCCGGCAATGAAGCGCCGCGCGAAGCTGTCGCGCGCACGCATGCCATATTTCGATGCAAGGCGCTTGAGCGTCGCGCTGCGCGACAGCGAATAAAAGAAGGCTTTGGCGCCTGCGTACATCTGGGTTCCCGGCGAGTCCGGCGACGTTAATGGGTTCTGCGTGAAGGAGAAGCGAGGAGGTGATCGAGCGTGCGCGCGTAATAGCGGAGGACGTTGCGGTCGCGGACCCGAATTCGTCCCTGATCGGACACGATGATACCGCGCGCTTCGAGCGGCTCGAGCGCCTCGGCGACGGCTTGCGCTCCTGACTGCACGCCGAGGTTGGCGCCGGCGGAGCGCAGTGTGTCGAGCACGGCGTCCGCGCGCGACTCCAGATCGCGTCGCGTAATCGAGGGTCGCATCGCGTTGGCGACGACGGCAGTCGGCAGGACTTTGTGCAGACGGCCAATCGCGGTCATGATCGTGTGCGCCAGGTCGAGCACCTCGCGCCGCGACGTGGGGTCCACGCTCTCGATCGAGAGTGGCTTGCCGAAGGTGACAATCGCGCGCGAGCGGTAGCCGACCGCGTAGCGCACCATTTCCGCCAGCTCGCGGCTGAACGCCTTCTGTGTCCGCTTCACCCGCTGTCGCGCGAGCACGTGATCCTCGAGCACCAGATCGTAGGCAACCGCCGTCGGGACGATTGAAATGCGCGAGACGTCGGCCTGCAGCGCCGCGTGCAGCAGGCCTGTCTTCGGACTCTTCAGCTCGCCGCTGTAGCTGCGTCCACCTTCCGGATAAAAGAACAGGTCGTGTCGCCGCAGCAGCTCTGCGACGTATGCCTTCAACGTGACGAGATAAATCGGGTCCTTCGTGTTGCGGCGGACGGGCATTGCGCCGGTGACATGACGGTGGAGGAGTCCGAGCGGCCCGCCGAACAGGTTAATCCCCGCGGCGATGATCGGCGGACGGATGCCGTTGTCGTCGAGCACGAGGGGCTCGGCCAGATAGTCGGTGTGACTCTTGTGGTTTGATGCGTAGACCACGCGGCCGGCGCGCGTCGCCGCCTTTACGCCTTCGACGTTCTCGCCAATGCGCTCGATCTTGCGAAGGATGGGATAGAGCGGATGCTTCAGCGCACGGTAAATGGAGTACCGCTGTGTCGTTCTGAGCTCTTCCAGGTAAGCGTGAATGCGTTCACGCGCGGCGCGGCCTCCGTGCCCATCCTCAAGGTAGCGTGCGATGTCGTCGCGCGATAAGACAGCCTGGGTGATCTCGTCGACCATCGTGCCACGGCGACTATACCATCGCTGCCACGGGCCACGGCGGCACGGAGAGACAGAGAAAAATATGTGTCAGGCGGCGAGACGCCGGCAGATCGCTGCCGCGAACTCCGTCGTGCTCGCAGTACCACCAAGGTCGCGCGTCCGTACGCGATCCTCGCCGAGCACGACGCCGAGTGCTTTCATGATGCGATCGGCCATTGGCGCTTCGCCGATGTGCCGCAGCATCAGCAGCGCTGACAGCAGCAGGGCCATCGGGTTGGCGACGTTCTGGCCGGCGATATCGGGTGCGCTGCCGTGAACCGCCTCGAACACCCCAACCTCGGCGCCAAGGTTCGCAGCCGGCACGACGCCGAGGCCGCCGACCAGGCCTGCACACAAATCCGAGACGATGTCTCCGTACAGGTTCGGGAGCAGCAGCATGTCGAACTGCTCCGGCTTCATCACCAGATGCATGCACGCCGCGTCCACGATGCGATCGTCCTGTGTGATGTCGGGATAATCCGCCGCGACCTGCTGGACGCACTTCAGGAAGAGGCCGTCGCCCATTTTCATGATGTTGGCCTTGTGAACGGCGGTGATGCGCCTGCGCCCGTGACGCCGCGCGTAGTCGAAGGCGAACTGCGCGATGCGCGTGGACGCCTCGAGCGTGATGATTTTCAGGCTCTCGACGACGCCCGGCACGACCTCGTGTTCCAGACCCGAATAGAGATCTTCGGTGTTCTCTCGGACGATGACGAGGTCGACGTTCTCGTACCGCGACGGCACGCCGGGGATGTTCCACACAGGCCGCAGGTTGGCAAAGAGCTCGAGCGCCTTCCGCAGGCCGACGTTGACGCTCGTAAACCCGCCGCCCACTGGCGTGGTCAGCGGACCTTTGAGGCCAACCCTGTTCCGCGCAATCGACTCGAGCAGTTCATCCGGAAGCGCGGAGCCGTGCTTCTCGATCGCCGACGCACCCGCGAAGTGCGGCTCCCATTCGACATCGAGACCGGCGGTCTCGACGATCTTCACGACGGCGTCGGTGATCTCCGGCCCGATGCCGTCGCCGGCGATCAACGTGATGCGATGCTTTGCCATCTTCAAACTTCAATCTTCAATCTTCCGATTCAATACTCAAATCGAAATCTCAATTGAAGATTGAACATCGAAGATTGAAGATGTGCATTTACTCCCGAGCTTCCCAGTAGAGCAGGACCAGCGCCCCCGCGATGTTGAACATCATCAGCCGCGTGGAGAGCACGTGTAGAGCGTCGAACCGCACGCGGCGCTCGTCGCCCGCCGGCAGGCGCGATGGGAGTCCTCCCGCCGCTGCCTGGACGGCATCGATTTGCCGCAGCACGACGATGCCGGAGTACAGCGCGACGCCGAGCATGAGCAGGACGATGATGGCGCGCAGGCCGCCGTTGGCCGGCCGGGGGCCGAGGACGCGCATCGCGCCGAGCGTCAGCAGCAGCAGCGTCCCGGCGGCATATGCGATGTAATGAAAGCGGGCGAGCGCTGCGCCGAACACGGCGCCGGCGAGCTCACGCCCCTGCGATCCCGCAGTCGTCTGAAGAACGTCGAAGGTCGTCGGCGCGACGATCGCGCCGAGGATGAGCATGCCGCCGAGCCAGACGACCAGCGCGAGTACGTAGACATACCGCAGCGCGAGCATCCGGTGATTATAATCATGCCCTTCGGAGGTCCCTTTTGTCCCCTGTGCAAACGTCATCACGCGTCGCATCGCTGAAGAACGTCGCGACACGGCTTCGCATCGATTCGGTCCGCGCGACGAGCGAAGCTGGAAGCGGCCACCCGACATCCTGCGCCTCGGCCGCCGAAATCGTCGCGACCCTGTTCTTCTCCGAGATGCGCTACGACCCGCGCAACCCGCGGAACCCGGATAACGATCGATTCGTGCTCTCGAAAGGGCACGCGGCGCCGGTGCTCTATGCCGCATGGGCCGAAGTGGGCCTCCTCACGCGCGACGACTTGCTGACGCTGCGTCGGCTCGATTCCGATCTCGAGGGGCATCCGACACCGCGGTTGTCGTTTGTCGACGTCGCAACCGGATCGCTTGGCCAGGGCGTCTGCGCGGCGGTCGGCAGCGCGCTCAACGCCCGGCTGATCACATCCGACTACCGCACATATGTTCTGCTCGGCGACGGCGAATCGGCCGAAGGGTCCGTCTGGGAAGCGGCCGAAGCCGCTGCGAACGATCGTCTCGACTCGCTGTGTGGCATCACCGACGTAAACGGCCTGGGCCAGAGCGGACCCTCGATCTGGAACCACGACATGGAGGCGTATGCCGCCAGGTGGCGCGCGTTCGGTTGGCACTCCATCATCGTCGATGGCCACGACGTCACCGCGCTCCTCGACGCGTACGAGGAAGCCCGGCGCACGAAGGGCCAGCCGACGATGATCCTGGCGCGGACGATCAAGGGCAAGGGAATCTCGCTGGCGGAAGGCAAGAGCGGCTGGCACGGAAAGGCGTTCAAGAAAGGTCAGGAGCTGGACAGCGTGCTCGCGAGTCTCGAGTCGCAGATCCTGCCCGAGGATGAGCCGGCGCAACCGCCGGATGGCCCGCGCACACGCCGAGACACCAGCCGGCGCGCGAGGCAGTCGAACAAGGCCACGGTTGGAACGCCTGCATACAAGATTGGCGACAGCGTGGCGACGCGAGAAGCGTACGGCACCGCGCTGGCGAAGCTGGGCGACGGCGACGATCGGATTGTCGCGCTCGATGGTGACGTCAAGAATTCGACCTTCAGCGAGAAGTTTCAGGAGAAGCACAGCGACCGGTTCTTCCAGAACTTCATCGCCGAGCAGGTGATGGTCGGCTCCGCGATGGGTCTTGCGGCACGTGGTGCGATTCCGTTCCCTTCAACCTTCGCCGCGTTTCTGACGCGCGCCTACGATTTCATTCGCATGGCGTGCATCAGCAACCTGAACATCAAGCTGGCGGGCTCGCACGCAGGCGTATCGATTGGCGAGGATGGCCCTTCGCAGATGGCGCTCGAGGACCTGGCGATGATGCGCGCGCAGCCGAACATGACAGTGCTCTATCCGTGCGACGCGATGAGCACCGAGCGGCTGCTCGAGCTGATGGCATATCATCCGGGGCCGGCCTACATGCGGACATCGCGCCCGAAGACGCCGGTGATTTACGGTCCGGACGAAGCGTTCGCCATCGGAGGCCTGAAGGTCCTGCGCGAGAGCGCCAACGATGTGGCCACGGTCATCGGCGGCGGCATCACGGTCTTCGAGGCGCTGAAGGCGTACGACGAGCTGCTGAAAAACGGCCGCAGCATCCGGGTCATCGATCTGTATTCGGTGCAACCGATCGATGCGCGTTCGCTGCTCCGCTGTGCGCGGGAGACCAGGCGCATTATTACCGTCGAAGATCATTACGCCGCGGGCGGCATCGGTGAGGCGGTCGCGGCATGCGTGGCGGGAAGCGGGGTCGCCGTCGAGCGGCTCTGCGTCAAGGAGATCCCGCGCAGCGGCACGCCCGAGCAGCTCATCGATCATTACGGGATCTCGTCACGGCACATCGTGTCAGCGGTTACGGCGTAGGACCCTATGAAAAACAACAGACGCGACTTCCTCAAGACCGTCGGCACAGTCGGCGCAACCGGCATCGCGGCAGCGGTAGGTGTCGATTCGACCGTTGAAGCACAGGCGCCGGGTAGCGCAAGCCGGGTCCCGGCAGCTTCGCCGGTCTCTCACGCCTACACGTTTCTTACCGCGCCCGAAGCGGCGTTCATCGAAGCCGCGGTGGACCGCTTCATTCCCGCCGACGATCTGACGCCGGGCGGGACCGACTGCGGCGTCGCCGTCTTCATCGATCGGCAGCTGGCCGGCGCCTGGGGTAGCGGCGATCGCACCTACATGCAGGGGCCGTGGCAGAAGGGCGTGCCGACGCAAGGCTACCAGTCACCGCTCACGCCGGCAGAGTTCTTCCGCGCGGGCATCGCTGAGACCAACGCATACTGCCGGAAGACGCTGCAGAAGGACTTCGATCGCCTGACGATCGATCAGCAGAACAAGGTGCTGCAGGATATGGAGCAGGGACGCGCCGCCTTCGAGAGCGGCGTCTCGGCGCAGGAGTTCTTCAACCTGCTGCTCGCAACCGCGATGCAGGGCTTCTTCGGCGATCCGATCTACGGTGGCAATCGCGACAAGGCCGCGTGGAAGATGATCGGCTTCCCGGGTGTCATCGCCATCTACTCCGAACACATCAAGACGTACCGCAACAAGAAGTACGACGTCGAGCCGAAGAGCATCCTCGACCTCTCATAAATGGGGTCGGGAGTCATTTTTAGAGGACAGTCATGCCGACACGCCTCCGGGAAGTAGACGTCGTCATCGTGGGCCTGGGGTGGACCGGCGGCATCCTCGCGAAGGAGCTGAGCGAAGCCGGGATGCGTGTCGTTGCGCTCGAGCGCGGCGGCATGCGCGGCACCAATCCGGACTTCGCCATCCCGCAGATCCGCGACGAGCTGAAATACGCGGTCCGCAACCACCTAATGCAGAACCCGGCGCGTGACACGCTGACGTTCCGTCATAGCCCCTCAGAGCCCGCGCTGCCGATGCGGCAGCTTGGATCGTTCCTGCCCGGGGAAGGACTCGGCGGCGCCGGCGTGCACTGGAATGGCGTGACCTGGCGCTGGACGGGCATCGATCATGCCGCGCGGTCGTACTACGAGCAGCGGCACGGCAAGTCGTTCATCCCCGCCGACATGCCAATTCAGGACTGGCCGATGACCTACGCCGAGCTCGAGCCGTACTACGACAAATTCGAGCGGACGGCGGGCGTCAGCGGCAAGGCGGGAAACATCCGAGGAACGAAGCAGCAGGGAGGCAACTTCTTCGAGCAGCCGCGCAACCGCGACTATCCGCTGCCGGCGCTCGAGCCGAGCTACTCGCAGATGCTCTTCAACGACGCGACGGCACAAATGGGTTACCACCCGTTCCCGCGTCCCTGCGCGAACGCGTCGCGCGCGTACACGAACCCTGACGGGTCGCGTCTTGGCGCCTGTGTGTACTGCGGACACTGCGAGCGCTTCGGCTGCGAGGCCAACGCGAAGGGAAGCCCGCACATCACCGTCATTCCGAAAGCGATGGCGCAGCCCACCTTCGAGTTGCGCACGCATTCATGGGTGACGAAGGTGATGCTCGACTCGACGAAGAAGAAGGCAATCGGTGTTGCCTACACGGACGTGTCGACCGGCCAGGAGTACGAGCAGCCCGCGGCGATCGTGGCGCTGTGCGCGTACGCGATCAACAACGTCCATCTGATGCTGCTGTCGGGCATCGGCACGCCGTACGATCCGGCCACGCAAAAGGGGATGGTCGGAAAGAACTACTGCTACCAGCCGGGCGGCGGCGGGGTGACGCTGTTCTTCGAGGACAAGATCTTCAACCCCTTCATGGCCACCGGCGCGTTCGGCATCGCCATCGACGATTTCCACGCCAACGATCAATTCGACCGCGCGGCGATGGGCGCCCTGGGCGGCGCGACGATCAACGTAGGGCAGAGCAATGGACGGCCGATCGGCTATCGGCCGGTGCCCGCGGGCACGCCGCGCTGGGGCGCGGAGTGGAAGAAAGCGACCGCGAAATGGTACCTGCGGGCGATGAACATCGGCGTCACGGCGAGCAACATGCCGAACCGGTACAACGCGTACGACCT
>Ga0075425_100001841_pt1 | contig 20888 bp, 22 predicted proteins | sample SoiMethybrSBSTD4_FD_75300 | JGI IMG/M metagenome (GOLD analysis project Ga0075425, IMG submission 75300) | Bulk soil microbial communities from a Populus tree surrounding site in Tennessee, USA - Soil MetaG P. TD hybrid SBSTD4 | ecosystem: Environmental > Terrestrial > Soil > Tree plantation... | reverse complement strand
CTTGACCTCTCCATTATTTCAACTCTCCTTCTCATAATAAACAATTACATTCTGATATCACTCCATAAGAACCTTTAGCCTCAAGACAATCTTGGCTTGTAAAAAGGATCACGTGTTGTCTCTACGAATACGAAATATTGCTAATTGAAAGTATCAATAGTGTCAAAAATGTCGATATTTTTAGCAGTAATGACTACTTTGGAGGCTATTATTGAAGGAAATTCAATTTAATCTGTGAAGACTTACTGCAAATACTGTCTTAAAACGCGAGTACCATCTCATGAGGAGGGTGCAACATGAATAGCTCAATTATGTGCTCTAGACAGCAAATGTTGTATTCTTTCATCTTTGATTGCGATTTTGAAGTATTTAACGTACGAACATTTAATCTCTCGAACGATTGGTAATTAACGAGGGTACATACATACTATTTAACTATTGCAATTGATGATAAACAATATGATATTGTTACAGATCATAATTGAAATAAAATGCTTCTGTTTTACGGTAAAGTAATTAATACTACCTTTGACATATTAATAAGTGCATGCTGTCAGCAATAGTCTTAATTAACTGTCATTTCCCATTTGACAAACAAATACTGGAAAAATTCAAAAGTTTTTCAGAAATAACAGATATTTATAGAACGCAAGGTGTGTATGATTTAATAGTAAAAATTACAACAACGTCTGAAGAGGAGTTTAGAGAAGTCATGGGTGAAATTAGTAGAGTTAATAAGGTAAATTCTACAGTTACTTTGACAATTGCCAAACAAGAGATAATAGTTCCAGCGAACTAATTCATAAATTTAATGCTAGGTAGGATACCCATTAGATATTATCAATTCAAACATGATGCTGATAACAAATATTCTAGTAGGCCGTCCAGATCGATAGTCGCAAGACAACACACCTTGTCCGCACCGCCGTAGTAAACAAATAGCCTACCATCTAAAATGCAGGCACCAGTCGGAAAAACTACGTTATTTACGTCTCCATTTTTCTCATAATTTTCAGTTGGCGTCAAAATAGGTTCTTTGGTTCTCCCAAGAATCTTATGAGGATCATTCAAATCCAGCAAAATGGCACCCGCACTGTAAACTCTTTCCATACTGACGCCGTGATATATTACAAGCCAACCTTTTTTAGTTTTAACAGGAGAGACACCAACTCCTATCTTTAGCGCTTCCCAACTTCGTTCAGGTTTAGCCAAGAGCGAATGATTAAAAAAATTAGTAACCGAATCACCTTCGCTAATCCATATGCTTGGTCTTTCAGTATCGAATTGAGATCCCACCCATTTACTTGGCCGATGTAACAACATATACTTGGAAGACTTGCTATCTCCATTAGACTTTGGAAAAAGAACAGCATCTTTGTTATCAGAGCCTGGAATTGTTATTATTCCGAGTCTTTCGTAATGATAGAAATCCTCAGTTACGGCAAGAGCAGTAGAGGCCGAGGGTCCTCTTTTAACATAATTCGAGAGAACCACGTAAGTTACGTAGGTTTTTTCTTCAATGTTTGTTAGGCGCGGATCCTCTATGCCATATCTTTCATAGTCTAAAACGGGGGCTATTGCGACTTCCTTTCTTCTCGTAAATGAAATACCATCGTTACTTTCAGCATACCCAATACGGGATACGTAATTTTCGTACTCGCCTATAGCTCTATAAAGCATGTGAACGTCGTTATCACAGTTCAGAACTGAGCAATTGAAAACGGCATTTGATTCCCACCAGTTGGATTCGTCTGGAACTAAAATTGGATTTGACTTCGCTCTTTCTAATTGAAGCATAAATCTAGGATCATTTTTACCAGTTTTCTAACTGGTATAAATATTGTTTGTCAAAGTCCTAGATATTATCTATAGAATGATATTTTTCTTTAGGAGAGTCGAATCAGGGGTGCCAAGAACAGAATTATAAACATCGATATGCTTGATGGCAACTTCTTTCCAGGATAGGAGCTTGCTAAATTTCGAAACCGCCTTTTTGTATATTTGATAATCAAGGTCAAGTTTGACAAGGACTTTGGAGAATTCAATTGGATTTCGGTTTGCGGAAATCCCCAGTCCTAACTCTGAAAATTCCTTGAAAAATTCGATGTTACTTGATATGAATGGAAGTGAATGCGCCAGACCATCATACATCACGCCAGAACCAGAACTCACTTTATAGGGAAGTATAAGGGCATCAGCTGAATAGAAGAGAGCTGAGAGCTCTTTTTCGGTCAGAAAACCTTTATTGAGATTGATTATGTCACGATTATCGAACTGTAGTTTTGATTTTTCAATATTGTAATGGTTTCGTGAAGTGTTTATAACAATCTTCCATCCTTCTGGAAGTTTCATTTTTCTTATAATATCCCAGCCTTTAGTTGCAGTCATAAATCCTGTGGCAAGTGCAATTTTCTTATCAACTGGGAGGGAAAACATTGATCTTGCATCGCTCTTCTCCATGGGTGGATTGACAGCAGGTTCCGCTCCATGATATATCAAATGTGATCCAGGTATTAGTCTTGCCAGGTACTTGGAAAAAACAATCCCCGCTCTCTTTGGACCTATTTTTCTCCTATTAAGCAAACCAAATGATCTGTAATTGAGTAAATGTGTCCAGTAGTCGTAAACTATCCGAAGACAGGTTTCCACGCCCCCCAGTTTCTTACTTTTCAAAGGAACGACTAGCTTCAGCCACTGCTTAAGGGTGTAAGCTGAATGGAAAGTAGTTATAATAGGGACTTCGCACTCCTCGTAAAATTGTTCTATGTTCGTGCCCGTCTTTCCAGGCCTTAACGGATTCAGATGTATTCCATACAGGCCATGCTCATACTGAACATGAATCAAGTCCGGTTTGATTTCTTTTACAAGTCTAAGGAGAATTTGTGAATTATTTTTGTTATATGGTGAAATTCCCTTAAGGTCACCCGCACCATCCTCGTTACATATTACAAGAACATCCACTCCTTCATCCCTCAAAGCATCAACCAACTTCTTGGAATAGCGACCAACGCCTCCCTGCATAGGAGGATACTCCGTTGACACCATCAATATTCTCAAGTACTTCCGCCAGCGTAACTAAAAGTCAATTAAAATACACATGTACTAGATAGACTAGAGACTATATCAGCCTTCCGCTTAAGTTTGAACTTTGCCAGAATTATAAGAGATTGACCTTAAATTAGCCAAAAAGAATGGATATCACAAGCGCTCCGAAAAATGAATTCGCTCTGGCATCTGAATGATTGAAATTAACCCATAAATTATAACCTGTCATTAAATCAATTGTACATATTATCTTAAAGTCCTACGATAGTATATTGGGATAGACTGATAAAATAGTACGACAGTAAGATCTCAAATGGATTGGACAAGTCATTTTGACAGCCAATGAGCATATTGAGATAAAACATAAGGCAATTCTTTTTGCGGCAACAGTTTCTCTCAAATGCTTTCTGATGGCAGTTGTTGCTAGTGCCGTCTTTTGTGGGGGAATAGGTCCAGATTCTCTATTTAGACACTGCTATAGCAATGTTGCATACGTAGGAGGCAGCATTGCTGCCATTGCTGTTATGGGTTCTATATTTGGCTATTACGTCATTCGTTTAAAATCATTTGACAAGATTTTTGCCAGAATGATAAAGGCCGATTTTATTATCACAGCCATGTTTTTTGGCGCTGCATTTACCTCTCCTACAGTGGTCGCAAGTAAGGTAATGATCTGGTTATTTGGGATATGGGTTTTAGGCATGTTGCTAGCACCTTTTGATTCAGAAAGGACAGTATTAAAGAAAATAACTGAATATGGTTCGATTGTCGCCCTCGGTATCTTATTGGGGATTCAGTTTTTGCCCCAATTTGAAGATATTCAACAATCGTCTACTTTAGGTATCTTGGTAAGTAGCATTTTATCTATATTTGGATCAGGTAGACACAAGTGAAGTCACAGATTCAATTAGTTTACCTAAATTTTTGCTTGATTTGAATGTACAATTTTTAGGTTCAAAATTTATTAGCGACTGATACTAACTTCAAGACCATGCAAGAAGGATCCAATTCATCGCAAACTACCTTATTCAAGAAACCTTTTCACTACAAAATTGTTTACCTGTTTTGGTTAACTCCACAAAGTCATTATCAATAGAAATGAGACCTTCTTCTGTGTATTCCTTGAGAACTTTGTCTACAAGCTTACGATCGAAACCTTCTAGATATCGATTATAGATGGATGTTATTTGAAATTTGGTCGAAGTTCCATTATTAATAGCATCCCGATGTTTTTTACATAGTTCGTCCATGAAGTTTCCAATTATCCGTGTCTTATTATCATACTCCATTAGTCATTTTATAAATATGGAATCATTTATCTTTAAATTAAAATTCAAACATCGAATGATACACTACTTTGATAAGACTTTAAATAATTCTATAATGAAGTGTTTGAATGAGGCCGTAGATTTGCAACGTGGTTACAAACTCTTGATTATAGGTGGGGGTGCGTTGGTCGCAGGTATTATTTTAACTATGGTTATATTCATGACCTTTAAACAAACCTCGTTCAATATCAACACCGGTTTCGATACTGTTTCTCCTGGTAAATCTATACTCAGGACTTCAGATGTTAATAGCGGAGAAAAAATGGCCATAGGAATTAGTTCCAAACCCTCAGATATTCCCATAAATCTCCAGATAATAGAACGACCAAGTCTAGCTAAAATGCTAGATATTAACTTTACAGGTTCATTATTTAATAGTTTTATCCCAAATAGAGATGGCAAAGCTACTATCCTGATTACAAATCTAGGTTCACAAGAAGTTGGCATAAATACATTCTTTGGCAACAGTAACTTTTTTGATGCCAGCGGCCACCCCAAAATCTTCTTGGGCGCCGCAGCACTAGCGGGAGTAGCTCTTTCGTTTGCTGGTGTTATTATTCTTATAATAGGAGGCATAATTCTTTTCATAGACAGAAAAAGAGCGAAAAGAATGAAAGCTCAGTAAGGAAATCCTCATTCTAGCTTTTTGTTAGCTTTTTCTTTCATTAGTTATCTTAACTATTTTAAGAGATCAAGAGTTTTCTGTTTATTCTTTAGAGCGAGAGAGTAGTCGGGGTTTACTGCTAGCGCCCTATCAAAATATTTGATCCCTTCATAATAGTTCCCAAGATTGACAAGTGAAACGCCTTTGTTATTTAATGACTCCGCATCTTTTGGGTTCAAAGCCAGAACCTTATCAAAGTAAGTAATTGCTTCATTATTTTTTCCCATTGCCAGAAATACTAATCCTTTATTGTTAAGCGCAGAGGTATAATTTGGGCTTATTGCCAGCGACTTGTCTATAAATACCAGCGCTTCATCATTTTTTCCAGTCTCGTAAAGGGTAAAGCCCTTATTATTTAATGCTACTGGATTGTTGGGCTCAAGAGTTAACAACTTGTCGAAACTAATTAATGCTTCGCTATATCTCCCTAATGATAACAAGGCCATCCCTTTGCTATTCAAGGCGGCAGATTGGTTCGGATCCAAGCCTAGAGATTTATCAAGAATTGCAAGTGCTTCTGAATAATTCCCTATTTGACCCAGAAGGACCCCTTTGTCCGTCAGCGCATCAGTAGAGTTAGGAGCTATAGCCAGTGCTCTCTCATAATATGGCAAGGCACCGGAATAGTTACCCAAATAATAAAGAGCAAGACCTTTGTTATTGAGTGTTACATCATTGTTAGGTTCTACAGCTAGCGCTTTATCATAATAGTAAAGGGCTCCTGAATAGTTTCCGAGCGAATACAGAGAGAATCCCTTGTTGTTCAATGCATGAGAATTGCTACCGTTTATTGCCAACATTTTGTCATAATATCCGATGGCGTCAGAATAGCTTCCTGAATTCAGAAGTTGATTGCCAAGCCTCAATAGAGCTTTTACTTTATCGTCCAATGCTGCAGTAAAATTAGGTTCAATAACCAGAGCTTTATCATAATAATAAAGTGCTCCAGAAAAGTTACCCAATGAGTATAGAGCGTAGCCTTTGTTATCCAATACCTGAGTGTTATTTGGTGATACTACCAGTGCCTTATCAAAAAATACTAAAGATTCATTATAATTTCCTGAATTGAGAAATTCCAAGCCCCTCTTATTTAACTCAGAAGGAGATTGATTTGTCTGATTAGTCTGATTAGGGAGGAGGGCGCTGGCCGCTTCAATCTGATAACAATAAATTAACGATATGGAGAATACCACCGATGCTGCTAGAATAAATGCGGTGAAATTTTTTATTGTCATACTCGATTGCCGCTTCTAAAGCACAAGTTGTATAAAAGGGATTATTTTAGGACCGATTGATGAAAATGAAAATGCCAAGCTTTTTTTGGCAAGTCCGTTTAGTCTTAGGGCTGGAAAATTCAATATCTTTGAAAGTATAGTCTAGATTATGATCATTCGAGGAGTTGATCCGCTTTTCATGTTCCTTTGTCATCGGGAGCAGATTACAACTAAGGGTAGATTACAACGGCACATGCATAATGGTCGCTCCCTTCCATCACTCGTATTCTCGCATAAAATATCTTTATGAGAATCCACCTAATGCTGGCCTTTCCCCTAGAATCACTGTAATCTGTTGCGGGCTCCCATCTCTTACAACTGAAAGTTCTACGGGTTGACCTACCTTTTTGCTCTCCAAGTAGAGTAACAGGTCATGTTTGCTTCTAATATCCTTGCTGTCTGCTGTTACTATGACGTCTCCACCAAGTAAAACCGATCGTCCTTCGTGAGGCAAGTTAACAGGTCTATTCCCTCCAATTACCCCTGCCTTAAAAGCAGGGCCATTTTCATCCACATTTACTACCAAGAAGCCTTTAGGTTCGCGAAGATTCAAAACTTTTGCGATAGAAGAAGTCATATCAATCCCTTCAAGTCCAAGCCACGGATGTCTATAAACGCCATTTGATATCAGGCTAGGAACTATCCTTTTCACAGTATCAGAGGGTATGAGAAAATTAATATTTTCTGCTTTCCCTGCCGATGTCAAGTCGCTCACTCCTATTACTTCACCATTCATGTTCACTGCTGGTCCACCAGAATTGCCGTGATTGATTGCCGCATCAGTTTGAATAAATTCCGGCTGATCGAAATTAATTCCTAAGCTAGACATTCCAGTGAGAGGGTTCACTCCCGTACTTGCAATCCCAGACAGACCGGAGCGACCAACGGCACTTACTACTCCCTTAGTTAGAGTCCCTATCAATCCTTCAGCACTTCCAAAAATTGCTATATCTTCGCCAGGCTTTACCGCACTGGAATTACCCAATTTCAACGGCGCAAAATTTACTCCAGATGCATTTTCTATGTGGAGTACTGCTAGATCGGAGAAGGGGTCTGCCCCAATAAATTTTGCGCCATAAACAGCTCCGTTAGTAAATATGACATCGTAGCTCAGAGTACCTACGCTCGGCGGTTCCACAACATGCTGATTTGTAACTATGTACCCATTAGTATCATAAATAAAACCAGACCCTAATCCAAGCGGCCCAAGATTGCTATCATAAGTGTCAATCTGAACGACAGACTTTTCCAGAATTTTATATAAATCGGATAGAGAGTAACTACTCTGGTTTCCTTCAGTAGCGACATCAGAAGATTCAACTGATTCTACCGACTTTGGTAATCCAAGAACGAAAGCACAGAGAAAATAGAGCATAAATAAAATCAAACAAGAAGATAAAAATAGCTTGTTTTGAATCATGATCATTCACGCTCCGTGGATCTAATAAGCATTTCTACAATCGAATCTGATTAGGCAAACAACGCTCAGAAATAGATATAACATAGATCCGGATATCTTCACCATGGAACTGAGCGGCAGTAAAGCTCTTGTCGTAACAGTAGGATTATTTCTAGCGTTTTATGCGCTACTAATATTCGGGTTTTCATTTTATTCTTACGGGCAGCAGCCAGTTAGTTACAACCAGTACAATAATGAGACTTACGGAATAGAGATCCAGTATCCCTCAGACTGGAATGTGGATACTAAGAATTATAATGAAAATAGCACAAGGTATACCACCATAGTTGCCTTCTTCTCCCCACTCAATAATTATAAAGATCCATTCCCAGATTTCGTCGAAATCATCCATGACAAGGTACCATACAAAGCAAATCTTGCTGGGTACTTGGATGAAGAAATAAACAGCTACAAGGACCTTACGAATTTTCATCTAGTCTCCTCTACCACAGGATTTTCCCTCGGTGGCTTACCCGCATATAAAATGACTTATACCTACAAGGACGATTCAGTCTCCCCTCCTTTGGATAAGAAAGTTAACGTAGTAGGTACTTTAGTTGGAAACGATGCGTTCTTCATACGATATTATGCACAAAAAAATAGCTATCCCAATTATCTTCCCATCTTCAACAAGATGATTGAATCATTCAAGACTACTACTGGGGGTCTAAATACCCAGGAGGCTTCTGTCCCGTCCAATCCCCAAGAGATTCAAAATACTCAAGAAAATCCTCTTCCTACTGAACAAGGAAATTTAAAGGAATTTCAAGGAGTAAGCTCTCCAGCTGGCCAGGGATTGATGTCATATGAAAATCAATTTTTCGGGATCCAAAAACTCACGTACCCTGAAGGATGGTCTGTATACGAGAATGAAACTTCAATCCAGCTGACCTCACCCTCAAAAGGAATTTCACCAGCTACTGTCCGTATTACAACATACCTATCAGAGAATCGAACTTTAGAAGATTTTGCCGCGGATGATTACAATTATTACTCTTCAAATCCAAATTTATATGCAATTCTCGAATCCAAGCACATAAAACTTTTGGGTGATCAACCAGCCCATTTAGAAGTCGTTGGTTTTGTGGATAACCAGTCAAGAGTTTTTAAAGATTTGACTATCCTTAGTGTAAAGAATAGACTTCTGTATGTTATTGACTATGTAGCTTTAGACGAGCAGTACCAGAGGTACCTTCCAGTAGTCATTAATTTGATAAAGTCATTAGATTTGGGCACATCTTCTGAGGTGCAAAATAACCAAAACATTTCTGAACCACCTGCTATCCTAAGTCCACTCTAGCAAGAAAATTTAGCAATTATTTGAATTAACTACGAACCTATTATTCGCTAGCTAGCTACTAACTAATTGCCGACTAATTGGTAACGGCAGAGAACATAATCACACACTAGAGAAGGACCAACAGACAGCCAAAAACTTAATTTATCAGTAAATTAGTAAATTGGTTTGCGTTATAAAATGGAATATAAGATAATTAAAGAGCCTTTTGGACTTCTTGACGTCTCTTTAAAGAGAGGTGAAAAAATAGTTGCTGAAGCGGGGGCAATGGTTTTCATGAAAGGTAATATTCAAATTAAAACGAGGACAAGAGAGGGTGGTCTCTTCCAAAAATTTAAACTTAAAGCAGTAGGTCGCGAATCTTTCTTTGTAAATGAATATGAAGCCAGCGATGATGATTGCGAAATCGGTTTAACAGGACAGACCATCGGGGATATCTTTATCCTGCCAGTAAAACCGGAGGATGGATGGATACTTCAATCCGGTTCGTATGTTGCATCGACTCCTGGAGTGGTCCTTGATACAGAGTGGCAAGGATTCACAAAGGGGATTTTTGGAAGCGCCCTTTTTATGTTAAAAGTTAGTGGTGAAGGAGAGCTGTTTGCAAATGTATACGGTGGAATAATAAAAAGAGATTTAGGTCCTGCAGAGACATTTGTAATTGATAACTACCATCTTGTTGCCATGAATAGTAACGCCAGCTATAAGATATCTAGACTAGGAGGTTTAAAAACTAATATCTTGGGTGGAGAAGGTTTCGTGACAGAAGTTACTGGCCCAGGATCCGTGTACTTCCAATCAAAGAATCTAAAGGAACTGATTGACTATCTTGGCCTTTATACTAAGAGCTCTAATAGCTCATTCGAATTCAAGATGGGCTAGACGAATTTCTCAGAAATCGAGCAGGAAGATTTTAAAAAAAGAAGGTTCAAATCGCAATCCGAGGATAAGAATCCTATATTAAATTACATTTGATATATTTCTTTTCAAGTCTACTACCTTGTCTTACTCGAATGTTAAACTCTGTAAGCAAGAGAGCACGGCCAGAATTTTCGAGTATTATGAATCAGATCAGATCAAATCATGAAATATTAAACATTTCTTTAACGATTAATTTCTTATCTAATATTTCTTTAGCCAGCTCATTAATTTTTTGTTTATACGAGTTGGGAATTTTATTCTCAAATCCGTGGAATGGTGCCAAGGTGACAATTCCATCACCGGTAGAATTCTTCGTTGCCTCCAAACCCGGAGTATAAATTTTGCCTACAAACTTACCATCATTTACCTGCTTGACAATCGGCTCATAAGCCTTATCTTCATCCAAGATAAAAGATGTTACTACTGTATCAGGCGCCAGCTTATTCTGGTCCGAGACCGCACCGAGAGCAAATTTTCCTCTCTCCTTCGCCGCTTGAATAACTCCTTGTCCTGACGTATCAGCTACATGCAATAAGAAGTCAGCACCGGCATCAATTTGAGACAGAGCTGCTTGTCTACCTTTGGATGGACTATCCCAATCTCCCACATAGTCCACAAGAACCTTGGTAGATGGATTTATACTCATTGCACCTTGTTTATAACCTTCGTAAATGTTATTCAAATTAGGATACTTCTTATCCCCGCCAACAAATCCTATGATGTGTGTTTTTGACATCATAGACGCAAGTGCACCTAAAAGATAGGCAGCCTCGTGTTGCCTTGGAAAGATTGATGCAACATTTTCACTCTTGACAGTGCCAGTAAAGACTAGAAATTTGGTATTTGGAAAATCCTTGGCTACCTTAAGAGCAGGATCACCCCATTCAAAACCCTGACAGATAATTAGATTGTTGCCTGATTCAGCATAATTTCTCAATGTTTTTTCTATATCTGGAATGGAAACATTATCTAAAAAATTGACCTGATATCCATGCTTGTTAATTATCTCTTGTCCAGCATTATATGAAAAGGCACCCCAACCTGCGTCACTAAATAGTGCATCAGTTAATACTGCAATCCTGGGCTGAGTTGATGCGCCGGAATTTTTCAATAGAAACAAGCTGCATAGTAAAGAAGCAATCATGAAAGTGACAAGTATGTAACTTTTTGAACTATTCTTTAAGAATCTCACTGGAACCAGACATGGATATTACCAGGGTAATGATATAATATTCTTTGGGTATTGTGTTGACTATAATCAAGCCTGCCTGATGGTTTTATTTATGATGAGTGATGATGACAACAAACATGGTAACGAACAATACCTTCCTTGATCTTGATTTATTATTTTCAGTCAGTATTTTATGATAGACCTGAGTTAAGTTGAGTTCAAAAACTATCCTATCTAAGGCAGAAGAAAGAGAGAAAGTAGTCTTTCTATTCATCTCTTTTTTCTTCCATATTTTCTCTTGACAGTGACAGTGGTATAGTAAATGTAATTGTTGCACCCTGCTCCCCGGGAGGATTTTTTTCTACCCATATTTTTCCTCCATGGGCCTCCACTATGCTCTTGGAGATAAACAACCCTAGACCCGTACCGGTCATAGATCTGGTAGCAAACTTGGTAAAAATTTTAGGCAAAATTTCTGGGTCTATCCCCGTGCCCGTATCAATTATACTAACTAGCGCTTTACCATCTGTTATTTTAGTATCTACAGTAATTGAACCACGGTGGGTAAACTTTAGAGAGTTACTTATCAGATTTGAAATAACCTGACCTATCCTTGACTTGTCAGCTAAAACAATCAATTGCGAATCCTCCGGGGAAGAGCGAACTTCTATATTCAATCCGCTATTTCCATGGTTATTCTTCTTGTATTCTTCTATGATATTGGCAACTAGCTCGTTCAGATCGAATCGTTCTTTCGTTAGTCTTAGTGTATTACCTTCAATTCTAGTTACATCTAAAATATCTTCTGCAAGCCTCTGTAATCTTTGAATGCTCCTAATCGCTATATCTAACAATTCTTTACTTTTCTGAGAATCAAATTTAAGGGATCTGAGTAGATAGAGGGTACCAACTAGAGGTTGAATAGGTGTCCTCAGCTCGTGCGCGGCCACATTAATAAACTCATTTTGGGCTCGTTCCTGGTTCTTCAGTTCTTCATTCGCTGTTTTAAGTTTAGCATTTGATTCGTCAAGCTCTCGAGTCCTTCTTTTTACTTCATTATCCAGCGAACTATTCCACTTGCTCAATACAAAAACTAGGACAATTATAGCAGCGGTTGTCCCAGCTATTAAGGAAAATAGTTTGATACCTTCTGTAAATAGTATCGAATTGACCTGGGAATATATCGAGGCAGTGGGTGTTACTATTTGGATGAAATATGCTGGATTAGGCCCTACTAGTATTGGTGATTGTGTGTTTAGCCTTTCACCCCTACCATAATCGTAAACTGCGTAACCTTCCTTTCCTCCCTGCAAATCACGAGTGAGGTTATTTAGGATTGCGTTATGGTTAACAAATTTTTGAGTTACCTCCCCAAAAAAATTCTTTCCTACAAGATCTTTGCTTGCGCCAACTGCGAGAAGATTTGCATTTTTATCATATGCCACTAGAAATTGGGAATTTATATCATGTACATTTCCATAGTTTTCAAAAAACTCTACCGTGGGAATTTCGGCGGCCACTAAACCAAGATATTTTCCAGTATCCCTATTAATTATGGGATAAGTTATTGCTATTTTATATTTACCGTCTATCCATTCAAACCCATCTGAAAATACTGGCTTGAGTGTATTTTTAGTCTGGGTTACGTAATCTCTTGATGATATATTGATGTTAACAAAGCTTCTCAAACCTTTTGGCACTTTATGAAGAGTTATTACATCTTGATCATCGGCAATAAAAAGACCGTCTACCTTCGTAACTGTGTTAAGTTGGTCAAACTTTTCTTCCACTAATTTAACCGTTTTATCTCCCGAAAGGTAACCTTGTTGCAAATAGCTAGAGTCAGCCAAATCTTGGAGCATTGATTCGAGTAATCGAAGATCAGAGCCAATATGTTGAGTTATGGTTCGTGTGGATTCTGACTGGCGGTCCAATTGGGAGTTAAATATACTCTCCCTAATGTTCTGTCCGTTAATGTTTTGGAGGTAAAAAAAGAGGCCGTAAGATACTATACTAATTAGAATAACAGAAATAATCCCAATTTTCTTTACCCTTCCGGTTGACATATTTAACATGATTTTGTTTTAAAATAGGTGAATTGACGTTGTATTTAACCATGCGTTAGCATCCAATACAAATCCTAGTTTGAATATCTCAGACTTTTACTTCCCTTCGAGTCAAACTCAAAAGTCAATCTCAAAAAAAAGTCTTATTATTAGATTAATAATTGAAATAGCCTTCTCATCTTAGGTTTGTAATAACTCTGAACAGCAATTGTTTGTCCTCCTTAACATGAAATTCGCTAGTGATCATTATTAGGTTTATAACTTACAGAATCTAAATTATCTATCCTGCCTTCATCGAAATTCATATCAACTATGATTTGTATCTTTGAGAAATAAAAATTGTTTACCCAATTAATGGTTATAGGCGGGATTTTTTGGACTCTCGCCTATCTTCTAATTATTAGACAGGGATTCAAGGACAAAACATACGGAATGCCGCTGGCAGCCCTGTGCGCAAATATTTCTTGGGAGGCCATATTTGCTTTCATTCACCCGCATAGGCCCCCACAACTTTACATTAATTACGGTTGGTTTGCATTAGATGTTGTTATTGTCCTTCAATTCCTAAAATTTGGTAAGGAGGAATTTTCAAAGTTAACAATGGCCCAGTTCTATTCCGTATTTGTTTTTGCGCTAGTACTGTCCTTCTTTATGATACTGTTTGTCACATATGAATTTCAAGATTGGCAGGGTGCTTATGCAGCTTTTGGACAGAACTTGATGATGTCCATTCTTTTTCTGTGGATGTTTTTCAGTAGAAATGACCTAAGAGGGCAGTCAGTTTATATCGCTCTATTTAAAATGCTCGGCACTCTAGTTAGCAGCTTGGCTTTTTACTTGTATCAACCCATCTCGCATGGTTCTTTCCTACTGCCATTTCTTTACATCGCTATACTCGTATGCGATAGTATGTATACAATCCTAGTATTTCGACGCAGCACTATAAAGAAAACAACCCAGTTATTGGATTGATGTTGTATTGTATTGCATTCTATTATGGTAAAGATAATTGAATGGATTTATGCCAACCAGGTCGACACACTAGTTTTCTAGTCGCTAGAAGAATTCGCTCTAAATTTCAAATGGCTAAGACACTTCTTAGTACTAATGCATGCTTTCTGGAGTTGATTCTGTTTCCATTCTATCTACTCACACAAATGCAGGCCTTAATAAGCATGCTACACCATTATATATCGATGGCCTCAAATCTTATCAAGAATTTTGAATATCGTCGCTGTGTATTATGTGGAAAGAAGAGGGTTGCCCCTATTAATCGAAATCCTCTAAGGTACCATAGGTATGGTGCTTGTCCGTCGTGTACCAGGCTTGATGACTTCGAAGAGCAAATGAAACGATACAGGGAAAAAGCGAAAGATCTAAGATATGTTAATACTCCTACTTCTTGAACAGAATCCCGCTCAATCCAAGCCGACCTAAACTGACTGTTCATTTTTGAATCAGCTTTATTTTATCGATGAAACTGTAATCTGCTAACTTATTTTCTAATTGGTGTCCATTACTGAATTTTATCAAATTTTTTCGTTACTATAGCATGAGAAAAATGGGACCTGGGGAAAGCTGAAGGATACATATTTCGTATCAGGCGATCCAGTAACTTAAATGACTTAAATAATTCTATTAGCTAAAAGAGTCCCGTATGTACGGAACTCTGATTTGTGTACTCGGGGTTATTTTTACGATAACTCTAACGATGTTTATGATGAATATGGTACTTCAAATTTATGGAAAGGGAGGCATACCGTGGAAAATATTTAATGAAAAAAGTGCTTCATTTACCATAAAATATCCATCAAACTGGGTTGCTGGCAAGTACTCTCAACCAGAATATGTACCAAATACTGTTGATAATTACTTCTATTACGCAGGTAAAGGTTAATCATTTGCTCTTGTGGAGGTACGGATAGAGGATTCTGTCTTTAGCAATGTAACAGACCTTTTGGATTCTTTGGCGGCTAATTTACAAAACGAACCAAAATACAAATTGATTCAGCAAGTTGAGTGTAGCAAATATATGATAAAAAACCAATCTGCTTGTAGCCAGACTGTTGTCTACAAGCTTACAACTTCGCCTGTGAAGCCCTTCGTAAAGGAGCTAACTGTCGCTACTATAGATAATGACGTACAATACAGTTTATTATATAGGGCAACTGGAGACTTGTACGACCGTTACCTTCCTATAGGCATAGAAATGATTCGCTCCTTTAATGTTACAGGAACTATAAATGAAGGAGAACAAGAGCAAGTTCCAGAATTACCTCCTTTGTCCAATACCTCCGACCTTAATGCAATTTGACATTATCAACATGGCCGGACCTAAGATAACGTTCAATTGCGTTGAGCCGTTCGAAGAATAGTCTCACTTTATAGCTAATAAGAGAATCAATGAACAAATCGCTAAATTAATGGAGATAGTAACTGATTGACTTTATCGCGAAAATATTTTATCTGCCGGAAACCAACTAGAATAATGATTGAATAATGAGTTTGCGAGCGCAGTAGTTATATAGTATGGAGAGAAAACATTACATTCTGTATCGTAACCCTTTAATTGCAATCCTAGTCTCGGTAACATTCATTTTTGCATTAGCTCTTCCGATCTTTCTGGAAACCAATCAGGTTCAATCTGCACAAACTATCTTTTTTGATCTCCCTTCAAAACTAGCAGTTAACCAAAGCACTGATCCTACTATAAGAGACTCATTAAAAGAATTATTTATTGAGGCTAATTTGTTTCTCATAAAAAATGCCACTTCTGTAACCGAAAAAACCGAATTACCCGCAAGCGGGAATATACACGATTTTCTTTCATTGGCGCCATACTGTTGGCCGGATCCGACCAAATCAAATGGCTTACCCTATATTTGTAGAGATGGCATGGTAAACCCTGAAGTACAATCCATTCCAGACGGGAGGAACATGGGTGATATGATAGTTCGCGTAAAAACACTCTCACTTGCCTATTATTTCTCAGATAACAAACAATATGCTTCCAAAGCTGCCGAGTTGTTGCGAGTTTGGTTCCTAAATAATGATTCGCGTATGAATCCAAACTTGGAATTTGCTGAAATGGTTCGTGGCCTGAATAACGGGACTGCACACGGTATTATTGCTGGTAAATATTTGCCTGACATTGTTGATTCTATTGGACTAATACAGAATTCATCAGCTTGGAGCGAGAAAGACCAGCAAGGTATAGAACTATGGTTTGCCATGTATTTTGATTGGCTCTTAAATTCCAATGCAGGAAAGAAAGAGAGTGAAAGCAAAAATAATCAAGGTACCTGGTATGATGTTCAAGCTTCATCTATTGCTTTATTCTTAAATAAGACAGACCTTGCCAAACACATACTAAAAACTAATGAGCTTCCACTAATAGGGCTAAAGATCGAGCCCGATGGCCGTCAACCGTATGAATTGGTGAGACAGACATCATTGGGGTACAGTATATTAAATTTACTGGGTTTGTTCAAGCTAGCAATTATCGGAGAGCATCTCGGATTCGATCTTTGGAATTATCAAACGCCTCAAGGTGCAGGATTGCAAAAGGCATTAAATTATTTACTACCTTATGTTTCAAAAAATCAAACTTGGCCGTACGCACAGATTCGTCCACCAGGTGCAGAAGAGAATAGGAATTCAATTGATCTTCTGTGCCAGGCAACAATCCACTATCAGAAAAATGAATCTTATATCGAAGCATACAAATCAGTAAATCGTCAAAACTTATTTTCCAGCTGGGATAACCTCATATATATGTGCGGTGAAACAAGACCCAATTAATTTTTGTTAGCATTTGAACTTTTTACAGGCGGACTTGTATGAACTCGATTGGAGTAAAAATGAGAAAAGGAAATTCACCTGCCCATATTTTCTTCTCCATGGCAGTAACACCATTTTAGAAATGGGAATTAGAGTTGCCTTCCACTGGAATCATTAAAGGGACTTCTAACTTCAGCATGATAGTATGCTGACTTGGGTGACTGCTTTCTGTCGCCGATAGAAATGTTTGCAGTATCTTACTGATCTCATTTGGATATTGATCCATTACTGCATGACCAGCGTTTTTGATCTGTACAAGCCATGCTCCAGGAATTTTGCTTGCAATGATTAAAGCATTTGCATGGGGCATGTAGAAATTATCATCTGTTCCAGTTATAACCAGCGTGGGTTTGGCTATTTTCGCAAGCTCATCACAAGCACCACTCCAGTCAGTAGCTTCCCAGGCAAATCCTGCGTTCTTCTGATTATTCATTGCATTCTGGGAAAGGCCAGGCTTCATCTGTTGAAATGTGCTATTTTCTGGAATGTCAACAGATTCAGGATGCAGTCTTATCCATCCTGATCCTAATGAAGCAACTACAAGCGATTTTATTTCCTCCTTGGAAATAGAAACATTATTTAGAGTTTTGTTTACAATTTCGGATTGGAGTTTCTTAAACTCAGGTGGTTTAGGTACACTATCCTTTCCACCACATGATGATGCAACAAGTATGAGCCTGTTAACCTTTTCTGGATAGCTAATTGTAAATTGCTGAGCCGTCTCTCCACCCAAGGAATATCCAAAACTGTCTGTTTTTTGGATTTTCAGAGCATCAAGTAGACCAGCCGTATCATTCGCAAGTTGCTCCATAGAATATGCTCTGGAACCAGGCGTTGTGTTTCCAATTCCTCGAGTATCAAATACTATTACCGTGTGATTTGAAGAAAGAATCCTTAGAAAGGACGGATCCCAGGCATCCATATTATCAGAAGCGCCATTGAAAAGTAAAATAGGGTCCCCTTTACCTAACATCTTGTATCCAATACCAATATCTCCCACGTGAACTTTCTTTGCTGTTATATTTTGTATGTTCAGTAAGTCTGCATTCTCAGACAAAACTTGATTTGTTTGACCATAAACAATTGGCGTATTACTCACTGTTATAGAAGCGAAAGTAATCAACAAAAACAAGAAGATAAACATTGATTTTTTAAGGAATACATCTGCAAGCTCATCTATACAATACTAACCAATATGGATTAGCACCCGTATTTCTTTGCCCACAATTCACTGGAGAACTCGCTACTGGCACAGTATTTTGTAAGCATCTCTGCTAGTCCGTTCTTTAGCTCTTCCTCACTGAGATTCTTTGTCAGAGTAAGGTTTTCAAATCCAGCTTTAAAGTTACAGTAAACTTCACCTATCATCCTCCCGTAACTCCCCCTTGTTTGCCCATCATCTTGATCCACCAATGCCATACTTCCCACCGGACACAATTTCAGTGCAAGGGCCTTCGCTTCAGTATAATTCTTCATTCCTATTTCCGGAGTATTTATCAGACTCAGCCTAATTCGAATTCCGTTAACATCTACCGTATCCCCGTCAACGACTTTGGTTATATTGCCAGTAAAACAAGCGGCAGCACCTTTACAGAGTGTTCTGGCCTCCAGCAAAATAGGAAATATGAAAATAGATGCAGCCATTAAGAAAATTATGAGAGAAAAGCGAAGGATCAAGAAATGCTCTTCTTGATTTGAATTATCGCCATTTAAAAATTCTTCTTGCCCATGAAATTGAAAGTAGCCTTTACTACTTTCATTTGGCCATTTTACATTTGTTCAACGTATTACTTCAGAAGATTTCCTACAATAATCTTTTCGAAATCCTTATCGGTGCTATTCTTCCTTGCATCAATCAATTCAAATGCGTCATTACCGACTAAGTACCTACGTTCCGGGCTATCTTCAGTTATCGCGCGTAGTATTACATTTGCAACTTCCTTTGGAGACGTACCATTTGCAATTGTAGAAACTAGGTTTTCTTGCATTTTGTTCATTATAGGTGAATAGGGTGAATTCGTATCTAATGCCTTCTTTGGCGTTACAAAGGCAAAGTTCGTATTAATTACTCCCGGTTCAATTAATAATATTCGGATTCCAAATTGCTCCAGCTCATATGACATCGATTCACTTAGACCCTCAAGGGCAAATTTACTGCTTACGTATGATGAACCCATAGGAAAACCAATTCGACCAGCAATTGAACTTACGTTGACAATTGTTCCAGCCTTCTGTTGTCTCATTATGGGTAATACTTTCTGCATAACTCGGATTGCTCCGAAGAAATTAGTCTCAAATTGCGCTTTTATCTCGTCCAGTGAACTATCCTCAATACTTCCCATTAATCCATATCCTGCATTATTAACTACCACTTCAATTGATTTCTTTTCATTTAAAATATTGTTGATCGCATCATCAACGGATCTATCATCAGTAACATCTAGCTTCAACACTCGTAGCGGCAGATTCTCTTTTTTAGTAATCTCTTCTATTTCTTTAGATTTGTTCGCATTACGCATAGTCGCATATGTATCAAACCCATTTCTTGCAAGCATCAATGCGGTTTCATAACCTATTCCGGAGGAGCTACCAGTTACTAACGCCACCTTTTTGTTGGCCACCTCTTTATTTCCGACCATGTGAATATGGGTGTATATGCACTCATATAAGTGTATCTACACTCAATATATACTAGTAAGAAATGATTTGACTTAGCCCTTCATGATCCCAAACGCGAACCCAGCCGCTAGTCCGCCAGTTAAGGGGATACCTAGGTTCCCGCTTATGACTGAAATCTGACTGGTATCTGTCAAAGAATGTGCCAGCATACTGACGGTCGATTGGGTCATTTCTTGTAATTTCTCCCAGTTGATGCTTATCAAGCCCTGCGACTGAAAATATATCAAAGCTCCAAGAAATAAACCAACGAGCACAGCAAGTATCTTGAATATACGCTTTATAGCAAAGCCAACCAAAAAACCGATTAGTCCGCCAGAGCCGATCGAGAATAAAGTTGGTGAAATACTTTCAATGCTCATATCCAGTTTCTGATACTTGGTATTGAGATATTTATAGATGTCTAAGATACCGCTAGCTGCCATAAGGGCAAACTATTACATTACGGGTAAAAAGGAACTATGGTCTTGTCAGTTTATCTTCTTCCGAAGGCCCCTTGCGTGTCTGGAAAATTGTAAACTAAATAATTCGATAAATTAACTCTTTTTGGGTGGTAACTAGACTGCAACTGATATAACTTTTTCTGTTCTATAGTAATTGAACGAGAATGGTTCTGAATACTCTAATTTACATCGCGCTGATAATTATTGTAATTATTGTAATAGTTGTTTTGTTAAAGTTTCTGTTGGGTGTATTGTTTATAGCTCCCATAGGTCTGGAAAATAGTGGGACTATCGATTCAACATCATTGATTTCATTTGCAAAAGACTTAAGAATATTGTAGTCTAGGCGGGCGCCAAGACACTTTTACTACCCGATTAGCTAACTCAAATCTCGTACATTCTTGTAACCGGACTTGCCCTTTGGTTTGCTTGCAACCCCGGATCTGCGCTCCGTTGTGACATCCACCTTTTCAAGGTCCCAGCTTTTCTTCTGTCCGTGCGATTTCTTGAACGATTCATAATCTTGCTGAAATTGTTCCGATGGAGGCTCCTTACCGTAATGGAAACTAGACTGTATTGCGTCCTCCTCTTCTAAAAGCCATAATACTTTCCCATCAAACGTATCGGCATAGTATTTGGGCAACCAAAACTTGTCCTTCTTGACGCGTCCCTTTTCCAATCTAATATAATTTTGAGAGACCTTG
>Ga0075425_100001840_pt1 | contig 20892 bp, 18 predicted proteins | sample SoiMethybrSBSTD4_FD_75300 | JGI IMG/M metagenome (GOLD analysis project Ga0075425, IMG submission 75300) | Bulk soil microbial communities from a Populus tree surrounding site in Tennessee, USA - Soil MetaG P. TD hybrid SBSTD4 | ecosystem: Environmental > Terrestrial > Soil > Tree plantation... | reverse complement strand
GCGCTGCAGATCGGTCGCCGGTCGATGATCGTCTGTGCGGCCCTGGTCGTTGCTCCCGACTCGAAGGTCTACGTGCCCCAGGAGCTGGCGCACCGCAAGGTGGGGCTCGACTACGGTAACGGCACCGCCTACGCGGGGCTGCAGATGCTCGAGGGCGCCGTGCCGCGCGAAGCCATCACGACGTGCGCCGCGGTCATCCATCCCGGCGAGCGCTACGCAGCCATGCTGCGCGGCGAGTTCGAGGCGACCGTGCTGCAGGAGCCGTGGATCACCGTGGCCGAGAAGGCCGGCTGCCGTCTGGTCTCGACGACGTTCTTCCACGGCACGTGGGTCGCCGGCGCCGATCTCGATCCCAAGCTCTACGCCGCATTCCTGCGGGGTGTGACGCAGGCCGTTCGTCACATCAACGCCGACAAGCGGCGCTACGTGCGGTACTTCAAGGAAGGCTGGGCCGCCGCCGATCCCGCGGTACAGGCGCTGACGGCCGACGACTTCAACCTCGGCCGCATCCAGCTCCGCGAGCCGACTCCGATCCCGGAGGACGAAGCGCGCTGGGCGTGGGACTGGATGGCGAGCTGGGGCGTGCTCAACGGGTCGTTCGACGTCACCGCGCAGATCAATCGCAAAGTGGAACGGGAGGCGCACGAGCTGGCGTTCGCGCAATCGAGTTAACGCGCTGAATGCGGTGAGGGCGCCTCTGCACGCGACGTGATTCGCAGAATGGCGTCCTGCGCCTTCTGGATCGTTCCCTCTTCCCACCGCTTTCCAAGCTTCGGAAAGATGTCCTGGAGCCGCGCGCCCTTGGTCGCGAAGAACTCCATGTCCAGTTTCGTTTGCGGTTGGATCGTGAACGCTTTGATGTGGCGAACTACGCCGATCCATTCCTTGGGCGGCTCGGCCACCGAGAGAATCAGTGTGAACGGCGCCCACTCCCGCTGCATGGGTCGCAGGTCGTCGCAGAGCGCGGGATGCAGATAGTGGCGAAACTTGATCTCCGTGTGCCAGCTTTGGCACGCCTCGAGATCGAGAATGAAGAAGTCGGGCGAACAGCGAAGCCGTGGCGGTACGAGCCCGATATCGGTGCTCAACGGTATTGTCCGAATCTCCCGGAGAGTCTTCTCGATACCGGTCGGAACGACCTGGTATCCAGCGTCGACTAGGAGCACCTCGATGGTCGATGTCCATCGAGCCCGGACTCCAGAAGTCATGCGGATAGACAATCTATCGTCCTACCAGTCTAGCAACGCACTGCGCTCAGGCTGGCACGGCGCGACGCGACGTCCAGTCGTCGCCGGCGCCTACCGTATCTAGCAGCCTTGCTCTACCGGTTCCCGACCGGCTGCATCGCCGCTGGAGCTATCGAACGTCACTGAATGAGGAGCTACCGCCAGCGGATGCAAGACATCGATCGCGTAGACAACGTCCAATCGCTCGCCCTGCCAGCTCGGAGTAGCTGTGTGCGCATGGCAGAATCCACCCGTTCGGTCGCCGGAACTGAAGCTCGCCGCCGGGCAATCGCTCGCACTGGTATCCCTCTTCATGAACGGCGCGGTGGTGACGCCGGCACAGGAGCGTGAGGTTCGACAGCGTTGACCACTCTGCCACGACTGACGCAGGCTCAGCCCCCGCGCTCGTCGAACTCGCGGATGAGATCGAGCAGGCGGGCAGTGGCGGCTTCCAGGTGCGCGGAGAGCTCGGCGATCTGGTCACCCAGACGATCGAGCGCCGCGTAGTCGACAAAATCAGGCGTGCGGATCTCCATGACGGGCTCCTTTCGCTAGGGCGACTCTATACCCGACTTTCGGACACGCCTGTGAGGCCCGACCTGCGACGATCGCGGCACGCACCACAATTTTTATAAGGACGGACATCGGAAGGGCTGTCGAAGCTTTTTGCGTCGCGCTGAGAGGCTGCAGACAGAACGGGGCCGACTCTTCGCGACGGCGGACGCTGGGCGTTTAGGCGCGCTCACCCTCCGCTGCCGGCGCCTGCGTACCCTTCCGTCCCCTCCGTCGTTCGTGCACGCGCTCCAGCAGCACATAGAACACCGGCACGAACGGAATCGCGAGCAGAGTCGACGCGAGCATCCCCCCAAACACCACGGTCCCAATAGCCTGCTGACTCGCCGCACCCGCCCCAGACGCAACCATCAAGGGCACCACGCCCAAAATGAACGCAAACGAAGTCATCACGATCGGCCGGAACCGCCGCCGGGTCGCCTCGACCGCAGCCTCCGTGACAGACATCCCCTCCCGGTGCAAGTCGCGAGCAAACTCCACGATGAGGATCGCGTTCTTACTCGCGAGCGCGATCATCAACACCAGACCGACCTGCGTGAACAGGTTGTTGTCGTAGCCGCGGCTCATGAGCGCCAGCAGCACGCCGACCAGCGCGATCGGCACGACGAAGATGACCGCCGCCGGAGACGTCCAGCTCTCGTACAGCGCAGCCAGCACCAGGTACACCAGCGCGAGCGAGAGGGCGTAGATCAAGTACGCCTGGTAGCCGACCTTCTTCTCCTGATAGCTTGTCGAGGTCCAGTCGTACGACATGCCCTCCGGCAGTGTCTGCGCGGCCAGCTGTTCCATGAGCGTCAGGGCCTGTCCGGAGCTGAACCCCGGTGCCGCGGAGCCGAAGATCGACGCCGCCGGGTAGAGGTTGTAGCGAGTGACGAGTTCGGTACCCTGGACGCGCTTGACCTGGATCAGGGCGTTCAGGGGCACCATCTCCCCGTTCTGGTTGCGGACATATAGATGTCTCAAGTCGTCGGCTTCGAGACGATAGCGGCTGTCGGCCTGGATGTAGACCTGGAAGACCTGGTTGAAGCTGTTGAAGAAATTCACGAACGACGAGCCCAGATAGGACTGGAGCGTCTCGAAGACACTCGCCGGCTGGACCTGCAGCGACTCCGCCTTGGTCCGATCGATGTCCAGGTAGAGCTGAGGGCTGCGGTAGCTGAAGGTGGTCGCGAGGCCTCGCAGGCTCGGATTGGAATTTCCGGCCTGCACGAGCTCCATGGCATTGCGCTGCAGCTCGGCCAGGCCCAGGCTCCGGCGGTCCTCCACCATCATCTGGAAGCCGCCCGTCTGGCCCAGGCCACGGATCGGCGGGGGAATGGCGACAAAGATGAAGGCTTCCTGGATGTCGCTCAGCTGGCGATTGAGACCAGAGACGATCCGGTCCTGGCTCAGCGCCCTGCCGCGTTCCTTCCAGCCTTTGTACACGACGAACGTCGCCGAATAGTTCGGGACGTTCGCGAAGTCCAGAAGCGAGAGGCCGCCGATTGTCACCCAGGCGTCGATGCCGTCGGTTTTTCGAAGAATGGCGTTGACCTTTTCGGCGACCTCGCGCGACCTGGGCTGCGAAGCGCCTTCCGGCAAGACGGTCACGATGATGGCGTAACCCTGGTCCTCGGTCGGCAGGAAACCGTTGGGCTGGCGTATGAATTCCCAGGCGGTCGCCGCCACGACGACGACGAACACGATCGACATGAGCACCGGCCACTTCACCATCCGGCTGACCACTCCGACGTAGACGTCGGTGCTCGCCTGAAACGCCCGGTTGAATCCTCGGTAGAACCAGTTGGGCGGTCGGTCACCGCGGGCTTTCAACCAGCGCGCGCACTGAACCGGCTTCAAGGTCAGCGCGTTCAGGGCGCTGATGACCGCGGTCGCAGCGATGACGAGCGCGAACTGGCGGAAGATCTGGCCGGTGATTCCCGGCAGGAACGCGGCCGGAAGGAACACGGCGACAAGGGCCAGGGTGATCCCGACGACCGGCCCCGTCAGCTCCTGCATGGCCTTGATCGTGGCGTCCTTCGGCGACATCCCGGTCTCGATGTAGTGGGCGCTGTTCTCCACGATGATGATCGCGTCGTCGACGACGATCCCGATGGCGAGGATCAGCGCGAACAGAGTCATGAGGTTCACGGTGAAGCCGAGCATGGCCATAGCGATGAACGCGCCGATGATGGTGACCGGCACGGTCGTCGCCGGCACGAGCATCGCCCGCAAGTTCTGCAGAAAGACCAGGATGACGACCAGCACGAGCACGCCGGCGATGAACAAAGTCTCGTAGACGGCGCGGATCGCCTCGCGGACGAACAGCGTGGTGTCGTAGCGGATCGCGTACTTCATGCCTTCGGGAAACTGCTTGCTCATGTCCGCCATGGCCGCGTAGACCTTGTTGGCGACCTGAATGGCGTTGGCACCCGGCAGGGCGAACATCACGATCTGCGCCGACTTGTGCCCGCTGAATCGCGAAAAATTGCTGAAGGTCTGCTGGCTCAGGTCGACCCGGGCGATGTCGCGCAGTCGCACGACCTGCGGCGCCGTGCCGGTCGCGTTCTTGACGATGATGTCCCCGAACTGGCGCGCGTCGGAAAGCCGGCCGAGGGCGTTGATCGTGAACTGAAAAGGCTGAGCCTCGGGCACCGGGGGGGCGCCGAGCCGGCCGGCCACGACCTGGACGTTCTGGCCCTGGATGGCGGTCAAGACATCGCTGGTCGTGAGCCCGAAGGTCTGGAGCCGCTTGGGATCCAGCCAGACCCGCATGCTGTACGGACCGGCCCCGAAGATTCGCACCTGGCCGACGCCGGGCAGTCGGGCCAGCGGGTTCTGCAGATTGATGAGCGCGTAGTTGGAGAGGAAGATCTCCTCGAAGCGCTCATCGTCCGAGTAGAGGCTGGCCACGAGCAGGATGTTGGGCGAGACCTTGCGGACCGTGATGCCCTGCGCCTGAGCGCCCCCCGGTAGCTGGGACAGCGCGCTGTTGGCTAGGTTCTGGACCAGGGCCAGCGACGCGTCCAGGTCCGTGCCGACGTCGAAGGTGACCGTCAGGGTATAGGTGCCGTCACTGGAGCTGACGGACGACATGTAGATCGAGCCCTCGACGCCGTTGATCGCCTGCTCGAGCGGCACCCCGACCGTCGCCGCGACGACCTCTGCGCTCGCCCCGGGATAGGACGAGGTCACCTGGATGGTCGGTGGGACGATCTCGGGATACTGGGCGACGGGCAGCACATACAGGCAGACGGCCCCGATGATGATGGTGACGAGCGCGATGACGTTGGCGAAGATCGGCCGTTCGATGAAGAACGCAGAGATCATTGACGCTCTGGCGTGACTGGCCGTCCGGGCGCGGCCCTCAGCAGACCGTTGACGACCACCCACTCCTGGCCCTTGAGGCCGTCGTCGATGGCGCGCTGGGAATCCACCGCGGCGCCGGTCTTGACGCTGCGGCGCTCCACGACGTTCTTCTCGTTCACCACCAGGACATACGCGCCCTGCTGGTCGTTGCCGACTGCCACCTCGGGCACCATCAATGATGATTTCTGCTCGAGCGGCACCCGCACCCGCGCATACAGCCCCGGAAGGATCCCGCCCTCTTTGTTAGGGAGGATGCCGCGCATGAGCAGGGTGCCCGTCGTCGTCGTCAGGTTGATGGCGGCAAAGTCGAGGTGGCCCTGATGCGGGTAGCCGTCCTCGCCGGGCAGGCCCGCCTGGATTGACCACGTCCGCGAATCCGCAGCCCCCGGGATCCCGCGCGCGCGCTTGCGCAGGCGGGCGAGGTCCTGATCGCTGATGTTGAAATAGACGTAGATCGGATCGATCTGGTTGATCGAGGCCAGGACGGTGTTGCCACCCGAGCCGACCAGATTGCCGGGGTCGACCTGCCTTCGGTCCATGCGCCCGTCGAACGGAGCCGTGACCTGGGTGTAGTCGAGATTCAGCTTCGCCAGGTCTCGCTGCGACTCCGCCGAGCGCAGGTTGGCCTGCGCGAGATCGCGCTGGTAGAGCCAGTTGTCGACGTCGGACTGTGTCGCCGCGTTGTGCTGGACCAGGTTCGAATAGCGCGAGAACTGGGATTCGGCGTACTGAAGCTGCGCCCGGTACTGGGAGATGGCGGCTTCGGCTTGCCGCAGGTTGTCCTCGTACGTGTTGCGCTGGATGACGAAGAGCGGCTGGCCCTTCTTGACGAATTGCCCGTCCTGGAACAGCACCTGTTCGAGATAGCCCGCGACGCGGGCGACGAGCTGCACCGTGTAGATGGCCTGCGTGTTGCCGGTAAGCTCGAGATAGTCGGTCACCATCCGCTGCTGCGGCTGGGCGACCGTCACCTTCGGCGGAGGAGGCGGCTGGGGCTTCGGTGTGTCCTTGCAGCCCGCCAGGATCGCGGCGAGCGCCGATATCGTGATCCAGGCAGAGATGCGTGTGATTTCGCGAAGGGTCATGCCTACCAATCCGGAAGCCGAGGAGTGGACCGCGGTTGACGGGAGGCCGGCAGATTGTAGTTCGCAGGAGCCAGCAACCCGCCCCAGTTCGTGCGCCGCTGCATCTCTGCCTTGATCTCGGGAGGCACGAGATCCTGGCCTTCTCTGATCTCCCAGCCGCCGCCGAGGGCACGATAGATCCCGACGAGGCCTGAGGAGATGTTGCCCACCGTGCTCGCGAGGCTGTCCTGCTGGGCCAGGAGCGTGTTCTGCGCGGTCAGGACGGTGGTGAAGTCCGTGACGCCTTCCCGGTACTGCATGACGGCCACGTCGAGCGCGATCTTCGCGGAGGTGACGCTCTGGGCCAGCAGCTCCGCGCGATCCTGTGCGCGGAGAAAGGCGACCAGGTTGTCCTCGACGTCCCGCTGGGCCGAGAGCACCGTGTTCTGGTAGGCGATGAGCAGCTGCTGGAACTGCGCGTCCTGCACGCGCACGTTGTTCGTGATCTGGCCGTAGTTCAGGATGTTCCACTGAACCGAGGGGCCAGCCTGGATCGAGCGGCTTCCCCAGCGGAACATGTCGCTGAGCCTGAATTTCCCCAGGTCGGTCGCCACGAAGATCAGGCTTCCGTTCAAGCTGAAGATCGGAAGCAGATCGCCCTTGGCCACGCCGATCTGGGCCGATTGAGCTGCGGCCTGCAGCTCGGCGCTGCGGACATCCGGTCGGCGGCGCAGCAGGTCGGCCGGGATACCGACGACGACCTGGGGCGGTGAGGCCGGGATTCCCGAAGAGCCCGCCAGAACATCGCTCAGATCGCTCGGCGGCGTTCCCAGCAGCACACTCAGCGCATCCTGCGCCTGGCGCCGTTGAGTCTCCAGAGGCGGGATGGAAGCCTGAGTGTTCAGGAGGATGGTCCGAGCCTGCTCGACATCCCGCTGGGTCGCCGTGCCGAATCTGAATCGCGCGTCGGTGATTTTCAGGATCTGGTCCTGGGCGTCCGCGTTCTCCCGGGCGATGCGAATTCGTTCTTCGGCGGTCCGGATCGCGATGTAGTTGTTCGCGACGTCCGCCGTCAAGGTCACCAGCGTGCTGTCGTAATCCGCGAGCGTGGACAGCAGGCTGGCTTCGGCCGACTGGATGTTGCGCCGAATACGTCCCCAGAAATCGAGCTCCCAGCTGGCCTGGACCCCGATCTGGGATTGCCAGAACTTGAGGGCACTGCTGCTGCTACTGCCGCCGCCCCCGCTCCCGCCGAAGGCCGCCGTCTCGGCCCTTTCGCTCGTTCGGAAATACTCGACTGAACCGATGGCTTGCTGAGTTTGCGGAAAAAAGTCACCGATGGCGATCCCCAGTTGGGCTCGAGCCTGGAGGACCCGCACTCCGGCCTGCCGGAGCGTGAGGTTGTCTCGATAGGCCTGCTCGACGAGATAATTCAGGACCGGGTCGTCGAAGGCCGTCCACCAGTTCCGATACGTGGCCGAGTCGACGTTGAGGCGTCGGTCTTTGCTCTCGAGCCAGCTGTCGGATACGGCCACCGCTGGCCGCTTGTAGTCCGGGCCGATCATGCATCCGGTGAAGAGCATGAGCGCTGGCGCCAGGATGACGGCCGCGCATCGTCGGCGACGTGGCCGGCTCATGTCATCCGCGCTCGCGCGGTCGATCCGGAAGCCAGGAACTGAGCTCGAGGACAGGGCCAAGCGTCACGGGCAGCATCGATGCGCCCACGATACACCTGGTGTGAAGACCTAGGTCAGCGCGCCTCGTGCAAAAAAGTCAACGGCCACCACCGCAAGATCTCGAAAGGCGCGCGCTCTGTCCCTCCTCAGTCGTCGCGCGCCGAGATCGTCCCGGGCACGATGTTCTGCCGCGCCTCCGCCGGCTCCGGCCGCGAAACCGGCGCGCCCCGCCGGCCGAGCGCCGCCTTGTCCATCCCGTAGAAGCGCAGGCTGTTGTCGAGCAGCATCTTGCGCTTGGCCGAATCGGACACGTCCTTGCGTCCGAGCAAGGTGGCGACGGTGCCCGGGTATGGGTTGCCGTCGTGCCCCGGCTCACCGACGAAGAGCGCGTCGAAGTGCAGGTAGTCCGACGCGAATACCATCGCGTCTTCGCCGACGTGGTCGACGAAGAACGGTATGAACTCGTCGCCGGGCTCGCAGCTGAAGAACACGCGGCCGCCCTTGATGTACTCGCTCGGCTTGGCGGAGATGTGCGCCCAGCGCTCGGGAGCGACCTCGTTGTATTCGTCCATCCGGTGCATCCAGTACGGGACCCAGCCGGCGCCCGCCTCCAGGAACGCCACCTTGAGGTTGCGGAAGCGCTCCAGCACGCCGCTCGTCACGATGTTCGAGCACGCGAGCATCTGGGCGAAGGTGTGCGCCATGTGCGAGGCTTCGAGCATGTGGTCGGGGCGGTTCAGGTCGAAGTAGCTCCGGAACAGCGTCGGCAGCGCCGGCCCGTGGACAGCGATCGGCACGCCCAGGCGGTCGGCCTCGGCCCAGAAGTCGGTGAGCCGCGCGTCGCTCAGCAGCGTGTCCTCGCGTACGGTGCAGCCGATCTGGATGGCGACCATCTTGAGCCGGCTCACCGCGCGGTGCATCTCCGCGATCGCGCCCTGCACGTCCTGCAGCGCCACCAGACCGACGCCCTTGAGCCGCGAGGGGCACACCTCGCAGTAGTCGTGGAGCCAATCGTTGTACGCCTGCGCGCGCGCCGCGGCGAAGCCGGCGTCGCGGGTCACCGTCAGCGGGAGCTCGTCGGTCGGATAGATCACGGCGACGTCGATCTGGTCGCGGTTCATGTCGGCCAGCCGCGCCCAGGGATTGTAGGTGCCCATCCGGCGATAGTGAATGGCCTTGCCCTTGGGCGGCGGCAGGTTGCCGTTGACGCCCACGAAACCGATATCGGTCTCGGGGCCCCACACCTTGCCGTCGACGAGACGTACGATGTAGCCGCGTCCCGCCTGTGTGTAGCGGGGACGCCGCTCGCGGTATTGCGGGTCGATGCGCTCGTAGGTCGCGTCGACCTCGATCACGTGTCCGTCGCCGTCGATCACCAGGTCGGGCCGGTCGGTCATCGCCTGCTCCTTTGGCGGGGCGCTGAGCTCGCGAACGGCACGACCGTACCACGAAACCGGACAGCGGGCGCGCCGGGTATGACGTATGATCCGGGGCCACGGGAGAATCCGCCACGACCCCGCTGCTCTCCGTCACCGGGATCACCAAGCGCTTCGGCGGCGTCGAGGCGCTCGGCGGCTGCACGCTCTCCATCCGCGAGGGCTCGATCACCGGGCTCATCGGACCGAACGGCGCGGGCAAGACGACGCTCTTCAACGTGATCAGCGGCCTCACACGGGCCGATGGCGGCGAGATCCGTCTGGGTCCCGATCGCCTCGATGGGCTCTCCGCCCACGCGATCGCGCAGCGTGGCATCGCGCGGACGTTCCAGATCCCGCGGCCGCTCGGGCGGATGACGGTGCTGGAGAACGTGCTGGTCTACGCTCAATCGCAGCCGGGCGAGGGGCTTGCGCGCGTCTTCACGTCGCCGGCCCGCGTCGCAGCGTCGGAGCGACGGCTGCGCGAGCGCGCTTACGCGATGCTGGAGTCGGTCGATCTGGCGCCGCTGGCCAGCGAGCGGGCAGAGACGCTCTCCGGCGGCCAGAAGAAGCTGCTCGAGCTGGCGCGCGCACTGATGAGCGATCCGCGCATCATCCTGCTCGACGAGCCCGGCGCCGGCGTGAACCCGACCTTGATGCGCTCGCTCGTGAAGGCGATCCAGGCGCTTCGCGCGGCCGGGCGGACGTTCTTCCTCATCGAGCACGATATGGACCTCGTCACCGAGCTCTGCGATCCCGTGATCGTGATGGCGCAGGGCCGGACGCTGATGGAAGGGCCGTTTGCCGAGGTGCGGCGCGATCCCCGCGTGCTCGAGGCGTACCTCGGGACCGCCGCGTGACGGCTCTTCTCGAGGTTCACGACCTCTCGGCCGGCTACGGTGACCATGAAATCCTCCGCGGACTCTCTCTGCGCGTGGAGGCCGGCGAGCTGGTCGCCGTCATCGGACCCAACGGCGCCGGCAAATCGACGTTGCTGAAGGCGCTAGCGGGGCTCGTGCCGCCGCGTGGCGGACGAATTGCGCTGCAAGGCGCCGACATCACCCGCGCGGGCACTCGGCGCATCGTCGAGAGCGGCCTCTGCTACGTGCCACAGGAGGCCAACGTTTTTCCGTCGCTGAGCGTGTGGGAGAACCTGACGATTGGCGCGTGGACCGCGGGCCACGCGCGCGAACAGCGGGCAACGGATGTCGTGCAGCTCTTCCCGATCCTCGCCGCGCGACGGCGCGCGCGAGCCGGAACCTTGTCCGGCGGCGAGCGCCAGATGCTGGCGATGGCGATGGCGCTGATGGTGGAGCCGCGCGTGCTGCTGCTCGACGAGCCTTCGGCCGGCCTGGCGCCCGCGCTGCAGCGTCTGGTGTTCGATCGCATTCGCGAGATCAACGCGCGCGGGCTCGGCATTTTGCTCGTCGAGCAGAATGCGCGTGAGTCGCTGGCCCTGTGCCGGCGGGCGTATGTGCTGGCGATGGGACGCGTCCGCGCGGAGGGGCCGGGCGACGTGCTGCGCGACGACCCGGACATTCGACGTCTTTATCTCGGCGGCTAGATCTCACCCAGGAGGCCCGACATGACCGCGATGACGCGACGCGAGCTCTTGAAGGCTTCGGCGACTACCGGACTGGTGCTGGGGGCGCCGGCGCTTCTTTCGGCGCAGTCGAAGGCACCGATCAATATCGGAACGCTCTGCCCGCTCACGGGTGCCGGCGGCTCGTATGGCCCGGACATGCAGCGCTCGGTGGTGGCCGTCGTCGAGCGGATCAACAAGGCGGGCGGTATTCTCGGCCGGCCGGTGCAGCTCTTTCACGAGGACGATCAGACCAGCGCCGAGGCCGGCGTGCGCGCGGCGCGCAAGCTGATCGACGTCAACAAGGTCATCGCGATCGTCTCCACCTGGGCCTCCGCCGTCACCCTGGCCGTGCGCCCGCTGTGCGTGGAGGCGCAGGTGTTCCTCATCGGTGTCTCGGGGGCCGACGCCGTGACGCAGGGCGAGCACAAGGGTTACATCGCGCGCACGCAGCCCAACACGAAGCTCCAGGGGACGATGTACGCGAAGTTCGTCGTCTCGAAGAAAGAATGGAAGCGCGTGGCGTACCTGGCGCTGCAGACGCCGTACGCGCGCTCGTTCGGCGACGGCTTCGCTGCCATCGTCAAGGCGGCGGGCGTCACCATCACCGACGATTTGATCTACGAGGACAAGAAGCCGTCCTACCGTAGCGAGGTCACGCGCATCCTGGCCACGAATCCCGATCTGATCATGCTCGAGGGCTACACGCCCGATTCGATCGTGATGGCGAAGGACATCTACAAGGCAGGCTACAAGGGCGCGATCCTCGCGCCGAGCTTCGCGGTCAACGCGAAATTCATCGAAGGCGTCGGCCCGGAAGTGGCGGAAGGCATCTGGAACATGGACCGCGCGCCCCTGTTCGACTCTGCCGCCTACAAGGACTTCTCGGCGGCGGTGCCGCGCAACGACACGAGCCCGTATGCGCCGCAGGCGTGGGACCAGATGTCGATCGTGGCGCTCGCACTGGCGGCCGGCAAGGGCGAAGCGTCGGGCACGGTGATCAAGGACCATCTGCGCGCGGTGGCCAACCCGCCCGGCACCGCGGTGTATTCGTACGCCGAGGGCGCGAAGCTTCTCGCCGAGGGCAAGAAGATCAACTACGAGGGCGCGTCGGGCGCGTGCGACTTCGACGCGATCGGCGACATCCTCTCGGCGCCCTTCGCCGTGCAGCAGGTGCGTAAGGGCAAGTCCGAGGTCGTAACGGTCATCAATCCCTGATCGGTCCGCGCGGGGATGCCGCCCATCGCGCAATACGTCTTCAACGGCATCGTGACGGGCGGCATCCTCGCCCTCCCCGCGGTCGCCTTCTCGCTGCTGTGGCGGCTCCTGCGCTTTCCGAACTTCGCCGTCAGTACATATCTCACGGTGGGCGCCTATGCCGCGCTCGTGCTGAACGCGGGCGCCCATGCCCCGATCGCGCTAGCCTGGCTCGCCGCACTCGTAGCCACCGGCGCGGTCGCGCTCGCGGTGGATCGCATCGCCTTTCGCCCGATGCGGAATCGGCGGCCGTTCTCGCTGGCCATCGCGTCGATCGGTGTCGCCTTTGTCCTGGAAAACATCGTGCGCTTTGCCTGGGGCAACGACTTCCGCGCCTACGACGTGCCGGTGACGCGCGCCGCCAGCGTGGCCGGGCTGCGCATCGGCCGCGATCAGGTGTTGATCCTCGGCGCCGCGGTGCTCCTGATGGCCCTGGCCCAGGCGTTCCTGCTCCGGACGCGGCTCGGCATCGCGATGCGTGCGACGGCCGACAACCCGCTGCTGGCCGCGGTCAAGGGCGTTCCCACCGATCGTGTGATCGCCGTCGCTACGTTCGGCGGCGGTGCGTTGGCCGGCGGGGCCGGCGTCTTTCTCGGGCTGGATGCCAGCATCGACCCGCTGATGGGCGGTGGGCTCATCATCTCGGTCTTCGCCGCGGCGATTCTCGGCGGCATCGGCTCCGCGCCCGGCGCCCTCGCCGGAGCCTTGATCGTGGGCATCGTGGAGGAGGCCGGTACCTTGTTCGTGCCGCCGACCTACAAGACCGCGATCGGCTTCGTGATCATCCTGGCCGTCCTGCTCATTCGCCCGAGCGGCCTCGCCGGCGCGCGCTCGTGAGGACGCTGGCGTGATCGCGTACCTCACAGCGATCCTCACCCTGGTCGGCGTGCGCGCGCTCCTGACCCTGGGCCTGAATGTGCAGTGGGGGCTGACGGGCCTGGTGAACCTCGGCGCTGTCGCGTTCTTCGCGGTCGGCGCCTACACCTCCGCGCTCCTGGCCGTCGGCGGCGTGCCGTTGCTGCTGGCGTGGCCCGCGGGCATCGCGCTCGCCGCCGCCGCGGGCGCCGCGCTGGCGCTGGTCGCGCTCCGGCTGCGTGAGGACTATCTGGCCATCGTCACGCTCGGGTTTGCCGAAGTGCTCAGACTCTTTCTGCTCAACGAGGCCTGGCTCACGCGGGGCGCCAACGGGGTGACCGCGATCCCGCGACCGCTCCACACGTGGTTCCCCGGTCAGTACCATTTCTTCTATCTGCTTCTCGTGCTTGCGGCGGTCGGGCTGGTCTATGCCGCGCTCGAGCGCATGCGCCGCTCGCCGTTCGGCCGGGTACTGCGCGCGATTCGCGAGGACGAAGTAGTCGCGGCCGTGGCCGGCAAGCCGGTGTTTCGCTTCAAGGTTCAGGCATTCGCGATCGGGGCCGGCGTGGCTGGCCTGGCCGGCGTGTTGTTCGCCCACTATCTGGCGTACGTCGAGCCGAATATGTTTCTGCCCCAGGAGAGCCTCTATGTTTGGCTCGCGCTCATCCTGGGCGGCAGCGGCAACAACCGCGGCGCATTGCTCGGCTCGCTGGTGCTCCTCGGTCTGCTCGAGGCGAGCCGGTTCGCCAAGGACGTGATTCCGTTCCTGACGGGCGTGCGACTCGCCGCCGCCCAGCAGATACTCGTGGGCGTGGTGCTCGTGACGATGATGATCCGGCGGCCTGAGGGGTTGCTGCCGGAGAAGCCGGGATCGGAGTGACAGGAGAGGAGAACGCGATGCGGGTAGGGTTCATTGGCCTTGGCAACATGGGTGCGCCGATGGCGGGCTTCGTGCGCCAGGCGGGATTCCCGCTCGTGGTCCACGATCTGCGACGAGACGCGGCGAGCCCGCTGCTCGAGCGCGGCGCCGTGTGGGCGGATTCACCGCGCGAGCTCGCGGCGCAGAGCGACGTCGTCTGTGTCTGCGTTCCCGGTCCTCCGGAGATGCGGACGGTAATGGTCGGGGCCGGAGGCGTCGTGGAGGCCGCGCGGCCGGGGCTCACGGTGATCGATCACACCACCAACGACCCCTCGGTCGTCCGCGACGTGGGCGCCGCGCTCTCGGCGCGCGGGGCTCAGCTACTCGACGCGCCGCTGGACGGCGGGCGCGAGGGTGCCCTCGAAGGTCAGCTCACGCTGTTCGTCGGCGGACCCGAGGCGACACTGAGATCCGTGAAGTCCGTGCTCGATACCTTTTCGCGGAGTGTCGTCTGGGTCGGGGAGCTCGGCGCGGGGTCAGTCACCAAGATCGTCCACAACGCGCTGGCCATGAGCGTCGATCTGCTGATCGCCGAGTGCATGACCCTCGGGGTCAAAGCGGGTGTCGCGATGCCGCGATTGGTCGAGGCGTTCGGGGCCGGGTGCATCGTGGGTCAGAACATGACCTTCACCAAGCGTATGCCGGCGACCTTGTTTCGCGGCGACTTCGCCGCGCGCTTCGCGCTGGCGCTCGCCCATAAAGACTTCGGGCTGGCGGCGGATCTCGCCCGCGCCCATGACGTCCCCACACGCCTGCTCGATCTTTGCCGGATGGAGCTGCGGGAGGCCATGAACCGCGGCTGGGGCGACGCGGATCGCCTCAAGGCCTCGACGCTGCAAGAGGAGCGTGCCGGTGTGAAACTGAGGCTATGATCACCTGCGCGTTCGAGGATGGTGGCCGTGCCCTGCTCCGGCACATCGCAGTGCATGCCATCGTTGAGAAAGACGAGAGCCTCTTGCTCGTGAAGCGAGCGCCGCGCCTGTCACAGGGCGGGAAATGGGGCCTCCCGGGCGGGTTCCTGGACCGCGACGAGACCCTGGCAGAGGGCGTCCTGCGTGAGCTCCGCGAGGAGACCGGCTGGGAAGGGCGAGTGCTGAGTCTCCTGCGCATCAACTCGCGGCCCGATCGCCCCCACGAGGATCGTCAAAACGTCGCCTTCGACTTTGTTATCGAGCCCCTCGAGAAGCGCGGCGAGCCCGACACGGAGTCATCGGACGTGGAGTGGATCCCGATCGATCGAGTGCTGTCGCTCGACCTCGCGTTCGATCACATGGAGTCGGTTCGGTCGTACGTCGACGCCCGCCGGCGCGCCGTCGCCACGCCGATCCTGATCTGACCACCGCTGATACCACGCGGTAGGCCGTGGAAGTTGCGCCGGCTCGAGGGCTGGCGCACAATCGCCGCTGTACTCAGCCTGGACACGGAGTGACGAGGTGCAGCCATGAAGCGACGTGAGCTCCTCAAACTCGGTGCGGTCGGCTCGGTCACCTTCGCTCTCGGCGGGACGAAGCTCCTCGGCGGTGGTCCGGCGGTTGCCCAGATGAGCGCACCACCGACGGTGGACCGCCTCGTGCTGACCAGCGCCGTCGACAACGTCTACGATGCCTTCGCCAGGGGCGGGAAACTCGACACGATCACTGTGCAGCGCGCGGCGCTCGATCCCAAGGGGCTCTTGTTGTTCGAGCATGGGCTCGCGTACCACCTGGAATCGGTGCGCGGCGGCGAGCGGCGCGAGATGCTCCTCGACTTCTCCGCCACCCAGGGCACGCTGCTCAATAACTACGGTCTCCTGAAGGTCGACCCGGCGCGCGCCGACGCGCTGATCGTGAGTCATGGTCATTTTGATCACTACGGCGCGCTACCCGATCTCGCCCGGGTCTCGCAGGGCAAGCTCAAGCCCGGCATCACGCTCTATGCGGGAGGCGAGGACACCTTCTGCCATCGCGTGGTCGTCACGCCCGGGGGCTCCGTCGATTACGGCACGCTCGATCGCCCCGCCCTGGAGGCGCACGGCATCAAGGTGGTGCTCGCGAAGCAACCGATGCCAGTCGCCGGCCACGCCTTCGTGACCGGGCAGATCGCTCGAACCGTCGATTTCGAGAAGCCGCCGGCGGCCGCGCGGCTCATGGCCGGGCCAATGGATTCCGCGTGCACCGCCGGCCACTTCGGTACGACGAAGGTCGAGGCGAAGCCGGGCGACCTTCTTCCCGACACCTTCGCTGGCGAGCATGCCACCGTCTATCACGTGAAGGACCGCGGCCTGGTCGTCATCACGTCGTGCGGCCACGCAGGCGTGGTCAATTCCGTCCGCCACGCGCAGAAGGTGTCCGGGATCCAGAAAGTTCACGCGATCGTCGGCGGCTTCCATCTCGCGCCAGCGCCCGATGAGATCGTGAGCAAGACCGTGGCGGCCTTCAAGGAGATCAATCCCGACTACGTCGTCCCGATGCACTGCTCGGGGATGAACATGATCATGGCCGTGAACATGGCGATGCCCAAGACGCTGGTCATGCCGTCCACGGGAACACGCGTCGTCTTCGGGGCGTGAAAGGGCCTACTAGGTCTGTCGCCGCAGGCGGGGGTCGAGCAGGTCGCGCAGACCGTCTCCGAGAAAGTTGATGCCGAGCACCGTCACTAGGATCGCCAGTCCCGGGAAGATTGCGATCCATCCGGCCACCGTCAGGTAGTCGCGGCCCTCGGCCAGCATCCGGCCCCACGTCGGTGTTGGCGGCGGCACGCCCAGCCCGAGGAACGAGAGCGCGGACTCCATCAGGATGATCCGCGCTACCTCGAGCGTCCAGATCACCATGACCGGCGCCAGGACGTTGGGGAGTACGTGGCGGGTGATGATTCGCGCGTCGTGGGCGCCGAGCGCGCGGGCGGCCTGGACGAACTCACGCTCGCGCAGGCCGAGGCTCAGCCCGCGCACCACGCGCGCGTAGATCATCCACGTGGTGACCGCCATCACGATCACGAGGTTCTTCAGATTGGCGCCGAGCAGCGCCACCACGGCCAGCGCCAGCAGAATCAGCGGGAACGCCAGGTTCAGATCGGCGAGCCGCATGATCACGGTATCCAGGCGGCCGCCGAGATAGCCGGCCACCAGCCCGGCGAGCACCCCCACGACCGCGCCGAGGAGCGCCGCCAGCACGCTGATCGTCAGCGAGATCTGGGCGCCGTAGATCAGGCGGGAATAGACGTCACGCCCGAGGTGATCGGTGCCCAGGGGGTGCCGGAGTGAGCCGTCCTCCGCCCAGAACGGTGGCTTGAGCGCGACCGTCAGGTCCTGGTCGATCGGATCGGTGGTGGCCAGCAGCGGCGCGGCCAGCGCGGCCAGGATCACCAGACCGACGATCAGTGCGCCGGCGCAGGCCAGGGGGCTGCGCCGCGCGAGCCGGATCGACGGATCCAGCAGCGACGCCGAGACGCGCACGTCCGCGCGGGCGCTCACGTCGGTCGCCATCTACGTCACGCGGATGCGCGGATCGAGCCAGACGTAGAGCAGGTCCACGACCAGGTTGATCAGGACCACCGCGGTGGCCAGGATGAACACGGAGGCCTGGACGACCGGATAGTCGCGGTTGAGGATTGCCTGGATCGTGAAGAGTCCGACCCCCGGCCAGGTGAAGATCGTCTCGATCACGACGGCGCCGCCCAGGATGTAACCGAACTGCAGCCCGACCACCGTGACCAGCGGGATCAGCGCGTTGGGCAACGCGTGGCGGCTCGTCACGAACAGCTCGCGCAAGCCCTTGGCGCGGGCCGTGCGCACGTAGTCCTCGGACATCATGTCGATCATCGTCGAGCGGACCAGACGCGTCAGTAACGCCATCAGGTTGATCGCGATGGCGGCGGCCGGCATCACGACGTGCGCGACGCCGCCGCGTCCGGACGTGGGCAAGAGTCCCCAGGAAACGGCGAAGAGCAGGATCATCATGATCGCCAGCCAGAAATTCGGTACGGACTGGCCGACGAGCGCCACGCCCATCGCGAGCAGATCGATCGGGCCGCCGCGGTGGGTGGCCGCCAGCACGCCCAGGGGGACCGCGAGCGCGATCGCCAGCACCATCGCGGTCACCGTGAGCTGAAGGGTGGCCGGCAACCGCGCCGCGATCAGCGGCAGCGACTGCTGGCCGTGTCGCAGCGAGACCCCGAAATCGCCGTGCACCGCGCGTTTGAGAAAGCGCCAGTACTGAACGAACAGCGGATCGTCGAAGCCCCATTCGGCGCGGAACTTCTCGATCTGCGCCGCGGTCGCGCCCGGCGGTAGCATGATCTCGGCTGGATCACCGGTCAGGAACGTCAGGAAGAACGAAACAATCGAAACTCCGACGACGACCAGGACCGCGGTCGCCAGGCGAGCCGCGATGTACCGACGCACCTCACCCCTTCAGCCCGAGCGGATACAGCCACTGGGTCTCGTCGGGACGAGGCGTGTAATCCACCCTGGTGCTCATCCCGAACGCCGCGTCGGCCTGGTAGAGGAAGATGAACGGCGCCTCGTCCTTCAGGAGCTTCTGCACCTCGCTGTACTGCGGCGCGCGCTTCTTCGGGTCGTCCGTCGCCTCGATCCTGGTCAGCATCTCGTCGAGCCTGGCGTTCTTGTAGTGCATGCCGAGGCCGCCCTGGGTCATCCAGCGGATCACCCAGGAGGGCTCGAGGTACGCGTTGCCGATGCTGTAGATGAAGAGCGGGGCGGTCTTGTTCTGGACCCGGCGCGGTCCGAACGCCGAGAACTCGAAGACGTTGGCCTTCGCCTTGATCCCCACCTTCTGCAGGTAGCCGACGATCGCCTCGGCCGGCTTGGAATGATCGGCGATGCTACCGGTGAAGCTGTCGAACTCGACCTCGAAGCCGTTCGGCAACCCGGCCTCGGCCAGCAGCGCCTTGGCCTTACCGGGGTCGTACGGGTAGGGCTGGACGCTCGGGTCGTAGCCGAGCGCGCCCTTGTCCACGACGGTCGCGAGACGGGTCCCGTGGCCGAAATACAGGGTCTTCAGGATGGCGTTGACGTCTACCGCGTAGTTCAGCGCCTGGCGCACCTTGACGTTGTCGAACGGCGGCTTGCGCACGTCGATCGTCACGTGAAAGATGCGCGGCGCGGCGATCGTCTTGATCACCAGCTTGTCGTTGCGCTGCAGCTCGGCGATCCGCACGTGGGGAATCGGCGCGATCAGATCGACCTCGCCCGCTTGCAGGGCGGCGACTCGGGCGGCGTCCTCGAGGATCGGTCGCACGACGATCGTCTTGACCTTCGGCGCGCCCCGCCAGTAGCTCTCGTTCGCCTCGAGCACCAGCCGCTCGTTCTTCGCCCAGGTGACCAGCTTGAACGGACCGGTGCCGTTCGGCTTGATGGCGATCGCTTCCTTGCCGGCGGCGTTGGTGTGCTTGGGCGAGAGCATCAGGCCGAAGAGCTCGCCGAGGCGCACTGGCAGGAGAAAGTCCGGCGTCTTGGTGGCGATGTTGACGATGAAGGCGTCCACGATCTCAGTGCCGGCGATCGTGCTGAGCTCGGAGCTGATCGTGGCCTTCGTTTCGGGATTGGTGGATCGGTCGAGGGTGAACTTGACGCAATCGGCGTTGAAGTCGTCGCCGTTGTGGAACTTCACGCCCTTGCGCAAGGTGAACTGCCAGGTCGTCGGGTTGAGCCGCTTCCACGACTCGGCGAGGGCGGGCACCAGATTGCCCTGTACGTCGCGCGCCGTCAGGCCGTCGTAGACGTTGGCGATGAAGATCTGAGTGTTGCGGCCGACGGTCAGGTGCGGGTCGAAGGTGTTCGGCTCGGCCGCGAGAGCGATCTTGGCCTCGCCGGTCGGCGCGGCGGCGGGAGCCCCGGCGTGAAGCCCTGCGGCCGCGGCGGTCAGGCCAAGAACGCGCAGCGCGTCGCGCCGGGTCATCGCTCGCTGACTCATGGTCGCTCCTCTCAGGCGCCGGTCCGGCGGCCCTTGACCTCGACGATCACGTTACGGAACGTCTTCGTCCCGATGTTGCGCAGCGCGTGCCGCAAGGTGCCCTGGTTCCAGCGCATGATCGCGCCCGGCTTCACCTCGATCCGGTCCACGGTGCCGTCGGCGTTCGGGCGCTCCACGAGGTCGCCCTCGACGACGACCGTCGTGTAATCGAGGTAGTGGGTGTGCCATCCGGCGGTCTCGCCCGGCGCCAGCTCGATGCGCCAGACCCTCACGCTGTCGTCCTCGTACACCAGCTCGGTTCCAATCGGGTTGCCCTCTGGATCAGCCGCCTCCGTCATGGTTCCTCCAGCGATGTGGTAGCGCGAAGGTAGCACAGAGCGCGTATCATGGCCTGCCATGTCCTACGTCGGCGCGGCCCTGAGCCCGCGCGAGACGAAAAAGCTGGTCCTCGGGCGCGGCAGCTATGTCGGTGATCTCACGATGCCCGGGCTGCTGCATGCCGCCTTCGTGCGTAGCCCGCACGCCCACGCGCGGATTCGCGGGATCGACGCCGGCATCGCGTGTCGGCAGCCAGGGATCGTCGCGGTGTTGACCGGTCACGATCTGGCTCGCGTGACGGCGCCGTTGCGGATCGCGCCGCCGATCGACGGGCTCTTGCCCATGGAGATGCCGACCCTTCCGCTGGACAAGGTCCGATTCGCGGGCGATCTCGTCGCCTGCGTGATCGGCGAGCACCGTTATCAGGTCGAGGATGCCTGCGCGCTCGTCGACGTCGCGTACGAGCCCCTCAAGGCCGTGGTCGATCCCGAACGGGCTCAGCAAGCCGGGCTGGCGCTGGTCGACGAGACGATCCCGGCGAATCGCGCGTATGCGGGCGTCTTCGCCGGCGGCGACGTCGCGGCCGCGCTCGATGCGGCCGACCGCGTGGTCGCGGTGCGCTTCCATCAAGGGCGCCAGACGCATGTGCCGCTCGAGCCGCGCGGTTGCCTGGCGAGCTGGCTGCCCGGCGAGGAGACGCTTACGTTCTGGCACTCGACCCAGATCCCGCATCCGATGCGCTCGGCG
>Ga0075425_100001838_pt1 | contig 20905 bp, 25 predicted proteins | sample SoiMethybrSBSTD4_FD_75300 | JGI IMG/M metagenome (GOLD analysis project Ga0075425, IMG submission 75300) | Bulk soil microbial communities from a Populus tree surrounding site in Tennessee, USA - Soil MetaG P. TD hybrid SBSTD4 | ecosystem: Environmental > Terrestrial > Soil > Tree plantation... | reverse complement strand
TGAGGCTGCGCAAGCAAATAAGAAAACTACGGTGAGAAAAAGATTTTGGCGAGTCATCGCGCGTACATTATGCGCTATGCCCAGCTCAGCCGTCACAAACAAGTGACACGCAGATGACAACCACGCCGCAAACATTGCCTAGAGTTGGGTCCTTAGTCGCTACAGGCGATCTCGATGGCAGACAAACAGCCGATACAGGTTCCCGAACTCAAAACAATCGGCCCCTACTCCCAGGCAGTACGTGCCGCGGGTTTGCTGTTCGTCGCCGGCCAGACTGGCGTGAATCCTGCCACCGGCGAAGCGGCCGGTTCCAGCTTCGACGTCCAAGCGCGGCAGGCGTTCAAGAATCTTGATACCGTCCTTCGAGCGGGAGGCGGTCGACTCGATCTGGTCGTGAACACCACGGTGCTCGTGACCGATGTCTCGAACTTTGCTGAGCTCAACCGCCTGTTCGCAGAGTTCTTCCCCAAAGATCCTCCGGTGCGAATGGTCATGCAGGTCCCACTCCCGAAAGGATTGCTGATCCCCATCGGCTGTGTGGCCGTGCCTGAAAACTGATTCAGTTAGAAACAGCATGGAAAATTCTTCAAGCCGCCGAAGACGAACTCATTGAGTTTGCTCTTTCGAACCAGCGCGCTGTGATCGCTCCAAAGATGAAGCCTCCCACGTGGGCCAGATACGCAACGCCGCCAGTGTGCACGTTCGCAACCGAGCCAGCGTTTACCAGTTGGATGAGGAACCAGACCCCGATGAGAAGCGCGGCAGGGATGAACGTAATCCGCGCAAACACAAAGATGAAGAGAACTGATTTGATCCGGTCGCGCGGATAGGTGACCAGGAACGCGCCCATCACGGTTGCAATTGCGCCGCTCGCGCCGAGGTTGGGAATAGTTGAATGCGGCGTCGCGAATACCTGCGCCAGCATCGCGGCCAGTCCGCCGAGCAGATAGAAGATGAGATACCGGGCCCGGCCCATCGCGTCTTCGATCTGCGGACCAAAGGCCCACAAGAAGATCATGTTGCCGATGATGTGCGACCAACTGCCATGCATGAACATGGCGGTGAAGATCGTGATCAAGTGATGCCCGGAGGTGATTTCCGCAGGAACCGCGGACCACGCCGTTACAAATGCTTCTCCTCGCGTGAGCTCGAGCAAGAAGATAAGCACGTTAACCACGACGATGAACGCCGTGACCACCGGGACGCTCACCGGCCTCCGCGACGCATCACTTAACGGAATCAGACCGCCCACAGAAAAGCTCCTCAATGCCGTTCCGCGGGACATAGCTGTCCCGCGGAGATGGACGTCGCGCGCCTCTGGATCGCTAGGCAGCGCGGGGGAAAACCACTTCGGTCGCCTTGCGCACCGCGGACGACAGCATCACGCGCGTCACGCCGCTCATGATCAAGCTCACGCCCACCAGCGTTCCAATAGCCCAGGCAGAACTCGAAGGCCATTGTCCGTAGATCATCAAGCCCAGGAGCAGAGTGATGATACCGTCAACCAGGAACCAGCTGGATCCTCGAATCGCGCGCACCTGAAAGAAGAGAGCGATGTTCAGAATGCCCTCGACCAGGAACAGCGATCCCAGCACAAGTGTGAGCGACGCAACCGCAATGGCCGGATGTGAGATCAGGTACACGCCAAAAGCAATGTAGGCGAGCCCAACCAGTAGTCTCCAGATAATGCTGCCGACCCGACCAGAGTGGAAGGCGACAGCCAGGTGGACCACGCCTGCAAGAACAATGAGCCAGGAGAGGACAACATTGACAGCCACCGCCGCCATCATCGGCGAGGCGACTGCCAGCACGCCCAGGAGAATGAGGCAAACGCCCCAGACCATGGACAATGTCGAAGCCTGCCGGACGACATCAGACGGACTTGCTTGGGCCACACGGCCTCCTCAACGGACGCATGGAGTCTACCGCATGAGGAGAGCACAGTCCATCGGCCGGCGGCCTCGAACACACGCGTGCGGATGCAGTACAGCGGGTTGAAGCAATTATCTTTCGCACTTCGGGGATGGAGGCGAAAGTACAAACGTCTTCGCACCGCCTCAACTTCTAATCCAACCTTGAGGCATGGATATAAGAACGGCGGTACGCTTACGGAATGCAACCCCTTCGGTATTACATCAACGTCACATTGGACGGGTGCTGCGATCATCGTGAAATGATCGCGGACGAAGACTTACATCGTCACGCGGCGGAAAATCTCGCCCAGGCCGATGCTCTCCTCTTTGGCCGGGTGACTTACGAAATGATGGAGGCAGCGTGGCGGCCGCCAGCGCCGACAGGAGCGAGGCCTGCTTGGATGGAACCCTTCGCCCGGACGATCGACGCGGCAAAGAAGTACGTCGTGTCCAGCACCCTGCACCGGGTCGATTGGAACGCGGAGCTCCTGCACGGGGATCTGGGCGAGGCCGTTCAGCAGCTGAAGCGGGAGTCGGGTAAGGGACTGCTTGTGGGAGGCGTGAAGCTCCCGCTGGCGTTGGCGAAACTGGGATTGATCGATGAGTACGAGTTCGTGGTGCAGCCCAGGCTGGCGGGCCACGGGCCGACGTTGTTCGCGGGGCTATCGAAGCGTGTTGACTTGAGGCTCGTGAGCCGGCTGGAGTTCAGCTCGGGGGCGGTGGCAATGCGGTATGAGGTGAGGAGGTAGGCAGCGAGCTTGGAGCCATGCGGGTAAATGGTCGCAGCGGCCTGGAAAATCAAAAGGGCGGGCCAGCCCTCCCGTGCCGTGGAAGAGCGGCCCTTTCAGGGCCGCGTTAAGTCGTAGAGCGGAACTTACGCGGCGCTGAAAGCGCCGCTCTACACGGCACGTCGAAGTCGCGGATGTCCAGGTTTCTCGACTTCGCTCGGGATTTCGGCACGCGGCTCAGACGCTGCGTAAACGCCTCAAGCTGCTTCCGGAAGGCATGGATTCCTTTGCAGGCGACTTGTCCGAGCAGGAAAAGAAGCTGGTTTGGGCGACCCAGTGCGTGCCGGCTTCCGACCTGTTCAACGCGAAAGCCGGAGCAACTGCCTGGAAATCGAAGCCAAGCTGGTACATCGTCGCCAGGAACGACCGCACCATACAGCCTGACTGTGAACGCTTCCTCGATTTTGACCATCAACGCTAAGCGCATGGGCGCCAAAGTGACGGAGGTCGCCAGCAGCCACGTCGTCACGCTCTCCCACCCTGACGTGGTGATCGACGTAATCCGTACTGCTGCAAAAGCCGTTCAAAAAACCGCGGCAGCAGCGCAGAGGCCCTTTTGGATAAAACCAAGAGAACCGAAGATACGCTGTTTTGTTAAAACATTCCGCTGGTTAGGCTAACCAGTGAATATGAGAGGATAATCCTCCTTTTAAAGCTGTCCCATTGGGCTATTCGCATTTCAGCAATCATGCTTGTCGCCTCCACGATAGGTCCCGCAGCATTTGCTGTGACGTTTGCGTAAGTATTTATTAGGCATCACCGAATCGCGCCCATTCAAGCCAAGGTCGGGCTAGGGTGGGGCACCGCGTTGGCACCACCCCCAGAACTTCATTTCCCCAAACGGGTTATGTTAGGTCATGGCAAAGCTGCGGGTCACGGTGCTCGCATCCCTCTTGATCTGCTCTTGCACGTTCGCCCAGCAGTCGCCATCACCCGCGCCATCACCTTCGACGTCACCCACGCTCGATCTCACGCCTGACGCGAACAGATCGCTCTCGCAGGCGCAGATGCAGCAGTTGTTTCGTGTGGTGGCGGACAAAGATCTGGAAAACGACAAGCGGCAGCGCGACTATACCTACATTGAGCGCCAGGTTGAGGACAAGCTGGACGGCAAGGGAAACAGCAAGTCGAGCGAAGTAAAGACCTACGAGGTGCTGGAAATTTATGGCGAGCAGGTTGAGCGGCTGATCGAAAAAGACGACAAGCCGCTCTCGCAGAAAGATGCCGCCAAGGAGGAAGAGCGGATCCAGAAGATCATTGATAAGCGCAAGAACGAGTCGGAAAAAGACCGCAAGAAGCACGAAGAGCACGAAGAAAAAGACCGCGAGCAGGGACGCAAGTTCGTGACCGAGGTTGCCGATGCCTACAACTTCAAGCTGGTGGGGACGGAGCTTGTGGGCGGGCGCGAGGCCTGGGTGATCGATGGCGAGCCGCGCCAGGGGTTTGTGCCGCACATGAAAGAAGCCTGGCTGCTTTCGAAGTTTCATGGGCGCGTGTGGGTTGACAAGGCGGACCTGCAGCTCTCGAAGATGGACGTGGAATGTCTGGACACGATTTCGTTCGGCCTGTTTCTGGCGAGGTTCCACAAAGGATCGCGGCTGATGCTGGAACAGACGCGGGTGAATGACGAAGTCTGGTTGCCGCAGCATTTGACGGCGAAGATAGATGTCCGGCTGGCGCTGGTGAAGGGCTTTAACGTAGGACTGGAGCAGACGTTTCGGGATTACAAGAAGTTTCGGACGTCGTCGAGGATTGCGGAGTGGGGAGAGGCGGGGGAGAAGAAGTAGTTGCGGGTGCCCCACCCTTGTCGCGTTCTCTGCGACAGGGTGGGGATTTTGAATTTGTCTCCCTATAGTTTGACTTTCGAAAACCAGGGGCGCCCCACTTCTCCCCGACTTTGCGAGAAGTGGGTTACCCACCACCCGCACCCGAGCTTCTAGAGGAGGCTGAATGCTAAGGACACCTTTGCATCTGACAGCTTTACTTGCGATGGCTGCCGTCTGCCCGGCGCAGGAACAGGCGTCGCCCAATCTCGTTCACGTTGAAATTAACGGACTGCACAGCAACAAAGGCCAGGTCATGTGCGCGCTGTTTTCTTCCGCCGCTGGATATCCGAAGGACTACACGAAAGCCATCGCACGTGCCAAGTCCGAGATTGCGGGTGGGCGTGCGGTCTGCGAATTTCCTGCGGTTTCGCCGGGCACGTATGCGGTGGCAACTTTTCACGACGAGAATTCAAATGGCAAACTGGACACGAAATTTATTGGGATCCCGCGCGAGGGCGTGGGAGCCTCGAACAACGCAAAGGGACACTTCGGTCCTCCGAAATTCGATGCCGCTGCGTTTCGTTTTTCCGGCGGGAAGATGGAAATAAAGATTGAGATCAACTACCTGTAGCTGGGCGGGACGTTCAGCTTGTCATTAGCTCAATACAATCCCTTCTGCCCCGTCGGTCTGGTCTTCCACCTCCTGTGTACCCAGAGCCACTGATCGGGATAGCGGCGCACGTAGTCCTCAATAACCTTCGTGAACAATTGTGTGTTCGAGACCACATCGGATTCGCGATCAGCGGTGCGGATCAGCTCGACGGCGGGATCGAAACGCAGGCGATATTTCTTCAGGCCCGGGTCCCAGATGGTGAAGCCCGGGACGACAGCGGCGTCCGTCTTGAGGGCCACGCGCGCGATGCCGCTCGCCGTGCAGGCCTCGATGCCGAAGAAATCCACGAACACGCCCTGGCTGGCGATCATGTTGGTGTCCATGAGGACGCCGACAGTTTCGCCCTTGCGCATGGCGGCGATGAGGCCGCGGGCGAAATCCTTGTCCACGGCGCGATTGCCGTGCAGGGTGCGGAACTCGCGGGTGAGGCGGTCGAGATAGGGATTATCGAGCGGGCGCATGACCACGCCCAGCGGATATCCATAAAGCGAGTGCGCGAAGGCAGAAAGCTCCCACGCGCCGAGATGCGCAGTTAGAAACAGCACACCTTTGCTGCGGGCCACGGCGCGTTCGAAGTTCTCGAATCCTTCATAGACGACAACTTTGCTGACGTTGTCGCGAGTGTAACGGCGGAATAAACAGACCTCGGCCGCCTGTCGGCCAAGCGAAGTGAAAACGCCATGCAGGATTTTCTTGCGCTCGCGGCGGGGCTTCTCGGGGAAAGCAAGTTCGAGATTGCGCATGCCCACGCGGCGTAACTTTGAATGGAGGAGGTAAACCGACCATGCCACCAGAATGCCGAACGCACGCGCCAAAGGACGCGGCAGCAAGCTGACGAACTTAATCAGAACCCAGGCAAGGGCGTATTCGAGTCGATAGCGCAAGGTGCGGAAAGAAAACCTTGCCACGGATTCTCACGGATTTGCACCGATAAGGCAAACGCGGAAAACAAGTCAGCCGCGGATCACGCGGATTTCGCGGAAAACCCCAGTTCAAAAATTCTTTCCAGATTTATCCGCGTTCATCCGCGAAATCCGCGGTGAAGTTGTTCCGATCCGAACGCCTGACGCCTTAAGCCTACTTACTCGCAATCTTCGCCCACTTGCTCAAACTAGTAAGGAAGGGCAACGCACCGGTCGGGTTGTTTGCAGTGGCCAGTGTCTGGTCTACCGGCTGAATGTGTCCATAGAACTCAAGCGTGCTTTCGCGGTCCATTTTCACGACAGCCCCATTCAGCTCAAGCCCGGCAAATACGCCGCGCGCACGCGAGTAGCTCAGCACCTGTGCGCGCATCTTCCAGTCAGTGTCCGCAGCAGCATGCCTGCCAACCGGGCCGGCCGCGACGGTCGCATCGGCGCCAAGCTTGAACTTGCTGCTCATCAGGTGTTCCATGCCTTTGCGGTTCATGATCAGCATGACCAGATCAACCGCCTGCCCGCCAATCTGCAATCCGAAACTTCCCCCTTGAACAGCAAAGAAAGCTGGATCGCTCCATCCCTTAGCCGTCCGGCAGCTGGCCACGCCACGCCCATACTGCGCGCCAAAAACAAATCCAGCTTTCAGCATGGACGGCACCACCGCCACGCACTCGGCTGATCCCATAACTTCGTCAGGAATTCCGGTATCAGGAGCATTCTGGATCTCTTCCAGAACAATCGAGGCAGCCTTCACCCGGTTAGCGGCCTGGTTCTCTTCATCATCGCCGGCGAACGCCAAGCCAGCAAACGCAAGCACGAGCAGTGGCAGAGCGAGCTTTTTCATAATGTCACGCTTTCATACAGCAGGATTTTCTGTCCTAAACACAGGATTGTAGGGAATTACTCGGTTGGAAGTAGCAATTTCATTAATTGCCGGTGGAAAAATGTTAACCGATTGGATAACCCGTCACGCCGTCGTCTCTCGTGATCCGTGAAATCCTCGGCAGGGGTTTAGAAGTCTTTGCGAACGACGTACGGCCAACGACCAACGGCGAACGGCGAAGCGACGGCTTTTTGGACAAAAAATTCGGGGTCAGCAATGGCGGCCAAGCCGCCACCCCCAACCCCGTCTCCCAGGTTCTGTGGTAGGTGAAGCGAGTATGGGACTAGAGCGAGGAATCGCCAAGATTACGAAGGACAATGACCTTTAGTAACCATGGGATAAGCGCATATAAGGGGATGACTTACGGGACAATGCCTTGAAAAATGCACCAACGCAGCAACCTTGGGATCAAGCAAGATAGCGCGCGGCAGCGGCAGATTCGGCTGTGACTTCGTCGATCTGCAAGGTTTCGAGGTTGTTGGAACCGGGAAAGAGCAACTGGACAAACTGGTTTCCTTTGTCATCCAGTCCGAGGCTTCCCAGCGTCAGCAACCTGGCCTGCTCCAGGGTTATGTTTCGCGCCTGGGGCGGTTGGTAACGGCTGGAAGCGCAGCTTGCGGCAGTCACTTCCCGGCGACTAGCTCGTGCCCATCGCTGGATCCTTGACTTCAGTGCCTGCCTGGTACTTTTTATTAGCTGATCGAGGCTGAGTAATGGATTGAGGTATGCCTTTCGATACGAAACGTTGCTCTTTCCAACTACGACTTGCGCCACGGTCGACTTCCCTCGACTTTCATCGATTCCTGCCCCGCCCTGGAACAATTTCGCATCGGCGTAACCCTCCACTGTTTACTAGTTGAGTTTTGTTACGAAAACGGAACAAGAGGATTTTTACCACAGGGACACAGAGACACAGGGAACCCATCCAATAGTTTTTTCTGCTCTGGCGAGCGACGGTAACCAAACTACGGTGACGGCCGTACGTTGCCGCGCGCTCGTGAATCCCGTACGCTCATTCAATCGAGCAAGAACTCCAGCCAGGACGTCACCGAGCACCCTTTGCGTCTAACCGCGCCATCCTAAAGGGCCGCAGCCCTCGCATCGGCCTCAGCGCTCCCGTAAGACTCTCGGGCCAGGACCACCAGAACTCCGACTTCAAAAACACCGCAGGCACGGCGACCAACCTGAATCGGCACGGGGCAGCCATCCAGCTAGACCGAGAACTTTCGGTTGGCTCAACCGTCATCGTGAGAAACATGCGAGGCACGCAGCTCGACGCGCGCGTGGTCGCGCAAGTCAGCGCGGTCGAGAAATTCCGCACCTACGGAATCGAATTCGTCGAAACCGATGCCAGCCACCTAAAGAACTTTTGGGGCATCGCCTTCCCGCCTAAAGCCTAAGCCCACGTTTCATTGCGCGAGCCGAGCGAGACAACCACCCTCCTTGCTACACGCATCTCGCCTGCATGGCCAAGAAAAATGACAACGCGCGTGAACTCCAAGGCTGGGACGAGATTGCTCAATTCTTAGGATTGCCCGTCGCAACTGCACAACGATGGCAGAAGTCGGGCATACCGGTTCACCGTGGTGGAAGGTATGTTTACGCGAATCCTGAGGAATTGAATCGCTGGCTCAACAAGGAGTCCCCGTCCCATCTCCAGGCTCACATCGCGACCGAAAATGAGGACCTCGCCGCGGACCTGAAACGTGCACTCAAGGAAGCCAAGACGGCGCGAAAGCGTTCAGCTGCGTGAGCGCGGCGAATGGTGGGCGGTCTACCTAAGTCCACAGTCGAGCTTAGTTCGTCGTTTAAAAGGGAGCCGGCCTTCTTTATTTCTGTGGCTTGACGTTTGGAGGACGGCTCCCTCCCCCTAGACAGTAACGATTAACGCCTCAACTTTTGCACAGAGATTGGCCACTGCAAGTGACTACTCTGGTTCAATGGGAAAATCTGAAGTGCCTAAGGAACGCTACCGGCACGCGAGATGCGACACCCGAGCCCACTGCGCAAATCGCCCACGTTTAGTGTCGAATACCGCATCCCACTCCTCGCAAAGTCGGCGAGAAGTGGGGCACCCCAATTTCTTGCACCCCAAATCCTCTTGCACCACTTTTCTGTTGCACCAGTATTGGGCATTGAACGAGCATGCGATCGGGCGTAGGTTTAAGGAAAGTCCAAGCGCGAAAATTCCCCCGCGCCTTCCTCTCGGGTGTTCAATTCTCCAACAGCTAAAGGAGGAACCATGCAAAACCCGACCGAAACAACTTCGATCTCCGGCCGTACCGCGGCAGAAGTCGACCGCGAAGAACGGATCCGCGTGCGCGCCTACGAACTGTATGAAGCGCGTGGCGGCGAAGACGGCCACGACACGGAAGATTGGCTCTCAGCGGAAGCCGAAATTGATGGGTGGAGCGAAAGAGCCGCAGCCTAAGATCACAAGAAAGCAATTATCAAGGCCCGGAGGTTCTCCGGGCTTTTTCTGTGATCGGGTGAGGTTCCCACTTCTCGCAAAGGCGGCGAGAAGGGGGGCACCCCCAGTGATGATCTATCCCCACCGGAGATTTCGGTTTAGAGATCTCGCATGTTCTTGAGACCCAAGGTTTGCGTACCAGAGTGGGACGCGGGATTCAACGATCAATAATCAATGCTGGCACTCGGCGGTCGCTTTTGGGAGCGGCGGATCCATCAGGTGCCAGGCTTCGCGATATTGCTCGAAGCGGGACTTTTTCGATCCGGGCCAGAGGCAGACGGTGGTTTGGCTGGCGACCACGCTGGCGGGGAAAACGTACCAGAGGTCCTCGGAGAAAATGTAGGCAACCAGGAAATCAATTTCGCTGGCGCTGTAGGGCGTGTGGCGATTGCGTCCGGTACCGCCTGAGGTCTTGATGCGATAGTGGTCGCGGCAAGGCGACTTGGCCAGGACGGATTCTTGACACTCACGACTGTTCTGATCCAACCTGGGCTCACAAATACTGCAACGACGTGCGAGCCAGTTCAAAGTTGGAAGTGGCCGCGACCCAGTTTGAAATCCAGGGCCTCGAACTCGATTGGGTTGGCTATGTTGGGGAGAGGATCTCGTTTGGAATGGCTCACACTGGATTCGTCAGCGATTTAATGGCAAGAAGTGGAACGAAATCCAGTCCAGTGATCCCAAACATACGTATTTGATCAACGGCTACAGAGTTCTTCTGACGCGAGCGCGACAAGGTCTGGAAATTTATGTGCCGCAGCCAAACGAAAGCGACTCGAGCCGATTCCACCGGGAACTTGACGCGACTGCCGACTTCCTTACTGCTTGTGGCGCGGTACCCATCGCGCGCGAACGGGCTACAAGTTCAGAGTGACATCCGAATCAGAGTGACGGATCAAGGCGACGGTTCCTAAACTGTCGATTACGGAGTGCAGAGCGATCATATAGATACGTGCACTTCATCGAATGTTGCTCCTTCATTCAGCATCTCGATTGCGCGCTCGATTGCCTCCTCCTCATTTTCGCCGTAACACTGGATTTGAAGCCTGTATTCCTTCATGATTTATCCCGCTTAAGCCGACCTCTTCCCACTTTTTACTCTTCTGATTCTTGCTCCACTTGATTCCAGGCGCTCACCACTACCGTTTGCCCAGCACGTCGAGCAGGCGGTCGAAGTCTTCGACGCTCTGGTACTGGATGACGATCGTCCCTTTGCCTTTGCGGTCGGTGATGCGGACGCGCATGCCTAAGAGCCGCTGCAGTTCGCTCTCGGCGGCCTTGACGTTGGGGTCAACCGGCTTGGGCGCGGGCGGCTCTTTCGTGGCGTCGGGCGCTGCGAAGTCGCGCAGAGAATTCAGGCGTCCCTTGAGTTCCTTCACGGTCCATTCGTACTGGATGGCGTCGCGCGCCATCTGCTCGATTCCGGCTTCGTCGAGATAAGGCATGGCCTCGAGCAGCAGGCGGGCCTCGCTGAATCCGAACTTGCCCTGGCCGATCATTTCGAGCACGCTTGCGGGCAGCTTGAGGAGGCGCATGTAGTTGGCCACCGACTCGCGCGAGACGGCGGTGCGCTGGCCGATCTGCTCCTGCGTGAGGTTGAATTCGCGGCTCAACCGGGCGAAGGCCTGCGCCTGCTCCAGGCAGTTGAGGTCCTGGCGCTGCAGGTTTTCGACGATGGTCATTTCGGCGGCTTGTTCGTTGCCGAGCTGGCGCACGATGGCGGCGACTGTCGTCTTACCTGCCAACTTTGAGGCGCGGCATCGGCGCTCGCCGAGGACGAGTACGTAGCGTCCGTTGGCGCCGGGGCGAACGACGACCGGCTGCGCGAGGCCGCTGGCTTTGATGGATTCGGCGAGTTCGTTGAGAGCGGATTCGTCGAAGGTGCGGCGCGTTTGGTAGGGGTTTTCGTCGATTAGGTCGAGGGGGATCTCGTGGACGGTGGTATCCAGGTCTCGCAACGGCGGCGAGACCTGGGGCACCCCATGTTCAAAATTGGGGTGCCCCACTTCTCCCCGGTTTTGGGAGAAGTGGGATGGGGCGTGAATCTCGGCAGGCTCAGGTTTTCTTTGGGGCGTGACGCCGGGAGGAGTCGGAATCACGACCGGAGGAGGAACGGCGGCCGGGGGGCCGACAATTCGAGGTCCAGAGGGCAGCAGCGAATCCAGCCCACGTCCCAACGCCCGACGTTTCTCAAACGGCTTGTGTTCTTCGACAGCGCTCATGGCGCCTCCAATGGTTTTCTGTAAGACATTAAGTATTATCTATCAATATCTACATGAAATACTACAACTGCTCGCCGATTTCTCTTTGCGACCTCTGCGATTAAAAGCTTGTGACCGCAAAGTTCGCCAAGGCCTCGCAAAGTACGCAAAAAAACCTCAATCACGAATGACCGACGACGAACGACCAAAAACGTTTTCCTGACGCCTGAGGCCTAACGCCGCCTTTTTACTTCAAATCCATCGTGACCAACTTGTTCCGCTCTCGCCAGCGCCGCCAGCGCGGAACGCTGACACTCTCGGCTCCCGCAGCGACCTGCTCGGCAACTTCCTCTGTTTTTTCTGGCTCTGGAAACGCGACAAACCCAGGCATGTATTTCGCGATGACTTCCTTCGCGAGTGCAACGTAACTTTCCGCACCACGCGATTTCGGATCGTAAAGGATCGCCGGCTTACCATGGCTCGGGGCCTCAGCCAAGCGCACGTTTCGCGGAATGGTCGTGGTAAAAACTTTCTCGCCGAAAAACTTCTTCAGCTCAGCCGTGACCTGCTGCGAAAGATTCGTGCGATCGTCAAACATGGTCAAAAGGACGCCTTCGATCTCGAGAGTCGCATTCAGAGAAGTTCGTATTCGCTCGATGGTATCGAGTAATTCGGAAATTCCTTCGAGCGCGAAGTATTCGGCTTGCATGGTGATCAGGACCGAATCCGCGCCGACGAGAGAATTCAAAGTGAGGAGATCCAAAGCTGGCGGACAATCAATAATGATGAAGTTAAATTTCTCGCGAAGAGGGACAATGCCGTTGCGAAGGCGGAATTCTCGGCCTTCGGCGTCGATCAGTTCGAAATTGATTCCGACCAGGTTCTTGTGCGCCGGCAGCAAAAACAGATGCTCGAGCTCGGTCTTCTGCAAGGCGGCGAGTGCGTCGCATTCGCCGACCAAAAGCTGATAAGTGCTGTTGCGGTCGGGATCCTTGGCGAGCCCGAGGCCGCTGGTAGCGTTCGACTGCGGATCGCAATCTACAAGTAAGGTATTGAGCCTGGCGGCTGCGAGCGAGGCCGCCAGATTGATGGCGGTCGTAGTTTTCCCGACGCCACCTTTCTGATTGGCAACGGCGATAATTCGGGCCATGTTGTTTTTGGGAGAACCGAGAGCTTGAACGCAGAATAGTGCTGAATCGCGGCGATTGCAATGCCGGATTCAGGTGCATGCACCTTTGAATTGTATTTTGTTGAGTTCGGGAGGCTTGCCTTGGATTTCTGCCGTGCTTTGCACAATTCGGTGATGTTCCACGTGGAACATTTTTCGAGAATCCAGGAATCTCGGCTTCGAAACCACAGGAATGTTCCACGTGGAACGATTTGTCTTTGATCCAAAAAACGAGCTACATGAGCCTAAGAATTTCCGACCAGAAACATTCGATTGTCTGACAGTGGGAGTGTCACTGGATCACGCCATTCCAGGTCTGGAAGGATTGATTTGGCGGCTTTAACTTGGGCTTCGCCAATTAGCAATGCCAATCGAGCATTTGGCAGGAGAAGCTCGCTGGCACTCCGGAGAATTCGTTCGAAAGATTCGACCGCGCGCAACGTCACGACGTTAGCGGTAGAAGTCAAGCTCTCGGCTCTCTTGGACTCAACTGCGACTTGCCGCAGATTCAGCGCTCGAGCCACTTCTCGCAGGAATGTCGCTTTTTTCCCGTTTGATTCAACCAGAGTTAGTCTTGCCGATTCGTTCCAGATCTTGATGGGGATTCCGGGGAATCCGGCTCCGGAGCCGACGTCGATGACAGAGGCGACAACCGGATCCGGAAAGAGTTCGCGTGCCGCAAACACCGATTCGCCAAAATGACGGACGACGATCTCTTCTGGATTGCGCACTGACGTCAGATTGATTTTGGAGTTCCAGTTCAGGAGAAGATCGAGGTAGGTTTGTAGGGATTCGATCTGTGACGAACTCAGCGCATCGCCTATTAAGAATGGAACCAGTAGCTCTCGAATTCGATCTGAGTGCAAGGTCATCGCCGATGCATTTTAAGACTTCGTCGGCCTTGGTGTTCAATCAAATTGGGTCCTCTAAATTGAAAAGTTGACATTGATCTCTCGGAACCAACGTCGCTAACAGTGGAGTTCCTGCCCGTAAATTCGCCATCGACATGTTGCTGGATTGGGCAAGAAGATGGGAAAGTGGGAGAGAATGCGCGGATTTGGACTGATTCTCCGTGCAGTGGCGGAACCGCTACGGTCTGGCTTAGATCAACGGAACCGTATAATATCTAAAAGATATACTATATGAAAATACTATATCAATTTTGGACGTTTTGCGTACGAGCCTGGGACCCCAGTGAAGCACGCGGCTTGTGTCAAATCTGCTTTAGTTTGCCGACAAAGCAGCACCACTAAAAACTTTGTTGAACTTCCGAGGCGGAGGCTTCCAAATGTTTCCGCTTAAGATGTTAACGCCTTCTTAGATGGGGAGCGATTATGCCAACCGGCTTGGACCAGCTCAAACACATCGTTGTTCTTATGATGGAAAACCGGTCGTTTGACCACATGCTGGGATCTCTCACGGCAGTGAATCCTGCGATCGACGGCATCACAAATGATCTCAGTAACCCCGATACAACGGGCACGCAGATTAAGCCCCAGGCACTTGCGGAATTTCAAAGCCAGCTCGATCCAGATCCGGACCACCATTTTCCAGCGGTAGACCTGCAAATTTTCGGCGGTGACACCAGTGCGGGACGGCAGCCGAACATGCAGGGCTTCGTAAAAAGTTATTTCAACCAGCAGCACGACGTGAAGCATTCACAGAAAATCATGTATTACTTCGCGAAAGAGAAGCTGCCGGTTTTGACGACACTGGCTCTTGAGTTTGCAGTGTTCAATCGCTGGTTCGCATCCATTCCTGGCCCGACCATCTGCAATCGGGCGTTTGCGCACTACGGTACTTCGTTCGGACGTGTGGACTTGAATCCGCTTTATATAAATGAGCCGTTCAAGAGCATTTATAACCGCCTCATCAGCGCTGTGCCGAAGCGCACGGCGAAGGTCTATTACTACGACACGACCAGCTCGACGATGGAGGTCGCGAACCTTCTCCAGAACCAGCCGGAGCTGTTCGGCACGTTTGATCAGTTTGTGAAGGACTGCAAGAAAGGCGACCTGCCGGACTACTCGTTTATCGAGCCGAACTACAGCGACCATGAGACGGATGCCGGCGAGGAGATCGCCAGCGATCAGCATCCCGATCACAATGTGCAGGCGGGCGAGTTGTTTATTGCGACCGTGTATCAGCGGATCAAGGACAATCCCGAATTGTGGGGGAACACTGCGCTCCTGGTTACCTACGACGAGCATGGAGGAATTTACGATCACGTGAACCCGCCAGCTTGTGTTGCTGATCAGTTCACGGCTTCGGCGAACGCAACCGGCACGGGCGCTGAGTTCAAGTTCGACCGGCTGGGCGTACGAGTGCCAACAATATTGATTTCGCCGTGGATTCCACAGGGAACAGTTGTCGATCGCGTATTCGATCACGCTTCGATTCCTGCAACAGTGACTAAGTTCTTTCTCGGTGACTACTCGCCGCGATCGCCGAGGGAGACAAACGCTGACGTATTCATTGAGCCGCAGAATGGCGCCGGCGATCCAAAGCGGAACCTACTTTCGTTGACCAACATGAGAAACGACTGCCCGGATTTTAATGTGTAGTTTGTCCGGCTGAACCGCATGGGAGGACGTTGCATGCTGATTAAAATTCCCAGACCTCCGAAGAGCGCACACGATCCTACCCGACCAGCCACTTCCCTTCTGAAGGCCCAGGTCGACCACATGCACGAGGCGGAACGGCAGCTGCCGCTGAAATATCGCACCGATATATACGTGAAGGCGCTACGGACGGAAGCCGACGCAGCCGAGTACATCCGCGAGGTCACTGAAGCCGTGCACAAGGCGCATGAGAATGCCGAACGCATGCGGCGTGTGCGGGAGCGGAAACTTGAAATCGTAGCGGCCGCGGAAAGACCGCGGCGAAAATCTGCAGCCAAGACGAAAGGCAAGGGCAAAGGCAATGCGAAGCTCAAACGGAAGTAGGGCTTGCCGGATCGCATGCGGCGTGCAGCTGCTGTCCCTTGCAATGACGCCTGCGCTCGCGCAGCAAGAGGGAAACCTGCAGTCGGATTTTCGGCGCGAGGGGAAGCATGTCCGCGAGGCATGTGACAGTTTCGGTTTGAAGCTGGTGACAGGCTGCGCCTACACGTTGTTCACCGATCATCCATTGCATATTGCGGCGGGCAGCATGCCTCCACAAAATGGATTCGGGTTGGGCGGCGCTTTCGTTGCGTTTAAGAACACGACTAACTGGCGGATGAGCTGGAACGCGGATGCAGTGGGCGCGACCAGCGGGTCGTGGCGAGCTGGCGCCTATATGAAAATGGTACATACGCCGCCGCTACCCACAGGCTCGCTTGAGCCGATCTCGCCGAACGCAGCCGGGCCGAAGAAGAAGCCGGCCAAGGTTGGAATCCATCCCTATACGGTTTTCAATCTTTATGCACAGAGCATTTCTCTGAACAAGCTGAACTTCTACGGCCTCGGAAACAACACGACACTGGCCGGCGCGTCGGTGTTCGGCATGAGCGAAACTATTCTTGGTGCAAATGTGACCAAGCCGGTGTTCGAAGTGCCTTCGATCAGCGCGCTGAAGCTGGCGCTGATAGGAGAGATAAATGGCAGGTTCGTGGATATTCGGCCAGAGCATGGGCAGTCGGCGCCTTCGATTGAGACTCTTTACACCAACGCAACCGCACCAGGTCTGAGCAATCAGCCGAGATTCATTCAGTTTGGAGAAGGGGTTCGGATTGCGCCGACGATTCCGCTCTCGCTCGAGCCATTCATCAGAGATCTCGAGCTGAATTACTCGGCGAAGTTCCAGCAGTTTTTTGCACCCTCGAGTTCGACGAATTCGTTTCTTCGCTGGACGGTTGACCTGAACCACACATTCGATTTGTATGGCCGCAGCCAATCCGTTGCCTTACACAATGCTGATCGCGCGCCGGATGAGTGCGCGCCCCAGAAAGAAGATTGCCCTCCGGTCTCGACGTCGTGGAACAAGAATGGTTCGATCGGCTTGAGGTTGTTGCTTTCGGAGTCGATCAACTCAGCGACCAGCGCGGTTCCGTTCTACTTCCAGCAAACTCTCGGCGGCCAGGACATTGACTCGGCGCTCGCACTTGGCAGCTATACAGATTACCGGTTTCGCGCGCCCAATCTGTTGTTGCTGCAGGAGAGCTTCGAGCACTCGATCTGGGGTCCGTTTGGGCTGAAGTTCATGGCAGATCAAGGACGGGTTGCGCTCACACGGGGCGATTTGGGCTTCAGTCATATGAAGCATGGCTTTGCTGGTGGATTGACGCTGCGTGCGGGAGGGTTCCCGATGGTGTCACTGATGTTCGCCTGGGGCGGGGCGGAGGGACACCACAACATCTTTAATATGAACAGCTCACTGCTGGGCGGATCGTCGCGGCCGGCGCTGGATTGAGCTGCTTGCCTAAGCCTATGCTTGCAGCGCATTGAGCCGCTTCGACTTATAAGCCCGGTCACTCCGACAACCGCTACTCACCTCCAAGCCATCGAATCCCCGTCTGATTGCCAAGGAGGAGCTACATGAGAAATTTGTTGCTGTGCGTAGTGCTCGCGTTTGGGACGTGCTTGTGGGTGATGGCGGGCGAATCGTCCGACAAGGGAAAGTCGGACACGCGCACCATTACCGGCTGTCTGGCGCAGGGCGATAATGCCAAGGAGTTCAAGCTGACGGCAGACGACGGCAGCACGTGGGAAGTGAAGAGCAGTAATGTGTCATTGGCTGAGCATGTCGGGCACACGATAAGCGCGACCGGCGTGGTCTCAAATGCGATGGCGCACAACATGAAGGAAGATACCAAAGACATGGCGCACGACGCGGGCATGAAGAAAGACAACAAAGAGCACGGGCATCTGAAAGTGACGGATGTGAAGATGGTGAGCGATTCCTGCTCGAAGTAACGAGGGAAAGCGCGCTGCTGTAAAGAGCTGGCCTTGAGCCAGCTCTTTTTTATTGCGTCGGCGGCAACATCCACTTTTGCGAGGGTTGGACGCTTGTTGTAGTCCGCGAGTGATCAGCAATGCGCGCCGCACAAACAAACTAAGGGCATCACTCGGCTGTGCAGCCCGTGTGATGCCCTCACAGATTACGATGTGGGGCTAGACCTGATTTCTGTTGCCGGTCTGGCAGGTCTGGTCTTCGTAGCGATAGTCGCAGGAGTTGCGATGATTGCGCGGTGCCCGGCGATCGCGATCCGGATAATCGCGGTCGTTACTCGGGTCGTCGGATGGATCGGACGGGTCGTCATAGCGATCGTGGGGATCGTAGTCAGAGTAGCCGCCGCCCCAGTATGGATATCCGTACGAGTATGGGTAGCCCCAGCCCCAGTATGGATAGCCCCAGCCCCAGTATGGATAACCCCAGTATGGGTAGCCGAAGCCTAGTCCGAGTCCGTAGCCGTACCAGGGATATCCGCCATATCCGTAGAAACGAGAGCCGCGGAAGCCGCCCCATCCTCGACCAAATCGATTGAAGCCGCCGTTGCGAAAGCCGCCGAAGTTGCCTCCGTGACGGAAGCCTCCGCCGAAGTTGCCGCCGCCATGGAAGCCTCTGAAGTTGTTCCCGCCGCGGAAGCCGCCTCCGTTGTGAAAACCACTGCCTCCGCGAAAGCCGCCCCCGTTGTGAAAACCACTGCCTCCGCGAAAGCCGCCCCCGTGAAATCCACCACCTCCGTGGAAACCACCACCGCCACCATGGAAACCACCGCCACCGCCATGAGAGCCGCCATGTTGGGCGAGTGCGCTTTGAGTTGTGCCAGCTAGAGCGAGGCAGAGTAGCGCGACGAAGACTTTTGAGAAAATGGCTCGGTTCATATTCAGTCCTACTAATTAGATGTGACCGGCACGGGCTCACGGGGAGCCAATTCCCAAGCGTTGTATGTAATTGTAGTCCTGGCTGAGTCGTATGGGAACTGCAGCCTTTGGAAGGACAGCCGGCCGAGGGTGGCGAGGTCCCCGGATCCGGAAAAATGCGAGAAGAGAGGGAACCCGGCGGCTGGTTTTCCGCCGGGGTCTCGTCAAGCTTTTAGTTCGCGCCGCCAACGGAAGATGAGCGACGGCCTGCGGCCTGCGCGGAATACTCGGCCGCACTTTTCTCAGCAATTAGCTTCTTTGCGGCCGTATCCGATATCTGTTGCCCTGCTCCAGCAATTGCGACTTGCTGAAGGAGGAACTGGTCTCCGACGTGTTCAAAGCGAAGGTAGGTTCGTGGATCGTTCAGTTCAAAGTCGTATGTGGCATGCACAACGACCACCTTGCGTTCTCCAGACAGAGTCACCATCTTGTTACCTGCCTCGAGCGAAACGCGATATTCGCCGGCTGGCATAGTCAAGCCCGCAGCATTGAATGCGAATGGCACGGTGACACGCGCGCGCTCCTGCGCACTAACCGCAATCGCGGCCAGCACCACGGCCAACGCAACGAAATTCCTCATGATAGTTTTCATCGAATTTGTCTCCTTTTTGTTAAATGCGATAGTGCGAGACGCATTTGTTTGCGTCGTTTTGCCTGGAGACAGGCTCCAATAGTTTGAGCAAAAGTTGCGCTCGTCCTCTCGTGTACTGGCTTAATATCGGGGATTGCGCTGTTTCCCTCTTGTTCGCGCGTCCGGCTCTTTTGCTCTAAGCCATCCGGCAATGGATGAGTTGATGGAGAATACGGAAATGTTTGCGCAACGTACGGGGAGGCGATATGGATGTGCTTTCTGAGGTGTTGAAAGTGGTCAAGCTGCAGGGCGCGCTCTTTTACAACGGAGAATTTTCGGCGCCGTGGTGCGTGAATGCGTCATCGGCACGGGCGCTGGCGCGGCACTTCGCCCCGCAATCCGAGCACGTGATTGTTTTTCATCTGCTCACTGATGGGCGAGCGTTTATCCGCTTGGAAAATGGCGAACGAATTACGTTGAATGCCGGAGACCTGGTGATGATTCCGCATGGCGACCCCCATGTGATGGGAAACGGCCCCGCATCTGACGCGGTGAACGATTCCGAACAACTGGCCGAGGTGATCGCTCAAGGCCTGAACCCTTGGCGAATGGGTGGAGGAGGCGAGGTCACGAAATTCGTGTGCGGCTACATGGCAAGCGAGCCGCGGCTGAGCACGGTGTTTTTGAGCGGCCTGCCGGCGTTGTTCAAGGTAAGTATTCGCAACGATGCTTCAGGGCGGTGGCTGGAAAATTCGATCCGCTTCTCGGTGACCGACGCCGACCTGTCGCGACCGGGGAGAGAGGCAGTGCTGGGAAAGCTGGCGGAAGTTGTTTTTGTGGAAGCTTTGCGGGCGTATATCGCGCAACTACCGGCAGAGCAGACAGGCTGGCTGGGAGGCGCGCGCGATGCCGAGATCGGGAAGACGCTGGCGTTGATGCATCGTGACCCGGTTCGTGCGTGGACGCTAGCCACACTAGCAAAGGAGGCCGGAATTTCACGTACCGTTCTGGCTGAAAGATTTCGTCACTACTTGAATCAAACTCCGATGGCATATCTGACGCGCTGGCGGTTGCAATTGGGAGCGCAGATGCTCGGCTCGACCAATTACTCGGTGTCACAAGTCGCAGCCGAGGTCGGATACGAATCAGAAGCGGCGTTCAATCGCGCATTCAAACGGGAGTTCGAGGTCCCGCCAGCGCGCTTCCGGGCAAACACCCGAAAGGCGCGCGCGCAGACCGCCGCGGCTTGAACGCCGTACGATTAGGCAAAATGCGAAGATTAGTCTGAGCCCCGGGCGGGGTGGGCTTGTTTGCGTTCTTCACGCATCTCCTGCTGGAGGTCATCGTACTTCTTCTTTTGATCGTCGCTCGGCAGGGCTTTGACCTTCTTGTCGCTGAGCAAATATTTCTTCACTGAATAATCTTCCTCCTTGATGAAGTTTATTTTGGCATGCGGGGGAAGGTCGTCGAGAAGTGTAAAGAATTGTCTCAATTGATCAATGCTGAAGCTGAAACGCATTGCGATATGCTTGGCTTCATGGAAGGAATTCTCATACGTGAAAAGCGCAGGAAGACGATCTTGCTGAGATTCTCGAGTTGTATCGAGACGCGGAGTTGGGCGTCGAGAACGAGTTCACTCTGGGGGTGGCGCGCGCGCAGCTAGCGGTGTTCAGAAGGTATCCGAGCTATAGGATCTTTGTGGCGGTTGC